>ERZ773115.1191-NODE-1191-length-24848-cov-9.596176_pt1 | contig 24848 bp, 27 predicted proteins | sample MGYA00511116_ERZ773115 | MGnify/ENA primary metagenome ERZ773115 (study PRJEB29015, sample SAMEA2737869) | human gut metagenome | biome: human gut; feature: human-associated habitat; material: faeces | place: China | collected 2012 ... | reverse complement strand
CATATTCCTTTGCCATTTGTACAGCCTCTTTAACTCCGCCTGCGGCACCGATATGATTGTCCTTTAAAAGTATTCCGTCACTCAGATTATATCTGTGGTTATATCCGCCGCCGACTTTTACCGCGTATTTTTCAAATACACGCATATTCGGTGTGGTTTTTCTTGTATCAAGAAGTTTTGTTTTACTGCCTTTTAAAAGATCGGTTATTGAACGTGTATATGTCGCAATACCGCTCATTCTTTGGAGATAGTTAAGTGCCGTTCTTTCGCCCGAAAGAAGCACGCGTATATCACCTCTTACAACACCGATTTTATCGCCGTTCTTTACGGTATCTCCGTCTTTTTTTGTAAAAGTAACTTCCGTTTTGCTGTCAAGCAATTCAAATGTTCTCTTAAAAACGTCAAGTCCTGCGATAACGCCGTCCTGCTTACAAATAAGCTCAACTTCACCAAGCTGATATTCACGCATTACCGAATTTGTTGTAATATCTTCACTTGTAATATCCTCTCTTAACGCACTCAAAATAAGCTCGTCCGCATTAAGCGCCATTGTTATATTATTCATGTTTCTTTCTCTCCCTTTCTATCTCTTCAAGAATTTCATCTTTGTACTTGTCTTCGTAATTCTTGTATAAATCCTTATCTATCGTAACTTCTCTGCCACTTGTCTTACTGTATGTTTCAATCATACGTTTTGCCGCACGTTTTGCAAAAACAAGGCTTTCAAGAAGTGAATTGCTTGCAAGACGATTTTTGCCGTGAACACCGTTGCACGCCGTTTCACCGACTGCATACAGTCTGTCCATTGACGTCTTGCTGTATTTATCAACGTCGATACCACCCATAAAATAATGCTGTGACGGCACAACAGGAATACATTCTTTTGTAACGTCATAACCTTCTTCAAGACAATGCTTGTATATATTTGGGAAATGGCTTTTTATCATCTCGGTAGGAATAGGCTTCATGGAAAGCCATACATAAGGCTTATTATCCTTTTTCATTTCCTCCTGTATTGCCTTTGCGACAACGTCACGAGGTAAAAGTTCATCAACAAATCGTTCCATATGTGAGTTGAAAAGCACCGCTCCCTCACCTCTGACAGATTCGGAAATAAGAAATCTTCTGCCTTTCTTTGTTGAATAAAGCGTTGTCGGGTGTATTTGAATGTAATCAATATTTTGAAGTTTTATATTGTGGTTAAGCGCTATCGCAAGCGAATCACCCGTAAGGTGTCTGTAATTTGTCGAGTGCTTGTAAAGACCGCCGATACCGCCTGTTGCAAACACTGTAAAATCAGCCTGAATATCAATATATTTGCCGTCCTTGCCGTAACCGATTATACCGAAACATTCATTGTTTTCTTCAATTATATCAACCATTGTGAAGTTTTCGATAATTGTTACGTTGTCAAGCTCCTTTACCGCCGTCAAAAGATGTGATGTAATTTCCTTACCTGTTATATCTTCGTGAAACAGTATTCTTGACGTAGAGTGTGCACCCTCTTTTGTGTACGCAAATTCACCGTTTTCCTTTTCAAAACGCACTCCGTATCCTACAAGGTCATTTATAACATCCCTTGATGAACGAATCATTATATCAACCGATTCTTTGTTGTTCTCATAGTGACCGGCACGCATTGTGTCCTCAAAATAACTGTCATAATCGTTTTCGTCTTTCAAAACGCATATTCCGCCCTGCGCCAAAAACGAATCGCTTTTATCATCATCAGCCTTTGTCACCATTATTATTTTTTTATCACGAGGAAGATTAAGCGCACAATAAAGTCCGCTAACGCCTGTTCCTACGATGACTATATCTGTTTTCATATGTATTCTCCTTATTTTGCCATTTCAAGCATTTTGTCAAGTGGCACAAGTGACTTTAATCTTGTTTCGTCGCTTACATGCACTTCGTTTTCACCTGTTTTTAAAACGTGACAGACTTTTTCGACTGTGTTTAGTTTCATATTAGGGCAAAAATGTTTTGTACCTGCAAAGTAGAATTTCTTATTCGGATTTTTTGTTCTAAGCTCATAGCCTACTCCGCTTTCTGTACAGATTATAAATTCTTCATTGTCGCTTTCGGTTGCGTAATTTATGATACCGGACGTACTTCCTATGTAGTCTGCAAGGTCAAGCACTTCCTGTTTACATTCCGGATGTGCAAGCACAAGTGCCTTCGGATATTTTTCCTTTATAGCCTTTAGATTGTCGGCTGTCATTGAAACATGAACGTGGCAAAAACCTTTGTTTAGTATAATGTTCTTTTCAGGTATCTGTTTTGCAACGTGTCTTCCGAGATTTTCGTCAGGAATAAAGAAGATGTTTTTATTCGGCAATGATTTTACAATCTTAACCGCATTTGACGAAGTTACGCAAACATCACTGTGACACTTTAATTCGGCAGTTGAATTTATGTAACATACAACCGCAAGGTCATCATACTTTTCACGCATTTCTTCAATTTTTTCAACCTGTGCCATATGCGCCATAGGACAATCTGCCGACATATCCGGCATTAAAATAGTTTTGTTCGGGTTAAGAATTTTCGCACTTTCGCCCATAAACGACACACCGCAGAAAACAATAGTCTTTGCGTCAACCTCTCTTGCCACTTTTGCCAAATAGTAAGAGTCACCGATATAGTCAGCTATTTCCTGCACTTCATCATTAACATAATAATGAGCAAGAATTACAGCATTTTTCTCTTTCTTCAGTTGCTCGATTTCTTTTACAAGTTCATTCATAATATATAAACCCCTTATATAATTTATTTTTAACAGTATAGCACTTATCATTACACCTGTAAAGACACCTGTATAAACAATGTGAAAAACATACAAAAAAACGACAGTTTTTAACACTGTCGTTTGATGTATTCGTCAAATCTTTTTATATGATTTTCGGCTGATTTTATTATATTACCGTCTAATTTATAAGGTACTGCATTTAAAATACTTTTCAAAACTTCGTCAGTATCAATATTGTTCACATCATATATTTTACCGCTGTAACCTATTTCGTCAAGTGCATTTTTTGTCTTATCAGAATACGCAATCGGCACAACGGGTACGCCCATTCTTAGCGCAAGCATAGCAGAATGAAAACGTATTCCCAAAATTGCTCCGCAACGCTTAATATTTTTCAACATATCATTTATATCTTTGTATCGTATAATTTCGGTCATATGTTTATTTTTCATAGTCTGGGACCTCCTTCCCAGACTTAATTCTACCACATTTCCCTTCTCAATGTAAATTCCACATCCTATTTCCACTGTGGAATTTACTTTGGGAATTTACGGTACTGTCAGTACTGTCAAAAATGTTCTCGAAATCTTGACAACCAGCCCGAAAAATGGTATAATAAAGTATTAAAGTTATGTAAGAAAACAAAGGTATTTATGCGTATAAAGTGGAGGAACACAATGAATAGCCGTTTTGTGCTTTACAATACAAGCTGTCTTGATGCAATGCGAAATATGGAGTCAAAATCAGTTGATTTGGTTCTTACTGATCCTCCTTATAATTTAGGATTGTTTATGCAGAATAGAGCCACAAACCTAAAAGCGATGCGTGAAAACTTTTTTGGTGCAGCAGGTTGGGATGATTTGGAGTTTGCAGATTGGGAAAAGGAAATGGACTTATTTTTCGCTGAGTTGTCACGAGTAGTTAAAGAGAGTAGCTCAGTAATAATGTTTATGTCCATCATTAAAGTTGAAACAATAATTCGACTTGCTGAAAAACACGGCTTTTATTATAAGACCACAGGTATATGGCATAAAAAGAATCCAATGCCTCGTAATATGAACTTGCATTTTATAAATTCAACGGAAGCCTGGATTTATTTTACATATAAAAAGCATACAGGAACATTTAACAATGACGGCAAAGCAATCCACGATTTTTTTGAAACCTCAGTTACTCCTTCAGGAGAAAAAAAATATGGTAAACACCCGACACAAAAACCCGTTCAGCTATTAGATACATTTGTAAAAATCCTCACAAATGAAAATGATACCGTATTTGATCCTTTTTGCGGCAGTGGCAGTTCAGGTGTAGCTGCCCTACAAAACGGCAGAAATTTTATAGGATCGGAAATCAATGAAGAGTATTGCAGAATAACAAAAGAGAGAATAGCGCAGGTGTTAAATTATGGAAACGCTTAAAATGATAGATTTATTTGCCGGGGTTGGTGGGCTATCTCTTGGTTTTGAACAAATGGGGTTTGATGTCGTTCTTGCAAATGAATATGATAAGTCTATTGCTCAGGCATATATCAAAAATCGCAAAAATCCTAATATGATTATAGAAGATATTACAAAACTGCCTATTCACGATACATTCAAGCAATTCAAAGGAACTGTTGATCTATGCGTGGGCGGCCCACCTTGTCAAGGTTACTCACAGAAAGGTCAAAGGAAAACCATTAATGATCCTCGAAACTTTTTATTCAAATATTTTGTTGAGGTAGTCAAAGAAGTGTCTCCTCGTTATTTCGTTATGGAAAACGTTCCTAACCTTTTAACAGCCGAAAATGGTTACTTTCAGAATGAACTCACAACAATGTTTACTGAGTTAGGATATATTATCAATGCTCAGGTATTATGTGCAGCTGATTATGGAGTGCCACAAAGTCGACATAGAGCTGTTATTATTGGAAAGAAAGCAGGGTCATCTCCTGTTGCGATGCCAAAAACGTCAAAAATAAAAACAACAATATGGGATGCTATCAGCGATCTTAATTATCTCAATTCAGGCGAAGGAACTGAAATATCTGAATATAGATGTACCCCCGAATCAGATTATCAAGAGCTACTAAGAAAAGGCTCGACAGCGTTGTTTAATCATATTGCAACAAATCATGCTAAAGTAGCATTGGAACGTATGGCGATGATACCTCCAAAAGGAGGAAAAGAATATCTTCCAGCGGAACATATTACAAAATCTATATACAGCGGAACTTGGGAGCGTATGGATGCTGATGATATATCTGTAACTATAACCACGAGATTTGATACTCCTGCATCGGGAAAGTTTATGCACCCATACCTCAACAGGGCTATCACTGTCAGAGAAGCTGCACGAATACAGTCTTTCCCTGATACGTTTAGATTTTATGGTACTAAGACTTCTCAAATGAAGCAGGTGGGAAATGCCGTTCCACCGCTATTGGCTCAGGCTATTGCCAAATCAATAATTGCAGACATGAACAATTAAAGGACTACAAATAAGGTGGATATATATTTTGCCTTATTTTGATTCCGGGAAGGATGAGAATTATGGCTTTACAGATTTATAATGCAGGCATTAAAACAAACACAAAGTATTTAACTCCTGAACTCGCATATTTTCTTGGTGGGATATATGCTGCCAATGAGAGTGTAATTGCCAACGGGAAACGCTACTGGGCAGCTCCTGTAAGATACAATCCTCAATACTCAACTCAAACGCAGACAACAGAACATTTTGACAATGTATGTGTAATCAGTAGTAAAGCGGACGGTTACACGGTTATGAAAGACAATATCAAAGGAACACCACTTGACTCAGGGAAAAACCGTCTCCCTGGATTTAGCACTTTTTTTGAAGCGACAAGTTTGATTGACCTTGTTACTGAAATACCAAACCTTAAAACGGTGTTACTATCTTCTGATAATAATGTAAAGAAGGCTTTTGTATTAGGTGTAATCGATGGTAGAGGAACACCTGATATAAGTATCTCAAAAGGAATAATTCGCTATCTCTCATTGGATTGTCCGAATGATGATATTGGCGATTTTTTGCACGAAGCATTCAAAAGCATTGGATTATTATGCAATTATAATACTGCAAGAGACCGCTTAGAAGGTGGTGCGCCGAGAAAAGCTCAATTAAGAATAAAAAATGTTGAAGATTATATGCGCAGAATAGGTTATATCTCTCCTGCAAAATTCAACAATATGAAAGCTGTTTATATGTCTAAGTATGGCTCAGCACATGAAAGCAGTGGTAGTGCGTTCATGTCGGGCTTAAAATATCTAACGAGGTAATGAACATGGCTAAAAATGTAATTCTATACGGTCCTCCTGGAACGGGAAAAACATACAGACTTCAATCATTAATGAATAAGTATATTGATTACATTATTGATGATAAACAAATTGTTAACGCATATCATAAGGATTCAAAAGATTGGATTCTGATTACACTGATACTTTTACAGAAAAATGGCAGAATGAAAACTGCTGAAATACAGTCTAAAATTGATTCATTAATACTTGGCGTATCTATAAATGCAGCATCTGTACTTGACAAACATAATATCTTGCCTGCACCGATTCCTGCTGCCGTAAGAGAACAGCCGAGAATATTTAAGAACATGAACACCAATGAATGGTATGTAGACTTTTTCAGAGTTCAGCAGACTCGTCCTGATTTTGTAAAGACATTCATTGATAGTGCCAAAATTTCAAAGCGATACAACTTTGTTACCTTCCATCAATCATATTCTTATGAAGACTTTATTGAAGGAATACGCCCTGAGTATGTAAAAGCGACAAATTCTATTGATTATTCTCCTAAGCCTGGCGTGTTTAAGCTAATGTGTGAGGAAGCTGAACAGCATCCTGAAAAGGAATATGCTTTCTTTATTGATGAAATCAACCGTGGAAACATATCAGAGATTTTTGGAGAGCTTATCAGTTTAATAGAACTTGATAAACGTTCAGGAGAAACAGGAGCGTTATCAGCTGTCCTTCCTTATTCTAAGACTGTTTTTACCGTTCCATCAAACATCAGTATTTATGGAACCATGAATACCGCAGACAGATCAATTGATCAAATTGATATTGCATTAAGAAGAAGGTTTAAATTTGAGCCAATGCTTCCCGATGCAGATATTATAGCAAGTGAACTTGAATTAAGTAGCATAGATGCAAACAATATAGAAGGTGTTGATTTGATTAAGTTATTCAACACCCTCAACAACAGAATTGAGTTGCTCCTCGATTCTCAGCATCTTCTCGGACACGCTCTGTTTATTGGTGTTAAAAATGCTGATGATATAGCCAATGTTATACGGAATTCCGTCATTCCGTTGTTAGAGGAATACTTCTTTGATGATATTCAGAAAATCCAGCTTGTGTTTAACGATCTTAACGATACAGGTGAGTTGCGTGATGATGCAATTTATGAGCATTTAACGCTTGAAGCAGATTCATTCTTCTCCTATATGGGCGATTATATGATTGATGATAAAAAGCACTATCATGTAAAGGAAACAATAACTGCTGATATTATAAAGCATATTTATGAATGATGAATACTATTGTTATTAAAGAATATGATGAACTCCACATCAAAGACAAAAGAGATATAACCAAGAATGCTATCTCAAAAGAAGATGCTATATCGCTTCAAAGTATCATTATGGATGAAGAACCTGTCTTTAAATGGGGATTCAAAAAACTGATTGCTCAGCATTGGGTAGGAACAATTTCTTTAGGTGATTTGAATATAGAAATATTACCTAAGTTGTATGGGTCTGTTTCAGAAGAACAGTTAAGAGCAGTTCTCACAAGAATAATATTGGTATCACATCAAAAACCATCAGCCAGAGAAATACCTGGCTCAACAAAACTTGATAAAAACTCTTTGATTGAGATATTGATAGATACGTTCTTATCCTCTCTTGAAAAATATGTTCAAGAAGGATTACGGCATTCATATAAAAAGATTGAAAAGAATATCAACCGAGTAAAAGGTACAATAGTATTCAACAAGCAGTTTAGTAGGAATCTCCTAAAGCCTGCAAAATTCTGGTGCCGATATTCCATGTTCACTGCTGACAATGATATTAATCAGTTTTTTAAGCTATGTCTAAACACGATGAATATTGTCAGTAATGATCCAAGTAATAAATGTCGTATTAAATATCTGCTCCCTACATTTTCCGATTTTACAACAATAAACAAAGAGAAAGCGTTGCTAAAGGATATAACCTTCAACTCTACTAATCAGAACGCCGAGGAATCATATACCTACGGCAAGCTGTTCCTCAAAAGCATTTTCAGCACTCTTAACGCAGGAAATACTCCTATTAACATGATGCTCTTTGATATGAATGCCTTATTCGAGTTGTTTATTTTCAGAGTGACACGAATAGTGTATAAAAATCGAGTATCATATCAAATGCGGGGCAACTATTTGTTGGAACGTGATTCAGATGGAAAAAAGCATATTGCCTTACGTCCGGATATAACAATCAAAGTTGATAATGATAGTTATTCTGTCATAGATACGAAGTGGAAGGTTCCTAAAACATTTTCAAAAGAGTCGGACGTTTATCAAATGAACTCTTACTCGACTAGCATTGATAAGGTGAGAGAGATAATATTGCTATATCCCTTAGTTTATAATAAGAGAATGATTGATGATTACCACTTCATTGATAGCAATGGCATTAAGAGACCACTCAAAATAAGAACCATTGATTTAATGAAATGTTTGGAATGGAGAACTTTTTTGAATGAGTTTCCTGAAGCAATAAAATAAGTTGTTTTTCACAACTTTGATTCCGTTGGATTCAAAGTTATACAATGAGGAGACAATAAAGATGAACATCATCAAAAGAATAAAAATAGAAAATATTAAGGGTAAAGATAATTGGGAATTAACATTTGACGATTTTAATGCTAATCAGCCTAATATTATCGTTGCCCCAAATGGTTATGGAAAAAGCACACTGGCAGTTGCTTTTGAAGCAGCATCAAGGGGATGCATTAAATTAAAGCCAAAAGACTATTATATGCAGGATGTAAGCAATCATCCTATGCTTGAGATAGAACTCTTAGGTGACCATAGAGGTGTCTATACAACTACAGACTCGGAAGGTGGAATATCTAAGAATTTCACAGTATACACAATAAACAGTCCGCTGTATGCTAAGAATACCACAAGAGAATTTGGAGGTAATACGGCGGCAACTGCCGATTTACGTGTAGAAGATGTCATTATTTTTGATAAGATACCACCCAAAGCAGAACTAAAATATTCATATTCTAAATTGCGAGATTGGTTTGGTGATAAATCAAAGTTATTTGTGAACATCGGCAAAATGTTGCTATCCTATCATAATATTGATTTGTTATTATCAAACATTGAGTCAATAAAAAAATGCTGTACACAGAGAACAATTCAAAAGAAAATGTCAACATTTTTATCCGATTGCTCTGATAAAGGTACAGCTAAATTCATAAAATCTTCTATTTCTGACGAAAAAACAGATGAACTATATGGCGTTATTCATCTAAAAGAATTGTTGAAAGTCATTGATGACATGGAAGGCAAAGACTATGACTGGCGGAAGATTGATACAATACTTACAGCAATTCAAATATGTAAGTTGATGACAGAACTTGGCGATTGGAAAGAACTGAAAAAAGTTCATCAATACTTATACTACAAACAAGTAAAATCTATATTGGATGAACGCTTAAAAATGTTCAATACTACAGGGCGATCAATAACAACACATGAAAAGAACAAGAAATTACTTGTTTCTTTTGAAAGAGCCGACTCCATGTCAAATGGTGAAAGAGATGTTTTGTCATTTATTGCAAATCTTACAAAGTTTGAGGTGGTGTTTAGTAAGCCAATGGGGATTTTGGTTATTGATGAGGTATTTGATTATCTCGATGGCAGTAAATTGTTGGCTGTACAATACTACTTATCAAAATTAGTAAATGAGTGCAAACGAAATAATAAACTCCTTTTCCCAATTATATTTACCCACCTTGATCCAAATGTGTTTTCAAACTATTATTTTAAGAAAAAGAATATCCATTACATTTCTTGTTATTCACGAATAGATTTGGGGTCAAGTATAGTTAAGTTATTAAGGCTCAGGGAAAAAACAGACAATAGTAATCTAAAACAAGAAATTGGAGCATATTATCTTCATTATCATAGTCAGAATCATTCTCCTTCTGAACTATTATTAAACAATATGGATAGTGATTTTCATTATAATAGTGAAGAATTTAGAGAAGCAGTTTATAATGAAATACGGACAAAATACTTATCTACAAATAATACCATGTATGACCCTCTGATGGTTATTATTGGTATCCGGCTGAAAATAGAAGAAGATATATTCCACTCGTTGCAAGTCAATCAACAAAGAGAATTTCTTGAAACGCACAAGGTAATCAATAAACTTGTATTTGCTGAGAAAAAAGGAATTGATATTCCAGAACTATACTATTTATTGCAACCTTTGTATAATGATGGTTTGCATCTTGGAAAAGATGATAAATTAGTCAAACAGAAAATCAAGTCTTGTTATCTCAAAACTGACAATCTTCATATCAAACATATGATTGAGGAACTGTTCACATAATAAAATCGTCTGCATCAAATATGATACAGCCCGATTAAATGGTTTAAATATATATCATGTTTTCAAAAATAATCTCTCTAGCCATGTTTTCAAAACAATTTTCAAGACCTGTGATTTCCTTCTTATCGCCTGCAAGTAAAGCAGTTTGATAATAATTATCAGTTTTCTTCCAAAGCTCCACCTGACGAGATATAGCATCACTGACTTTCTGCTCCATATCATCAAGGTACTCTACGATCTTACCCTGGTTGACGAGCCTGCGAAGCCTGTCGGGGCAATGGCTGTCAGAGAAATGAAGATTATACCTGATAAAGTCGGTGTGGTACGTCTTGCTTTCCTCAATCTGAGTATCGGTATTGAAGTGGGTGACAGTCAAGGTGTTGGTGTCCAGTCTCCACAACGGAACGTATTCCTTTTTCAGAGAGTTGTATGCGGTCTGTTCACTCTTATATCTGCTCATAAAAATATCCTCCTACTTATACCTGCAAGATCATCAAAGGGACATGAAGAATTTTAAGATGATTTTGTCCGCTATCATGATCTGCAATAGTGTTTTTAACGTATAAGTACAAGGGTATGTCAGTATATTTTTGTCCGCTAAGGGTGCTAAAACTTAGCAAAAAACAGCGTAAACGAATTTTTGTAAATCGCTCTAAAACGCCGTATTTTCGGACTTTTTTGCAAATTCCACGAACCTGCAAAAAACTTATCGAGATTTTCAATTCCCATACAGGTCACCATTTTCTTCGTCAGCCGTTCAAGCTCAGCGTGAAGATTGTCACGCTCGGCAAGAGCCTTTTCGTATTCGGCTTCGGTACGGATTAGATTTTTTCGTTCATTTTGGTTTTCTCCATAAATCAGATTTCAGCATTTCTGCCGACATTCGCTATTGCGATATGTACGGGAGGGTGTTATGCCTCAAGTACCGTTTCGGTGCGCAAGGTACGGTGAACGGTTCGTTCACCATCAGTATTGCTTTTTCGAGTTGGAAATGGTATAATTGTAAAATAGTAAACAACTTGATAAAACGCAATTCGCGGAGGTAATATTATGTTATATATAATGCGTCACGGAAAAACAGAATGGAATCAACAACATAAACTGCAAGGCAGAACCGATATACCGTTAAATGATGAAGGACGCAAAATGGCTGAAGCTGCACACACTGAATATCTTGATGTGCATTTTGATGTTTGCTACACATCACCACTTATTCGGGCAAAAGAAACGGCAGAGATTGTTTTGAGGGATAGAAATGTTCCGATAATAACAGATGATAGACTTGTCGAGATGTCATTTGGTTGCTATGAGGGACTAGCGAATAGCTTTCAGATACCTGACTGCCCGATAAACGTACTTTTTAAGGAACCTGCATCATACACTGAATCTGTTGGTGGAAGCGAGACTTTTGACGAATTGTTCGCACGTACTGGTAGCTTTATTTCAGAGGTTGTAACTCCAACAATTAATTCAGGTAAAGATATACTTATTGTCGGGCACGGCGCTATGAATTCCGCTATAATTTGTCAGATAAGAAAGCTTGAAATATCGGATTTCTGGAGCAATGGAATTGAACAATGTAAATTAGTACGTCTGATATAACTTCTGTTTTTCAATTTAATCAGCCTGACACACATTTCAAAAATCGCATTTCCCGACCTTTGAATAATCCAAGCAAGTTATCATACGACCGATTTCCCAAAATGGTAAGTCTGTCTTTACGCAGGGGTGAACGTTTCGTTCATTCCTTTTTTGCTGTTACGCCAGCTTCAAGGGGTCACCCAAATGATGACTCCCGAAACCGCCGCCCCGATTTAGTGCGTTAGTTTACAACAGAAATTCAGAACGCTATTTTTATGGGTAGGACGTGAAACACGACCCACTCAAAAGCTAACGTCAATCAGACTGACATCAACTCTCACGCTGTATATTTCCGTCGCAAATCATGATGAAAAACCACTGCTACGATTTAGTGCGTTTGCTGCCGTCATATGAGTGGTCAGCAGTTCTTTTACTTCCGGGTAGAGCCACACCGCCTGTCTGTGCATAGACCGTTTCATTACTCACCTCCAGCCTGGTCTGCATGATAGCGTGGCATATCAGAAGGCTTGGTGGGCGGTTGATAATATGACGAAATGAGTTGTTTTTACCATTGGAAGTTCAATGTTTACCATTCATGCCAAAATGCCTGCATTTTTATAATAATTATACATTTAAGACTCTTTGTGCCGATCGGGTCAGGCTGACGATAGACGCACCTGCAAGCAGGGCAAGGATATTACCCGTTATGAGTATTCCGATTGGCTGAAGAATTTACATGTGGCTAAGTCTGAGTTTTCTGTATCTTTACGCTTGAAATATTTAACTTTTAGTGATATACTTGTTATATACTAACAAATGAAGTCAAAGGGGAGATTTTATGTTAACAGTTTGTCTGACATTGATAAACGATGATGAAGATAAAAAAAGTTTTGAACAACTAGTAAAAAAGTTTGAAAAAAAGCTATATACCGAGTCGTTTAAGATTTTAAGATCACATGAATTAGCGGAAGAAGCTGTATGGGAAACATTTTATAGAATAGCCGATAATTTTCATAAAATTCACAATTTACCCGTGTACAAAATGGAAGCTTACTTGATTATAACTATTAGAAACGCTTCTTATAGACTTTATAACAAAGAAAAAAAGCATTTCTACAATGACATTCATGAAGAAATGAGAGATATTCCTTCCGCCGATGAATTTAACGATTATAATGTTGCCGATTTATCTAAGGCAATCAGCGAACTGGAAGAAAAATACAGAGTTGCAATTACATATTTTTATTATTACGGACACAATGCCGATGAAACCGCCAAACTTATGGGAGTTTCACGGAACGCTGTATATAAATATCTGAGAAAGGCTGAACAGATTTTGTTTGAAAAATTACGAGGTGATATTAGTGAATGAAAATACAGCATTGTATAGAGCTATCGAACAAACTATCATACTGCCGTGTGCAGGAGAAATGGAATCTATCGCAGATGTTGAATATAAATTTTCAGAGACTTACAAAAAGAAAGTAAACAGGCTCATAAAGGACAGAAGCAGACCATATTATCCGTTGATAAAAACAACTCTGAGGAAGACTATTTTTATTATAGCGGCAGGTTTAATGATGGGTACAATTACAGTTGCCGCTGTTCCACAGTTAAGAGAATGGTTCGTAGGTTTGTTTGTCTCGCAAAATGAAAATAACGCTGATGTGCATGCTGTTCAAGGAGCTATTCCCGCAGATGATATGAACGATGAATTTATCTATTATGAGCCGACGTTTATTCCAAAAGGATTTGTAGAAGAAAGCAGAATTGAGGATATCGCACATTTAGGCATTGATTATCGTTTCAAAAATAAAATCATTTTTTATTCTCAAAGTCCATTAACGGCAACCCATAATATTGATACTGAAAATAGGAAAACAGAATATGTTACCGTATCAGGCTGTGAAGCGTTTTTATCCTATGATGACAACTCATCTATCATTGTTTGGAATGATGGAGATTATGTATATTCCATAAACGGAGATTTGTGCAAAAATGACATAATTGAAATGGCAAATTCGGTTAATCCTACAAAATAAAATATTTTTTACGAAAAGTGTGTACAAATTTACTCAAACTTGTATCTCAGTATATAAAGGGAACAAAATTTTGAGGAAAGGAGTGCACATTTTTTATGAAGAAAATGATTTCTGCGATAATGGCTATATGCATTATGATGTGTTCGCTTAGTATGAGTGTTTCGGCGAATAGCGTAATCGATTATGTAGAACCGGGTATAGAATTAATGTATCTGTACACAGACAATGTTAGTACAAGTGTATATCGTTCAGGCTCAAATATAGCTTATAAATGTGATGCTAAGGGCAAATCCACAGCAACAAAGATAAGCATTTATCTGTATCTACAGGAATATTCAAACGGTGCTTGGAGTAATGTTGATGTTGTTACAAAAGCAGTGAACGGACGCAGCGCATACGTCAGCGATACATATTCATCGGCGGTATCAGGAAGAAAATATCGTACTGAAGCTCATGTATATGTTTACAGCGGAAGTAAATACGAGTATCTGGAAGTCAACAGCGGAACATTGATTTTCTGATACATAACTGGTGTAATAAAAATAGAAAGGTTTGGTGAATCCAATGAAGATGTGAATATTTATTTTGCACAATTATTCATTGCAATAATTGTGTGATATGATGAAATTAAAATACTCTGCAACAAAACTTAAAGAAAATTACACTTATATTGAGAAAGGACGTTTAATATGAAAAAGATCGTTAAGAGAATTGCAGCTATGGGTGCTGCTGTTATGATGATGGCATCGATGTCGGCTATAGGTGTAAACGCTTATGGTACAGCTTCGTTCAGCAATGAACTTGCACATTCTGACGACTATAACCCTATTACAACTACATCAGGCTATTCAATTGACTATGCGTATGGTGTATGGGCAACATCAATTTCAAGCGTAAGCGGCTATAGCAAAGGAACACCCCGATTTAAGGTTAAGACGGGGGGCTATTCCGATTATGTTGATGTATATAACACTAACCAGTTATATTCGTTTGATTCATCCATGTGCAGAGGTAATAAAACCTATTATGGATATGTTAAGAACAAGACTTCAGGCTGCAAATGCAAGGTGTCTGGTGAATTCAGGTTTATGTAAGGATAATACATCGGAGGAGAAGTGAATCTTCTCCTCTATGTATTAATATAAACCTACGGAGGCAAATATATGATCAAAAGTATACTTACCCAAACAAAAATAATGCTTAACAAAAAGGGCTTTATGTTCGGCTTTTCGGCAATGATGATGATATGTCTCTTAGAGGTTGTTTTCAGTTCATACGGTGTTACCGCCCTACGAATGGAAGGAGACGGCTTTCCCGGGAACGACCCATCGTCGGTCATAACCTCCTTTGAAGCATTTATCCTCTGTGTACCCTCAGGACTGCTCAGCTATCTTGAGCTGCTGTTCCCATTTCTGTGTGCTCTGCCCTTTTCTTTTTCGATACTTACCGACAAGGCAGCCAACACGGATACTCTGTTGTGCGCCTACTGCGGTAAACGAAGGTACATCATATCAAAGATCACAGCTGCATTTATCGGCTCATTTCTGATATTTTTCGTTCCGCTGATGATAAACGGCTGTCTTAATTATCTCATCTTCGATAATTCCATGGGAGCAAATCTATTCAACCCGAACTGGCGTTTTAACGGCTTCGGCGTTATGCGTGCCACAGATTACCCCAATGCTCCCTTTGGAGAACTGCTGGCGGCTGCGCCCTTTCTGTACAGTATGCTTCATGCTTTTATGTTTTCTCTGATGTCGGGAGTGTTCGGGGTGCTTGCTCTTGCCTGTTCGGTGTTTTGCAGAAGGAACAAAGTGCTGACCTTCGGGGTCGGATTTCTTATCATAAACATAATGCAGTTCCTTGAAAACTACAGCATGAATGATGATATAGATAAAAAATATACCGCACTCGATCCATTCAAATATGTTACTTACTATTACTGTGACGGCAGGAGTGGAGTGAACTATTTAGCGTTTTTCATTGCTATGGGTGCGGTGATAGTCGTGAGTTCGGCTCTGCTGCTTTTCTGTGGCAGAAAAGACTATATCTAGGGAGTGAGAGAATGAAGAAAATGCTTCTAATGATCGCATCTATTGTCCCATTGTCACTGATATTCAACGGTCGTAATTTTTTCAACATTCTCGCAGAGCGCAGTCTGGGAGAATACGATGAGAGTTTTGATCTTTTGTTTATCGGAAACGCTTTCGGTTTTACAGCACTTCGTGATGCAAGCCTGCCCTTTATGCTGTACACATTGACTGTGGCTGTTGTCTATCTTTTTATGTTCGGACATACCATGTCTGATAACCTGAACGTCAGCGATATTTATGTTTTTATCCGAGAGAACAAGAGAACAAAATGGTTCGTCAAAAACTCGGCTCGTATATATTTGCAGAGCGCTGTTATAGTCCTTGTCAACGTGGTTGTGATATGGTTAATGACTGCCAAAATGGGCGTTGCAAATCAGCCCGGGAATATAGGAAAAATAGTTGGGATAACCATGATAATGATACTGTACATTTGGATACTTATTACCACCACAAATCTTTTCTCGGCATTGTTCGGCAGTACTATCGGATTATCTGTCGGAGCGGCAGCACATTATGCCTTTGTTATATCTGCAAGGTACGGCTTTGAGAATACCCTCATAAAAAACATAAACCCTTTGGCTGTCATTTTTAATATGTCAGAAAACAGGCGGAGCATTGTAACGTCAGTAATAGTAATGGGAGTGATCTTATTTGCGGTGTGTGTCATATTCTGCACCTATGTGAACAGATCTGATGTTAGCCTTAACAACAAAGAGATATTAGTGTGAGGGGATAGAAATGTCAACGATAACAGTTAAAAATGCAGTTAAAAAATTCAAAAACAGCACAGTGATCGACAATGTGTCTCTTACACTGGAGGGCGGAAATATCTACGGATTTGTAGGGCGAAACGGCAGCGGAAAGACCATGCTTTTCCGTGCAATATCGGGACTTATACATCTTACAAGCGGCAGCATTGAGATAGACGGCAAGGTGCTGCACAAGGACATTGACGCTCTGCCCAGTGTGGGTATTGCTATTGAAAATGCAGGACTATTTCCGGACTTGTCGGGATATAAAAATCTGAAGCTGCTGGCAGGGATAAAAAAGAAGATAAGCAAAGACAAAATTCGTGATACTATCTCGGAGGTAGGGCTTGATCCCGACGATAAGCGCCCGATCAGAAAATATTCCCTCGGTATGCGGCAGCGGATACTTATTGCACAGGCTATTATGGAGGAACCCGATGTGCTGCTCCTCGATGAACCTACAAATGGTCTTGATGACAGCGGTGTTGACGAAATCAGAAAGCTGATCTCTGCACAGGCAAAGCGAGGGGCAATAGTCTGTGTTGCAAGTCACAACAAGGAGGATATCGCCCTTCTGAGCGATAAGATATTCAGAGTTGACAATGGCGCTGTCCGGGAGGAATGATATGAAAGTATTTTTGACCTTACAGGCGGCTTTGATTGCAGTCACCCTTCTGCTTTGCTTACATGCAAGGGGCTTGTCAGAGGATGTAGGAATAACCCGCATGGACACTATCGAGAAGATACATAACAGCAATTGTGACTATATTGCTGTGATCCATGATACAGAGGAACTGTATGATCGCTTTTCTCAGTTTGACAGTGAGAATGCAGACTACGGCATTGGGCTTTACGGAACAGCCATATTTGTAGGAACTCCACAGGACAGCTTTTCCTTTTCAAAGGGCAGTACCTTCTGCACCCTTGATGTGGATAAGGTCATAAAGGGTAATATCAAAACAGACAGCATTGATGTTGAAATCAAAGGCGGCTTTCACTACGAAACAGAGGCTGAGTTCAAAGAGCGGTTAATGAATGCTGAGGACATGGAGATAGAGACACCTTCTGAAAAACTATTCTCGCTAGATTTTGGCGGCATGAATTTTATGGTACCAGGGAAGAAATATCTCATCATTGCGCAGACTCTTGATTTTAAAGAAAAAACTGTTTACAGGATAAACGGTTATCAGATAAGCTGGCTGTGTCTTGATGAAACACAGAGCAAGATTATGAAAGAAGAATATGTTTATTCAGAATGTTGCAATAATGAGATATTTTCGCCGGATCATAGTATTATCGAAGCATTTTACGCTAAAAAGGACGATATACTTAAAACTTATAATATAGTACTGTGATTTATTCAGTGATTCCTTAATATGTGGTCATCTCTAAATTCTGTTGGCTTATCTGCGGCAAATCTTTATCCGTCATATTGTCCAAAATTCCCATGACATACGCTAGTATGCCTGCGAAAATTTAGTACAATCTGCCGAATAAATCTGCACCGCATCCAAACGACATATGAAGTTTATGCATTCACACGGGATGATGTGATTAAAAGTTTTGAATTATGACATAGTTTTATACTTGATAAATTAAAGTGTGATCGTGAAGCTATTGCTATGGAATTATTTGAAGAAGAGAAAGAAGATGGAAAACAATTGGTTTCTGATCTCACAAAAAAGCAGTATTAATAAAAAAACGACCGCCTGCTGTCATTACGCATACGGTACTCTTCCTGGTAGAAATGCGCCACTTTCAACCACTTGTTTGCCACTTATTTGTGCTAAAAATCACCGAAATCGGCTTAAAATCACTACAATTGCATTGCTCAAAAACGCCGCAAAATCGGGCTTTTTCGCATTTTACTAAAGACCACATCAGGTGTGCGGTTTAATTCAATTCCCGTACGGGTCACCATACTTGTGCAATAAAATAGATGCACACCTCGAAAAGCTCGTATTTACGAGCTTTTTTTGCGTTTTGAGGGTAAAAATTTCAGGTGTAAAACCGTAGATGCTTTTTCGTTAAAAAAGGATCTGAACCCTCAACAATTAAACATCGTCAAACAAAACGGCAGACTTTGAGTATATTTTGCTCTGAGCCTGCCGTTTTGTTATGAAAAAAATTCACAAAGTTTTAAAGGCTGTTTTGTCTATTGTCACGAATTTAAGTGACGATGATAGAACAGCCTTTTTTTCATTTGTAGAAAAAGGAGGAATGTGTAATGTATTACAATAAAGAAAACGTTGAAAGGCTGCGACAGAGATATCCGGAAGGAACTCGTATCTGCCTTGACAGAATGAATGATGATCCATTCCCTGTTGAGTCGGGTACTCTTGGCAAGGTCGATCACGTTGATGACATCGGCACTTTGCATTGTATCTTTGACAATGGGAGAACGCTCGGCGTGATCCCAGGCGTGGACGATTTTCACGTTATCAGAGAAGGATCGGAACAAACCGAGGAAGAAGAAATGAATATGTCAATGTGACGGTCAAGTTTTGAAAAAAGCTTGGCCGTTTTTTTTATTGCAGAAAGGAACGTGGTAAATGATAAAATATTTTGATATTTTCGCAGGGATCGGCGGATTCCGCTCAGGACTTGAAAAAGCAGGCGGCTTTGAGTGCGTCGGATACTGCGAAATAGATAAGTATGCTAAAAAAGCATACGAAACGTTGTATGATACGGAAAACGAGGTGTATTACGATGACGCAAGAAAAATTGACCCAAACGAACTGCCCGATCTCGACCTTATATGCGGAGGATTCCCTTGCCAAAGCTTTTCAATCGCTGGAAAACGAAAAGGATTCAGCGATACCCGAGGAACTCTCTTCTTTGAGATCGCCAGGATTGCCGCCATTAAAAAACCTAAGTATCTGCTCCTTGAAAATGTTCCCGGTCTCCTATCGCATGACCAAGGCAGGACGTTTGCGGCCATCCTTAGTACGTTGGATGAATTGGGGTACGATGTCGTATGGGAGGTGCTTAACAGCGCAGATTTTGGTGTTCCCCAATCCCGAAAAAGAGTGTATATTATCGGATTTCATAGAGAAAAGTGTTCCGGAAAAGTACTGTCTTTCACGGACGCAAATCCAAAAACTCTTGTCAAAAGAATTTCAGGCAGAGAGGGCAACAGAGTTTATTCAGCCGACGGACTGAGCATAACCCTTACAAGTCAGGCAGGCGGTTTCGGAGGAAAAACAGGCCTTTACGAGATAATCGGTCTGCCAATAAAATCAAAAACTAAGTCAGGATATCAGATTGCTCTGCCCGGAGACAGCATCGACCTTGCATATCCAAATATGAATTCAAGGCGTGGAAGAGTGGGCAAGGAGATAGCCCATACCCTTACAACAAGCTGTAATCAAGGATATTACGCATTGGGGATAGATATGAATCCCGAGCCGAAGGTCACAGAGCTGGCAAGATGTATCACCGCAAGACAGGACAGCGGTATCGGTCATCACAAAGGCGAAAAATCCGGAGTTGTCCTCATAACAGACCCGATAGCTGTGCTTGACCCTGCATAAGCAGAAACAAGACAGCAAGGCCGAAGATTTAAACTTCCCAACGAGCCTATGTTTACAATAACTGTAACGGACAGACACGGGGTTGTGTACTGCGGATATATCAGAAAGCTTATGCCGTTGGAGTGCTGGCGGCTGCAGGGGTTTACAGATGAGCAGTTTGAAAGGGTCAAAGCCACAGGTTGGAAAGTATATTTCAGAGATCGACAAGGAGAATGGAAATGGAACAGAAGATAAAAATATTTGAGAATGAAGAGTTCGGCAAAGTAAGAACGATCATAAAGGACGGCGAGCCTTGGTTTGTGGGAAAGGATGTTGCCAAGATTTTGGAGTACAGAAATACGAAAAAGGCATTATCTGATCACGTTGATGAGGAAGATAAGTATCAAGGCGATGGGGTAACAATTCGTGACCCCATGGGCAGAGTGCAGCTTCCGACAATAATCAATGAAAGCGGACTATACAGCCTAATACTTTCAAGCAAGATGCCAAGGGCAAAAGAGTTTAAGCACTGGGTAACATCAAAGATACTCCCGACTATCCGCAGAACAGGCGGCTATGTTACAAACGAAGAAATGTTTATTGAAAACTACCTGCCTTTCCTCGACGAACCGTACAAAAAACTTTTCCGTCTGCAAATGACGTTTATCAGCAAATTGAATGAACGGATCAGAACTGATAAGCCTCTCGTGGATTTCGCTCTGCACGTTGCCGACAGCGAGGATCTCATAGATATGAATGCTATGGCAAAGCTTGCGGCTGATAAAAATTTCAATATTGGCAGAACAAGACTGTTTCGCTGGCTGAAAGAAATGGGAGTGCTTATGTCAAACAATCTGCCGTATCAGAGATATATTGACCGCAGATATTTTGTTGTAAAAGAGTCTGTGTTCGAGGTCAATGGTCTGAAAAAGACTTATCGGCAGACATTTGTTACGGGAAAGGGTCAGCTTTTTATCATAAGTCTGCTGAGAAAATATTACGGAAAGGAGATGTCGTGATGTCCAAAAAGCCAAAATGTCCGCTGATAGGTCAGGACGGAAATATATTCGATCTTATGGGCATAGCCTCAAAAACGCTGAAAAGGAACGGAATGTATGATGAGGCAAAGGAAATGTGCAGCAGAATAACATCTTCGGGCAGTTACTATGAGGCATTAAATGTTATCGGTGAGTATGTTGAGATCACTTCTACCGATGATGAACAGTCGGAAGATGAGGATATGGAAATGGAGATGATGTAAATGACGTATTTGTTTATGGGAATGCTTATCGAAGCTATCGCAGGGCTTGTCATCGGTGCTGACTGTGCAATGCTCTATGCTGCAAAACAAGAGGTCGGCAGACTTAATAAAGAGCTTAGGGAGGCATATGTTCGTGGAGAAAAGAATTAAACCCAAAGCTGATTTCAGTTTGACGCTTGGGTGTATCCCTGCAATGCTGAGAGCAACAAAGCCTGTGCTTTCGGAAAAGCAATACAAGGAGCTGTGTAATGAGGTAAACAAAGCCGACGGCTACCTTGAACAGAAACGCATAATATTCAGCTATGTTGACCCGATAATCAAGGGCTGAAAACAGCGTAAAATCTAATATTTATTAAGGTCGTTTTGCCAACAGCAGATCAAAAATCTGGTGCTTGCAAAGCGACTTTTCTGCTGTTGGTTCTAACGGCAGAAAGGAAAAACATGAACAGTTTTATGTCATGGGTAGGTGGAAAGAAGAATCTTCGCGACGAAGTGCTTGCAAGATTTCCGCCTTACTATGAAAGATATATCGAGGTGTTCGGCGGTGCAGGCTGGGTGCTTTTTCACAAGCCGCCCGGTGCAGATTTTGAGGTGTATAATGACTTTAATTCAAATCTTGCAAATCTGTACCGCTGCGTTCGTGATAAACCTGCAAAGCTGAAATACAAGCTTAGGTATGTGCTTGATTCAAGAGAAGATTTTGAATACTTAGCTATACTTCACAAACGTGGTATTTTGCCTAGGCTTTATGACGTTGACAGAGCGGCTAAGTTTTATCAGCTTATACGTTACAGCTATGCAAGCGGTCTTGACAGCTTTGGAAGTCAGCCGCATTCGATGTGGTCTGATTTTCCGATGATTGATCTTGCGGCTAGGCGTTTGCAGAAGGTAGTTATCGAAAACAAGGATTTTGAAAAGCTTATCAGGCAGTATGACAGACCCGTCAGCTTTTTCTACTGCGATCCACCGTACTTTGCTACCGAGAACTACTACAAGGACGTTGGATTTACGGCGAAAGATCATATCAGACTGCGTGATACACTTTTAGAGATCAAAGGCAAGTTCTTGGTTTCATACAATGACTGTCCGGAGATAAGGGAGATATGGGACAAGCCTAATATCCACATCGAGGAGATAAGCAGACTTAACAACTTAGCACAGCGTTATGACGCAGGCTGTCAGTACGGCGAACTGCTTATCTCAAATTACGATACAAGCGAAAGGGCAAAGGCAGTTCATCAGCTTTCGCTCTTTGACAATTAAACGATCACGGAGGTTTGATTTATGAAAAATGTTATATGTACAAAAGGATTTATCAATGAGTTGGGAGACATAGAAGTACCAGGTGTGTTCCTTGAAGAAGGAGCGGAGGTGGAGCTGAAAATATGGGTCGAGAGAGGAGGATTTGAGATCGCCCTTTTTCCTTCAGAGAATGAGAGTAAGTGCCATGACTGCGGCATCTCAGAGGAAGAAATACAGCGTACCTGTGCAATGTTTGATGACTGCGGCGAGTGTCCGCTGAAAGAGTATTGTGAAAGTGAGGCAAAAGAATGAGGATACTTGTGTTTGAACCTCTGAAAGAACCATATGTAAAGGATATTGAAGATGATATCCATGCTATGCAGGAAATTGTGGGCGGCAGCATAGAACCCATATATTTTGAACCAAAGCAGGACGCAATCGTTTGGTGTAATGACGAATTTCTGCTGAACGGTTCAGAGCCTAACAGGATTGTGGGTGCAACACTTGTCCACGGCACTTTTTACATCTCAGGCAACTATCAAAATGAATACGGCGAGTGGGATAGCTGTTCACTTACCGATGAACAGATTGAAAAGTACAAGGAGCAGTTTTCTCATATGATAGTTGATCTGCCGGGCATTGGTCTTGTGGCTGTGAATGAGTGTCACCCTGAAATTGTCCAGTCGGAAGAAGTAGCCGAAGATTTAGAAGATTCGGAAGAACCCGAAATTACAATGTCATAAATGAAAGGAAAAGGTGATGCAAATGAAAATTTCAGCAACGATCAACAGACTGGTGGACAAGCCCGACAGCAATATCAAGGCTTTTGCAAGCGTAAGTTTTGACGGATTTTACGCCGTTCACGGTATCAAGGTGTGCGAGGGAGAAAAAGGGCGGTTTGTTTCCATGCCGTCAACTCAGTACACCGACCGTGACGGGAACAAGCAGTATCAGGATATTTTCCATCCCATAAGCAAAGGTGCAAGAAATGCACTCAACCAGGCGGTTCTGAACGCCTATGATATCAAGTTTCAACAGGTTCAGCAGACCGAGATCGAGGTGGAGAATTCTCCCGATGAGGAGATGTCCGATGATATTTCCGATGAACCTGAACCGGAAATATCAATGTAGTACAAAGGCAGGCTGTGCAAATTGTCACAAAGGTAGAACTTCGGCAAAAGGTCTGGATTTACAAGAAAAAATGTGATATATTGCTTGTCAAAGGAGCGTGATAATATGAGAAAAGTAATGGTCATATCAATACTCTGTGCGGTGATTTTATCAGCCTGCGGAAATGTTTCTGAAACTGCGGAAACCTCAGAGGTGAGCCAAACTACAACTACGTTGACAACCTCTGCAGCAACGGCAAAGGAAGAAAAGTATACAAGTGAAACCACAGCGACCATTAAAAAGAGTTCGCAGACGGTATCATCTTCCCCAAAGCCGACAGATACTGAAGTAACTGCGGTTAAGAAATCAAGCACTTCAAATACAGGCGGCAATTCGGTTCAGGAGCATAATAACGCTGTACAAGGTAATAACCAAGCTGTGCAGAATAATACTCCATCCAACAATTCTCAGGACAATAACTTAGCGAAGCAGAACGCCCAGCCGTCCAATGAGAAACCTCAGAATAACGAGCCGTCTGCCACCCGATCAACAACGGCAAAGCAGTCAGCATCGGCAGTGCCTGCAGTAACAAATCCGCCTGACACAACGACAAAGCCGCAGACTACAAAAGTTCCGCAGACTCAACCACCCTTGCCGGTGCCTACTGAGGAAGAACGATATATGGATATCGGCAGAAGCTTATCTCATAACGGCTCTGATTACAGCAAGGCAGAGGCGGTATACAACTGGATGACTGAAAACGGTTCGGGCACTTGTGTGAATTATTCGTGGCAGACCTACTATTTGTGCAAAGGTACAGGTCTGGAATGCTATCTTGCATGGACGCCGTCAAAACTGTATGGTCATGTAGCAAAT
>ERZ773115.1186-NODE-1186-length-24898-cov-3.163668_pt1 | contig 24898 bp, 21 predicted proteins | sample MGYA00511116_ERZ773115 | MGnify/ENA primary metagenome ERZ773115 (study PRJEB29015, sample SAMEA2737869) | human gut metagenome | biome: human gut; feature: human-associated habitat; material: faeces | place: China | collected 2012 ... | reverse complement strand
AGGCGGCACATAATGATCCACCACCAGGATGATCTTCTTGCCCATACTCCGTTCACGGGCCCGGAATGGGTCAGGATTGCCGTTGTTCTCACACTGGCATGCCAGCTCTGCCGCCCATTTTTCCCGGAGTTTTTTATTATTGACCACCTGATACCGTTTCAGGCCACTTCCCTGGACATCGGTTCCGTTAGACACACCCTCAAAATGGATCACCTTGGACAATGGCTGATATACCACCCGGTATCCGGCTTTTCTCACCTCAAAGGCCAGATCGGAATCTTCACAGTATGCCGGGGCAAAGCGGGTATCAAATCCGCCGATCTGCTTCCACAGATCATTCGATAACAGGATCGCCGCACCGGAAATGTAATCCACATCCTTCACATAGTTATATTCCGGCTTATCCGGGTTATCCAGACGTCCATAGTTCCAGCCGGAACCATCGCTCCAGATGATGCCGCCAGCCTCCTGTAATCTTCCATCCGGGTAAACCAGCTTGGAGCCTACCATGCCGATGGCCGGATCGGACTCGATCAGATCCACCAGGGAAGAAAGCCAGCCTTCCGTCACCTGGGTATCATTATTTAAGAACATCACATATTTCCCGCGGGCTGCTTTCGCCGCCTGGTTGCAGTTGCGTAGGAACCCCTGATTGGTAGAATTGCGGCAGATCACCAGACCTTCCGCATAGCGGCTTAAATGCTCGGTGGCATCTGTAGACACATCATCGGCGATGATCACCTCATAAGTGACGTCCTTGGTATGCTCTAAAATAGACACCAGACAGGCGTAAGTATAGTGGATCTGGTTGTAAACCGGAATCACGATGGATACCTGCGGATTCTCCACCTTCGGGAAATGAAGTTTTCCATGTTCCCGGTACACCGAACCGATGGAGAAATCGCCGTCTTTTAAGTTTTTGCCTTCTTCTGACGTATACAGCTTCAGGGAACGGAACGGATGGAACACATATTCCTTCATATAGGACAGTTTTTTCCGTTTCAGGCTGCCCTTCGGGAATTTTTTATTAAATGCCTCGCCTAGCTTCCGTCGTACCTTGAAAATGACAGCCTCATGCTTGTGATAATAAGTCAATGCCTTGCCAAGCTCTTCATTTTCATGGCGCAGATTGGAAATGATCACTTCCAGGTTGGTCACATGGTTGTTGGTCAGACGCTGGACCTCTGTGATCTTGCGGATCTCCGTGTCCTTCTGGTGGCTCTGCAGCTTTACCTGCTCCAGCCGCTCTTTGGTGCGCTCCAGCTCGCCATCTACTCTGGCTAACTCCCTGGCATTTTTCGTTTTCACCAGATAATTTTCCAGATAGATCTGCTGGTTTTCCCCATGGACATACCGCTGGAAATGCTCTTCCATCTGGCGGAAGATCTCCTGTTCTTCTTCTCCAATACCAAATTCCGCAAGCCACTGGTCCACGGTCGGATATGCTGTCAGCAGGCTGTGGAACTGGCGGTGGAAATAGAACAGGATCCGGTAACGGATGAAAGTCTCTGGAATCGGGAAGGAGAATACCCACTCGTAGTCCAGGCAGTACATGCCGTCATCGGTCAGTAAAATATTTTCAAATAAAGCGTCAATATTGGAAATGGAAAGAGAACTCCAGACCTCTTTTGGCTCCACCTCTCCAAAGACTTCTGTAAATTCGGGTGTTACGATAAACTTCTGCACGCACTCCGTTTTCACTGCCAGCACCTGTTCTAAAGCGGTGCGGACCGTATCTGCCGGGACTTTGCCGCCCTGGATCTCTTCGCCTAACTGCTCAGACCAGGTTTTTCCCTTCAGATACGGGAAACGGACGCTGCAGCGGTCACTGCCCTGGACGGGCTGTACGAATTTCACACCAGTGTGCTGGGCGCTTAAATCCACGTAATCAGAGGAAAATGCCCAGATGTGGGGTGCGCCTTCCACTGCCAGCGAGGTTTTCTCTACGTGGCGTTCGCCGGTTGTAGGATCGCCGTAGATCGTGGTGCGGATCTGGAATTCTTCCCGGCGGGTGCGGTTGTATTTCACGTACTGGATATGGGCCTGAGACGGGACTTCCTGGTTTTCTGCATCACCAGCCGACCAGATCACCAGATATCCATTGGCATACTGGTCAAACTGTCCGTCTGCGCAGACCCGGTCATAGGCTTCGCCCACGTCCATCAGCAGGTATTTCGGATAGTCATAGGCCGTGATGGTGTCCGTCAGATCACCTTTTCCCGGAAGATATTCATCCGAAAAAATGGTAACCGGAACTTTGATGTCCGGCATTGGATAATACCAGGAAGTTTCGCCATCCGTTCCCAGAAGTGTTTCCAGCGTTTTCTTAGAAAATCCATGATCATCTGCCCTGGCGCCAGCCCAGTATTTCAGACCAAACGGATTGCATGCGGCAATGATCAGTTCACCGCCTGAAACCAGACATCGTTTCGCTGCCCGGATCTGTTCTGCAGCTTTGGATGGCTCTAAGGAACCAACAAAAACCACATAGTCATAACCTGCGTTGTCTGTGTTAATTCCGTCCGGCACTGCCTCGGTCTCTGCTCCATCAGCCATCTGATCCTGCATATAAGCCCCAGACTCCACATAATGACACAGTTCATCCTGGATATACCGGATATTCTCCCGGCCCTCATACTGCTTCTGCCGCAGCTCATTGACCTCTAAATCCCCGGCATCTGGATCCAGTACATCTACCTGTGCTGCTTTCTCACTGTAAACTCCGGTCAGCGCACCATATCCGGAGCCCACCTGCAGCAGTCTGGTCCCTTCCCGGAATGGATACCATTCCAGCAGATTTTCCCGCAGATCTGACAGATCATAAAGAGTTTCCAGATCCGGGTGTTCTTTTAATGCCCGCTTCCGGTCTCCTTTATAATTATTTAAAATACTTTTCAGCGTTTCATTTCTTTCGCTTTTCCCATTGTCACGTTTGTCCTTAATCATGGTTCCTCTCTATCTTCACGGCCTGTACAGCAGACTCCATATCGTAGACACCTACTGTATTCTTATTGGAAATGACCGTAATATTCGCCACATCATAAAGGCGGTGGTACACCGTATGCTCACCCTGCTCAAATCCGGTACAGCTCATGGAAAGCAGATACTCGCCTCCCTGCAGGGTCATTTTCTGGGTAAAGGACACCTCGTACTCGTCACCAGCCTTCACCGGTTTGATATCCGTCCCCTCGAACATGGTATTGGTTCCCGTCAGATCCGTTCCCTTTTTATCCTTGATCGTATAAGTAAAGATCGGGCTCTGGATCGGCGCCGCAAAACGGATCTTCTCTTTGATGGTGAACTCTTCACCCTTTAATAACAGATTGGTCAGATTGCCCCTCTGGTCAAATAATCCCAGATCGTAGATCTCCGCACGCCCATCTCCATACTCGGTGCGGTTGCTATTGATGGTCAGGCTGTCTTTCATCAGCTTTCCATGAGGAAGCTGATAAGTCTTTTCTTTCTGTTCTTTTTCTGCAGTCTCTCCGGAAAAATCGCTGTCCACATCTTTGGCAGCTTCCAGACCTTCCATCTGGCCCGCTAAAATCTTCTTATACAGATCCACCATATGGCCCGGTGCGCCCTCTGCCACAAAATTGCCCTTATTTAACAGAACAACCTTGTCACAATACTTGATGATACTTCCCATATCGTGGGTTACCATCAGGATCGTGGTACCCTTCTGGCGGATCTCCTCCATGCGGCGGTAGCACTTGGACTGGAAAAATACGTCGCCTACGGATAACGCCTCATCCACGATCAGGATCTCCGGCTCCACATTGATGGCCAGGGCAAATGCCAGACGGACGAACATACCGCTGGAATAGGTCTTCACCGGCTGGTAGACAAAATCCCCGATATCCGCAAAATCCAGGATCTCCTGAAGCTTTGCGTCCATTTCCTTCTTGGAAAAGCCCATCATGGTGCCATTCATGTAGATATTTTCAATTCCTGTGTAGTCCATATTGAAACCGGCGCCCAGCTCCAGAAGAGCAGAGATCACGCCATTGACCTCCACCTCTCCGGTGGTCGGCGTCAGCACTCCGGTAATGATCTTTAAGATCGTGGATTTACCGGAGCCGTTGGTTCCAATGATACCTACGGTCTCGCCTTTCTTCACTTCAAAAGAAAGGTTATTCAAAGCATAAAATTTTTTATGGTACTCTTTATGAAAAGGATTCAGCGCCTCTTTTAAGCGGTCAATAGGCTTGTCATAAAGCTTATAAATCTTGGTTACATCTTTTACTGTAATTGCGTTTTCCATTCTTCACTCCCTGGTATGCGCTCCCGGAATCGTTTTGTGAAAGCACCTGTTTATAATACGTCGGAAAAATGTGGCCGCAGCCGTTTAAATACCTTCAGCCCCCCAAGTAAAAGCAGCAGGGTCACTGCCCAGAAATACAGGGTCAGTCCCGGTCTCTGCCAGAACCCGTTTCCCATGATCATGCTGTCACGGTAGCCCACGACCACGTAATACATGGGATTGAATTTTACAAGTTTACATAAAATTGGATAAAAGGAGCTTCCGGAAAACTGCTCTACCTGCCACATGATCGGAGTCAGCCACATGCCAAACTGCAGGCAGATACCCACGATCTGTGCCATATCCTTAAAAAACACCTGAACAGCGCTGGTAAAATACACCAGGGCAATGGATAACATAAAGGCTGCAAAGGTATAGTACATGGTCTGAAGCCAGCCAATCTGCGGCATCCAGCCAAAGCATAAAAACAGCGCGCCCATGATCAGCACAAAGATCAAATGCACCATGAGACAGGACATCATCTTAATGATCGGCAGGATCTCTACGCGGAATACCACCTTTTTCACCAGATAGCTGTACTCCTGGAGACAGTTTGTTCCTGTGTTCAACGCCTCGCTGAAGAAGAACCACGGCACAATGCCTGGAACCAGCCACAACACGTAAGGAACCCCTTCGATGGGGTCTCCGCTTCGGAAACCTACGCCAAACACAAAATAATAGATGGCAACGGTCACGATTGGCTGGATAAACATCCACACAATGCCAAAATAAGAGCCTACAAAACGCTTCTTAAAATCAGCCTTGGCCAGTTCGCCGATCAGACGCCTTTTTTTCACGATATCCTTTGCCAGCGATATGAGATAATTCATAAAATATCCTTCCTAAATCAGGTCTTACTCAAACTTAAAGGTATCCTTCAAGCCGCCCCATTTCTGGTCTTTCTCCGAAATAATCAACTCCATGCCTTCCTCGATCGGCCACTCAACGCCAATCTCCGGATCGTTCCATGCCAGACCGCCCTCATCGCCCGGATGATAGAAATCCGTACATTTGTAAGCAAATTCTGCCTCATCGGATAACACGATAAATCCATGGGCAAAGCCCTCCGGAATGTAGAACTGCTTCTTATTCTCTGCTGATAACTCCACGCCAAACCATTTTCCATAGGTCTTGGAATTGGTACGCAGATCCACTGCCACATCAAATACGGTACCGCGGATGGCACGCACTAATTTCCCCTGTGGGAAATGTTTCTGATAGTGAAGTCCTCTTAACACACCCTTCACAGACATGGACTGGTTGTCCTGGACAAATACCATATTCAGCCCTGCTTCTTTGAAATCATTCTGGTTATAGGTTTCTACAAAATAGCCTCTTTCATCCTTAAATACCGTTGGCTCGATCACATACAGCCCTTCAATCTCACATGGAGTTACTTTAATTTTTCCCATGATATTTTCTCCTTTTCTTTTTCATGTGCTGCCAGAATCTGACACCACAAACATATCCTTTTATCGGACCCGCAGCACCACTGCAGCGAAGGTCCGAAACAGTACATAGCTATTTAAAACCAGCATAAAATACAATATACTACGGTTTATATCCTTTGTCAAAATCAACCGGTCATTTTTACATATCAGCAGCAGCGCCGGAAGAAATGGCAGGAAATACCTGCCCTGAACGCCACTGATGACGCTTGATGACATGGGCGTCCAGGCGATCAGCATGGAAAGCATGGTCAGTCCCGCACATCCGGCGCATACGATCACGATCCAGATCCGGTTTCCTGTGGTCATAAACTGCGTCTCTCCAGGCTTTTTCAGTGCCAGCAGGATCAGACAACCGGTCAATATCATCACAACCAGGTATGGTGCGCCCAGTCCGGCGTCCAGATTTCCCAGGGCCGAACCGATCATGGTCTGGTGCAGATATGCACCCTGCCACAACAGGGTATTGTAAAACAACGTCACAAGCCGTCCTGGATTATAGATTAAGTACGTCAGGCTGTAGCCCTGCTCCTCTGCCCAGGAAACCACCGTGTCTGTGGCGGTTGCATAGGCAGCGATGGTCTGGCTGTTGACCAGTAACATGGCTGCTGCCCAGATTCCGCCGACGCAGAGGGCTGACAGAAGCCATCTGCCCCAGCCGCCGAATTTTTTTACCGGAATCAGAAGACAGAAACCCATCATCACGCCGTAAACCATCTTACAGGGACCTGCCGCCGCCATCAGCACCATCAGAACCGCAATATCGCGGATCTGTACCTTTTCTTTATGGTAGGCCAGATCCAGGCACACGGCGGTAAACAGGAACATACATGCCAGGATCATCACATCATAGGACATGGACGCTGATAAATGAACGGTCATAGGCAGTACCGCCACGCCAAATAGCACTTCTTTGCCAAATGGCATCCGTTTCATGGCCAGCCAGGTCATAAACACGAAAAAGAGCAGATTACACAGCCGTCCCATGTAAGCCAGGAAAATACTGCTTCCATGAAAAAGGCGCGCCAGAGTGATTCCAATGGCCTGGGGAACATAGGCGAGAGGCGTGGTGACTACAGGCGGAAAGGCTGTCACTGCCATGTCCTCTGATAAGAACTGCTGCTCTGCCCATGTTTTCTCGCCAGCGATCAGACGATTCCAGATGGAGTTGTAGGTACTCTGAGTTAAGTCCTGGCCAAGCACCTGCGGAGTCTCTGTCCACAGGATACCGTTCGTTTCGTTGTCGTTATCCCCATCTGCAGAACTGTTTTTCCCCTGATCAGGCTCTTCAAAGGTATTCCAGATCCCATTCTCATCCCTGGTATAGGAATCCGTTCCCTCCACATCCTGCAGGAAGAAATCCTCTGGGCGGATCAGGACATGGCCCGTAGGGTAGTTGGCAGTTCTCCCCAGCATATGGCTGGATAGCTGGTAAGCGCCGACGTAATGGCTGATCTCATCCGGGGCAGAAAGTGGAGGCAGAACGAATAGGTAACCAAGTCCTAAAAGGAGTCCGGCAACTAGATAAAGCTGCTCTAACTTCCACCGTTTTAAGAACTTTTGAAGCACAAGCAGGCTCGCAAAAGCTGCTATCACCAGAATTCCATAAAGGATCAGAAGATAGTGATTTCCGGATGCTGCTGCTCCGGCTTTTACTTCCAGCCCATGCCAGAGTGCCAGAAATACGATCAGAAGGATTCCGGCCGTTTTCCACCAGTTACATCTCTGTTTCATCGGCTCCATCCCCCCACTCCGGCTGTACGGATTCACTGTACTGTAACCCTTTACTGCATTCCCTTTTGTATGGATGAACATCCTTTTCCGCTGCGCTGCGGCTCTCACGTTCCTGCATCTGGCTCTGCTCTTCTCTCCATTTTTCTTCCAAAGCCATCTGCTGTACCAGTTCCTTCACTCTGGTTTCCAGCTGAGAGATGTGAATGGTCATGTAAAATACTTTCACGATCAATAAGAAGATCGCAAACAGAAACAAAAAGTTGGTGGTAGCGTAGATTCCAAGGAGTCTTGACGCAAAATCTGCCACTGATGGAAAGATACTGAATACCACCAGCACGATGGAAAGCACGATCCAGAAGATGGCGCTCTCAATCTGCAATTTTGACTGGCGGATTTTCCGCATCATCAGGGAAAATGTCCCAAGCGATACCAAAACTAACGCAATTCTCAATGTCATTGTCATCATGATGCGTCTTCTCCCTTCTTCTCCCAGTATGCCCGGTTCATCGTGCATTTCATCACCATGCTCCCAGGCAGCTTCTGATACCTTTTGCCCATACGATAACCCAGGTATTTCATCCCGCTGTGCAGCACCAGCGATGGCACCAGCCACGGTTTTCCTGTCTTACACAGCCATCCGGCGGTTTTCTTCACCAGACGGATACCCTCCCCCTCAGATGGGAGCCCTGCAAAAATCTCCGGGTGGTCTGCCTGAGATACGGCCAGGTCAAAATTCCGGTGAAACTGCTCCATGGGGCTTAAATTATGGGAATGGATCACCTTTGCGTCCGCCTCATAAACGATGGCATACCCCGCCTGGATCACACCTGCCGCATAGATCATATCTTCATTAAAAATCGTGTGCCGGATAAATCCGCCCTGTTTTTCAAAAATCTTCCGGTCATAAGCACAGCAGACATTGGAGCAGAAATAGGTCTTGATTCCCATGGCAGCTAAGTCCGCTTTGGTCTTTACCCGGCTTTCCTCCGGATAATTAAAGGACCGGGTGTAACGCTCCACGATCCGGCAGTCTGAAGCCGGAAGCTGTCTGGCGTAGACGGACGAAACTATTTCCCCGTTTGGCCCCTTCCTCTGAAAGCCCTTTACCAGGTTGGCGATCAGGTGATCATCCTCCGGCACTGCATCATCCGTCATCAGCACGATCACATCCGCCTCTGAATAGGACACACCCTGATTTCTGGTGCCGCCATGGTCAAATTCCGCCTTGGAAATGTGGTGGACTTCCAGGTTCTCCATGTTCAGCCCTTCTCTGGTCTTCCAGAACTCATCCCAGAACTTCTTTTCCGTATTCATCAGAATGATCCTGTGAACCGGCCAGGTCTGTTGTTTTAATTGTTGTAATAATTTATAAAATTTATCGTCCGGCCGGTAAACCGGAACGATCACATCTACCACTGGATTTCCCATCCTCGTGTCCTTTCCATGATTCGTTTCCTTTCCATGATTCGTGTCCATCTCAGACTTCACAGCCTGCCGTTTCCACATTCCAATGCTCTCATTCCCACACACTGCACACGGTCAACGCTTTTCTGGTTACTGTTCACGCATTGCGCAAACAGCAACGGATTTTGCCGATGCTTCGCATCCTAAATCGGCAAAATCTGTTACCACCACTGTATCATACGGCATTTTCAGTTCAGAAAATGCCTACCCGTGTACAGTAACCTTTTCGGGTTTCCGTCGCACATTCTGGATCAGTCAATGTTTTCCCTGTCGATATGCGAATCTTTCACAAAAGAAAAATCCGGCGGTCATCAGAAGCATCAGAAACAGATAACCGAACGCCGCCCCCGGAATGCCATAAGCTTTCACAAATCCCGGTGAGATCACTGCCGCGATCACGGTCATCACCGCGTAAATGCTGAAGATCATCCTCTGTTTCCGCATGATCACCAGCACATAGTAATACAGATTCAAAAACGCATAGAACCCGCCGCCTGCCACACAGATCACAAACGGCCAGAAATATACTGTCAGACACCCTTCATATCCGCTTCCCAGGATCCGCTCCAGAATCCCCAGCACCGGTTTTCCAAGAACTGCCGCTCCCGCCACTGCCAGAACGCTAAGCCCGGCGATGATCAAAGAAATACGTCTCAGCGTGCCGTCAAACTTCTCCCAGTCCCGTCCGTTCCATGCATCCGTTAATGTCGTCAACACCGGACGGATCACAAAACCCGCTGCCAGATTGATCATGGACGTCGGCATGAAAATAATATTAAAATACCCGGACGCCGCATCGTTTAAATAGGCGTCAATGGCATATTTTTCTGCAGAAAATACATAAAAATCGAAAAATACCGACACAAACAGCAGAACCGTACTGCCTGTCAGTGTCCACAGCTTCTCCTTGTCCCAAGCAAAATCCACACCGGAAAGCCGACGGATCACCACCTGGTCAAAGATCAGGACCCCCGCTGCCTGGGCTGCTGCTGCCGCTGCGCAGGCGGCAAGAAGATTTCTCGTGATCGTCAGAACAATCAAAAATGTTCCAACTGTTAAAATTGTTCGGAATGTGTTGGATTTTCCTGTCAGATGCAGGTTTCCATTTCTCTGGAATTCCGACTCGTACACATCTGCGAAACCATCAATGACCTTATAACATACCAGTAAAAAGATCACCGCCGCTTTTTCTATCGTGTAGCCACTGACCAGTAACCACACTCCGCCTGCCGCTAACGCCAGAGCGCAGGTCACATAACGGTGATGGAGATAATCACCAAACCGGAACTGCCCATTGCCATCGGTCACCTGAAAAGGCCGGATGCCGAAATATGCCAGGATAAACATCTGCTGGCCAATGGTGCTGAACCCGAAAGAGAAGATACCGCCCTGCTCTTTGCCTATGATCCGCATCACCAGAAAGGACAGGACCATACTGGCAAAGGCATAGAAAAAGCTTCCGGAAATGTTCCAGAGCATATTGTCACGTTCTTTGTTGTGACTGGTACGCAGAAGCAGCGCACACCAACGATCTGCCATTATCCCTTCCTCCGTTTCCGGAAATTCTGGATCAGCAGAATGGAGATCAGGATTCTTGCCATGTAACGGACTGCCACCACAGGCTTCAGATAGCTTTCGCCACCAGCCCGCTCAGCGATCCGCACCGGAACCTCGGCGATCTTCGCGCCCTGTTTTAACAGATAGGACACCGTATCCGGCTCCGGGCCGTAGTTGATATTTAAGGCAAATTCCCTGATCATTTCCCGGTTAAACATCCGCATGCCGGAGGTTGGATCAGTCACCATCACACCGGTGGTCAGACGGATGGCCGCCGTGATCAGACGGCTTCCGATCATCCGCATGGAATGGTCTTTTTTGCTGTCCACGAAACGGCTTCCAATGACGATGTCATAGCCTTCTTCCATTTTTTCTGCCATGGATGCGATAAATTCCGGGCGGTGCTGGCCATCGCCGTCAAACTGGATGGCGTAAGGATACCCTTTGTAGTAGGCATATTTCATGCCCGCCTGAAAACAGCCTGCCAGCCCTAAATTCACCGGAAGATCTAAGAGGTTGAATCCCCTTTCCCGACAGATCTGGGCGGTCCGGTCGCTGGAACCATCATTGACGACCACATAGTCCAGTTCCGGATAATGATCACGCAATTCTTCCACTACCATCTGGATATTGGCTTCTTCATTATATGCTGGAATGATCAGCAGCACCTTGTTCATATTATTTACTCTCTTCCTTATAAATCATGATCCGGATGTCCTTCTGTGCCCGGACACCTGCTCTCGCCGCCAGATATTTCTCCTCCGGTTCCTGCCCAAGAGCCCATTTCACCAGCGCATAAGGGAGATTCACTCCCGCTGCATGGCTGAATGGATAACCGCCTCCGAATCTGGCGTTCATCTCCAGCACATAGCAGACTCCATCCGATTCAAAAGCATCCACATCCAGATTGCCCTTATGTCTGGTCAGGCTGCCAAGTATCTGGCCCAGCCGCCGCAGCCGTTCATGATCCACGGTTTTTGCCCCGTCAGTCTCCCCCGAACGCATGGCTTCTTTCTGTTTCACCACCACAGTCCGCTGGTTTCCCTTCAGGTCATGGATCACATCCAGTCCATATTCCTGTCCCCTTAATTTTTCCTGGATCAGCACACACTGGTCCGGATTTTCCTGGGATTCGTATTTTAAATAGCTGGCCTTGATCTCCCGACGGGCCTTCTTCACCAGAAGTCTCAGTTCTTCCTCATCATCCGCCTGGTAGATAGACAGAGACCCCATCCCCCATCTGGGCTTTACCATCAACGGGTAGTGTGTCTCTCCGCAGCGGACACATTCTGCCGCTTTCTCTTCATCGATCCAGGTTTTCGGAAGTTCAAAGCCCTCCTCTTCCAAAACCTTCTGTTCCCTTAAAAAGCAGTACATCCGCCATTTATCATTACAGATCCGGGCAATATCCTCATCCGCAGTCACAAGGATAGTTCCTATCGCCCCAAACTCGGTCCTGTGGGCCGCCAGCACCGGAACATCGATGTCAAACAACGGGATCACCATGCCGATCTGCTTATGTTTGCAGTAATCCAGCAGAAATGGAATGTATTCCGGCTCATAGATGAGTGGCGTCTCCACCCACTGATCTGCTGCATAAAAGGCCGGGCATTCCTGGCTGTTGGCAGTATGGACTTGGCCTTCTACTCCCGCCATCTGCAACGCTTCTTTGAAATATTCTACCAGATATGTCCGTCTTCCTGCACTGGTCAGAAGAATATTCATAACTCGAGTTCTCCTTTAACTTTCATCACTTAATTTCCTTCAGCAGCCCGCAGATCCGGTCCACATCCTCCATGGCCAGATCTGCATACATCGGCAGCGTCAGCACACGGTCTGCCACATATTTGGCAACCGGTGTCTGTTCGCCGGAAAAACGGCCCTGATAGCACTGGAATTCATTGGTCAGCGGATAGAAATATTTCCGGGAATAGATCTTGTGGGAAGCCAGATAGTCCCACACCAGATCTCTTCCTGCCACAAAGCCGTCAAATACCACCGGGAAATACGCATAATTCGGCTTCCAGTCCGGATTATCATAGGACGGCAGCTTCAACCCCTTCACGCCCTCCAAATGCTCCAGATACCGCTCTGCTACATGACGGCGCTTCTCGATCTCCCCGTCCACATGGCGCAGGTTGCAGATACCCATGGCCGCCTGGAATTCATTCATCTTGGCATTGCCGCCCACCCAGACCACATGCTCCTGATCCACGATACCGAAGTTTTTCAGGCAGTTGAGACGGTGTCCCATCCATGGCTCTCCAAAAGCCACTGCACCACCCTCGATGGTGTTGAATACCTTGGTCGCATGGAAGCTGTAAATACTGGCGTCCCCGTAAGCTGCAGCACTCTTTCCTTTATATTCTGCCCCAAAGGTGTGAGCCGCATCATAGATCACCTTCAGGTTATGCTTTTTCGCGATCTGTTCGATCTTCTCCACATCGCAGAAATTACCGTACACATGCACCGGAATGATCGCAGAGGTCTTGTCTGTGATCAGCGCCTCGATCTTGTCCGGGTCCATGGTATAATTCACCGGGTCAATGTCACAAAACACCGGTGTTAAGCCATTTCTCACGATCGCGTGGGTGGTAGAGGCAAAGGTAAATGGGGTAGTGATCACCTCTCCGGTCAGTTCCATCGCCTGAATCACCATCTCCAACGCCATATGCCCGTTGACAAACAGCACCAGGTTGTCGGTTTTCATATATTCTTTTAACTGCCGTTCCAGCTCCTGGTGATACTCGCCCATGTTGGTCAGCCAGGCGGAATCCCAGATGGGACGGATCATTTCCGTAAATTCTTCAAAAGACGGCATGGATGACCGCGTTACCAGAATCGGTTTTTCCTGTTTTTCCATCTTTTTGCCCTCCTTTTGTACACTTTTCTTGTGTCATATCATGTTCTTCTCTATGAAATCAAAATATAATGGGGTACCCCCGGTATGAATGAAAAGTACCGGATCGCCCTCATTTCCATGAGTTTCCAGCCATTTCATCATGCCGGTAAAGGCTTTTCCCGTATACGTCGGATCCAGCGGGATGCCGTATTGCTCCATCACATGTTCTATGGTTCGTTCAATCTCTTCCTCATACTTTCCATAACCGCCGCAGAGATATTCATCCAGAAAACAAACCTGATCCGCCGGAACGCCCGCAAATCTTGCCACTTCCACCGCCCCGCGCGCTGCATTTCTCGCCACGGAGATCCCGATGATCTGCTCCTGTCCAGACGCCGCTTTCTGCCCGGCGACCAGCCCGCCCTGGGTCATGCCAGTCCCACTGGCGTGAAAGATCTGCCGGAAATAGATCCTGTTCTGCTTCTCCCACTGCCGGATCTCTTCATAAGCAGCTGCATAAGCCTTCCGAACTGCCGATTCATTCCCCTTTCCGGTGGAATCTCCATAGATATAATAAGGATGATATCTCTTTTCTCTCAGATCTGCAAGTGTCTGTTCCACCGCCTCTCTTACATGGGACTTGTCGCAGAACACACTCTGGATCTCCATCCTCTCTAAGATCCGGGAATTGAAGGTATCTTCCTTTTCTCCGTCCTCCAGGGCTGTGATCACCAGACACGGGATATTTTCTGCCTTACACAGAGTTCCCACTACCCGGTTTAAATTAGACTTGCGGCTTCCGTAGGACACGAAAAAATCGCAGCCCTTTTCCTTCATATCCTGCAATAACACCTCTGCGATCCGGCATTTGTTGCCGCCGAAGGAAAATCCAAGAAGATCATCCCTCTTTATATAAATCCGCTGTCCCCCTGGCCCCGTTCCCAGATACTGGATTGGAGTCGGTGTGACCAGCCTGCACTGCATATCCACGTTTCTATTCCTCCTGCAGATACTCTAACCGCTTTCCCATTTCTGCACAACTGCCCGAAGCTGTCAGCTGTTTCTAGCTCTGTCGTGCTCTTGCGATTTTCGCCAGAATTTCATAAACCCTTGGGAAGCACACCTCAAACCGGATATAAAACCGGGTTCTCGGCGTCAATTCCTTGAAAAAATCCCGGTACTGCTTATCCATCACCACATTATATTTCTTCGTGTTCACCTTCGTCAGATACCAGATCCGTCTGGCGGCACGTTCTGCTTCTTTATGGAATCTTCCTCCGGTTACACGGTCAAATTCCATAAATGTCTCTTCCATTTGGCGACAGTACCGTTCCTGCTTCGCCTCATAATCCCCTAATTTTCCCTGACTGGTCCAGGACACTGCCGCGCCTAACCGGTAAATGCTCATATCCTGATCCATGTAATAGCCATATCCGGTGGCCGCCGCCATCAGCTGCAATGGCGTATCCCCCACCGGGCAGTTTACATAATATTTCGGCAATTTCCGGATGATCTCACTGCGGAACATCATAGAAGCCATGGCATATCCCTGCGGCTTATCCACGATCTCACTGGGACTTACGATTCGGCTTTCTGGATACGGACGCATCCTCTTATCCGATAACGAACCGTCCACCGTAATGATCCTGGCACTGTGAAAGCATAAGCTGCAATCCGGATGAGCTTCCATGTAGTCCACCTGCTTCTGCAGCTTCTCCGGGTCTGTCCAGTAATCATCGCCCTCGCACATGGCCACATAACGCCCACGTACTCTTGGGAAATTAAATGCCCCGCTGGGATTGGTGATCCCTTTGGAATACTGGTTCTCTGTCTGTAACAGCGCCCGGATCTTCTCCGGATACTTCTGTTCGTATTCCCGGATGATATCCGCCGTTCCATCTGTGGAGGCGTCATCATTGATCAGGATCTCATATGGGAAATCTGTCCGCTGGCTTAAAAATCCATCCAGGGCATCACGGATATATTCTTTATGATTGTATGTGATACAGCAAATGCTGACTAAAGGTTCCATCAGCCCTTCCTCCTGTTCTGCAGCTGCCCTTTGATCGTCTGGACCAGATAGGCAAAGCTTTCCATCTTAAAAATCCATGCCAACAGGCCATACACTGCCATTCCAGCCATGATCTGAAGCAATAATTTCACCATTGGTCCGCCTGGAAGCACAAACTGCAGTCCATATACCACGGCGGACATCACCAGCGAAAGGATCAGGGACGGCATGATGTCCATCCACTGACTGAAAATACTGTATCCAAGCAGCTTTTTATTCGGCCATGCATTGACAAAGGTACTGAAAAAATCCAACACTGCCTTGATCGATATCATGACTAATGGTCCAAACTGGGCTCCGATGATCAGTCCGGTCAGTCCCATGCCTTTTTTGATCACTTCCAGTTTTAAAAACACATCGCTTCTTCCCACGGCGTTGATGGCCTGCAGGTTCGTGATGTGGATAGGCCAGAAGGAATAGGCCACGCACATGATCCGCAGATACGGCACACAGATCAGCCACTGCTCTCCCAAAAGTGCCAGTACGAGGGTATCTGCCACTGCCATCAGTCCAAACAGCATCGGAAGCACTAAAAATGAGCTTAACCGGATGGCTCTCCGCACCATATGACGCACATCATGGACGCTTCCCTGTCTGGCAGAAAAGGCTGGAAGCAGTACTGACTGGATCGCCCCGCCCAGGTTATTGACGATCAGCTTTGGGAACTGATCGCCGCGGTTGTAGGCTCCAAGCAGTTCTTCATTATAGATTTTGCCCATGATCAGACCGTATAAATTGTTAAATAAGGTATCAATAAGAGATGCCACCAGAAGCTTCCACCCGAAGGAAAACATTTCCTTGATCCGGTCAAAGGCAAATAAAAGCCCTGGTTTCCAGGACACCTCGAAAAACAATGCGATCATCAGGACAAAATAGTAAGACACCTGCTGTCCCACCATAGCCCATACGCCAAAGCCGTTGGCCGCCATCCAGATACTGATCACACCGGACGCTGCGGAAGCCGCAAGCGTAGACAAAAACAGACCCTTAAATTCCAGATTCCGGGACACATATGCTGTCTGGACAGAGATCACCGCACCTGGAAATAAGACGATCGAAAGTACCCGCACAATCGCTTCCAGTTCTGCAATTCCATAAAAAGACGCAATCACCGGTGCCGCTGCATATAAGATTCCATACATCACGAGCGCCACAAACAGATCAAAATAACAGACCGATGAAAAATCCACCTTGTCTGCCTTCTGTTTCTGTACCAGAGCCGTGCTGAAACCACTCTGAACCACCACGTTGGCAATCGTGATAAAAATCGTGATGATTCCCACAACGCCGTACTGGGCCGGGGTCAGAAGACGAGCCAGAATAATGGCGATCACAAACTGAACACCCTGGGCTCCGCCATTTTCTAAAAGTTTCCAGAGAAGGCCCTTTACCACCTTCTGCTTCATCTCAGTCTCTGCCAAATCTATCTCCTTCTATTTCTAACTTTCTCGTTTCTTTTTTCTTACCAATACCTTTCATTTTACATGATTCCCCAAAAAATGTAAATCAGATATGGTATTTTCCCCGTAAATGTGATAGATTAACATCTGGGAAAGTTAACATATTCTAGGAGGTCATTTCATGAATAAGCGTAAAAAATTATGGCTTGCCGGCATGATCACCGGTATCCTGACCCTTCAATCTGCCTTCTGCGCTTTCGCAGAAAATATAGGACCTGCTTTTGATCCAAAATTAAACGGTGGCGTTTCCACGGAGCAGTCTGGCAGTTCTTCCGGTTCCGCTCCATCAGCAGTTCCGAACGGCACTCTTGTTGATTCAGGAAATCCGATCTATACAAACCCATTGACAAATCTGCTCCCGATCCAGCGTGAGCCAAGACTTCAGACCACGGTTTTATTATGCGACAGCCACACCTGGTCCAACCCATTTGTCAACAGTGATACTTGCTCTGCAGATGGCAAAGCCTTTTATTCCATTTCCACATTCTTAGAGAATTACATTGGAAATATCCACTATCGTGCATACACCTCTGCGCATGGATGGACCAACTGGGCGATGAACGGCCAGCAGACTGATATTCCGGATGATTTTGCTCCAATTGAGGCAGTCCAGTACCGTTTCAGTGGTCCTGTCCGTAATAAATACGATATTTATTACACCACAACCTTAAACGATGGTACACAGACCGGCTGGGCCGGAAACGGCCACTCTGCCGGAACCATGAATACTGGAAAAACTCTTTCCGGATTCCGTCTGGCTTTCTTTGAACGTGCAGGCGGTGTTCCATCTCTGAACATGAGCAATGCAACGGTTTCTGCTCATCTAGATGGTCCGCAGTACATTGATGGGGCGATCCGCTATATCAGTGGCGATGGCTCCAATTACACCGGATGGGGCTGGGTAGACGGACAGCGTTATTATTTCAATGATTCCTACCCGGTAACCGGATGGCAGTACATTGACGGCTACAAATACTACTTCGCTGAAGACGGCAAGCTGGTGGAGGACCTGGAGCCGATCATTGGTGCCAACGGTCCATTCCTGATCCGTATTAATAAGCAGATGAACTGCATGACTATTTTCGTGCAGGACGGTGCAAACGGCTATATTATCCCATTAAAATCCTTCCTTACCTCCACTGGTGAGGATACCCCGGTAGGCACATTCCATACACCGGAGAAATACCGTTGGCGTCTGATGATCCACGGTCTGTATACACAGTATGCAACTCGTCTTGGCTCCGGACTTCCGATCCTGATGCACTCTGTTATTTATGACAGACAGGACCCATTCAGCCTGGAAGCTGGTACCTACAATGCCATGGGTGTTGCCCGTTCCTCCGGATGTATCCGTCTGATCGCTTCCGATTGTAAATGGATCTACGACCACTGCCCGATCGGAACTGCCGTAGAGGTTTACAACAGCTCCATCGTTGGCCCTTACGAGCGTCCAACCATCAAGTACGAGATTTCTGACAAGCAGGACTGGGATCCTACCGATGACACCATTTCCGCTGAGCAGGCAGCTGCAAGAGCAGCTCAGTTAGCAGCTCAGTAGGGTAGTTGAACGCAGTACATATGAGAAAAAAGAAGTTCACAATTCTTGTGGGAGTTGTGAACTTCTTTTTTATTTTTTGTAAAATGATTGTTTACGAGTTTATTACTTTTATGGATATTCATTGAATCCATTTTTCTTTTTCAGTAGAATAAAAACAAGATAACAATTCTCACACCCAGAAGGAGGCTGATGTATTTGTTTAAAAAATATGTAGAGGTCTACACCACCATGGATCTAACAAAGTTTTTCACTGCAAAAAACCTGCTTGATGAGCACCACATCCCATTCATAGACACCAGCACCAACAACCAGCTGCGGCTTTCTTTTAACAACTTCCGCGGCAGTAATGTACAGTTATCCCGTGACGGGTTCGTAAAGAATATTTACAGCCTGTCTGTGGAGAAAAAGAATGAGCAAACCGCCAGGGGACTGCTCACAGGATTATAATTATGTGATATACTGGATGTAGTTTACTTCGAAAGGGGTGTTAAAATGAACGATTTGACACACAATAACTCTATGATCAATGAAATCCGAGAATTGTTATTAAACGCGCGTCAACGTGTGGCCGTACAAGTAAATACGGAATTGTTGTCTACCTACTGGAATGTTGGGAAAATTATTGTCGAGCACGAACAGGAAAATAAAGACCGGGCGGATTATGGAAAGCAAACTTTAAAACAACTTTCCAAAGAGTTGACGAAAGAATTCGGAAAAGGTTTTTCTGTTTCTAATTTACAATCTATGCGACGGTTCTACCAAAGCTATCAAATTCAACAGACAGTGTCTGTTAATTGTCATGGTCACATTATTGCGAATTATTGACAATTTCAGACCCGGACAAGCGAAGCTTCTACGAAAAAGAAACCCTCAACTCTGGATGGTCCATCCGTGAATTAAAGCGACAGATTTCCACTTCTCTTTACGAAAGATTATTACTATCTGAAGGAAAAACAAACTAAGAAACCGTCCTTGCTCTCGCTGAAAAAGGAATCAAAATAGCTGCTCCAGCTGACATCATCAAAGACCCCTATGTATTTGAATTCCTTGGAATTCCAGAGAATAAGCCTATTCTGGAAAGTGACCTCGAAAAAGCACTGGTCACGCAAATAGAAAAATTCCTATTGGAATTGGGACGCGGTTTTATGTTCGTGGGAACCCAACAGCGCATTACCTTAAATAATACCCACTACTACGTGGATATGGTTTTTTACAATAAAATTCTCCGGGCGTATGTACTGATTGAATTAAAAACAACCAAGCTCACACCCGAAGCCGCCGGACAGCTGAACATGTATCTGAACTACTATGCCGCAGAAGTAAACGATGAACATGACAATCCACCAATCGGCATTATTCTTTGTACCGACAAAGATAGTATCGCCGCTGAATATGCACTTGGCGGTCTGTCCAATAACATTTTCGCTTCTCGGTATGTTTCTTACATTCCTAATAAAGAGCAATTGATTGCACAGGTAGAGACAGTTTTAAATGAATGGCATCAACCAAAATAACTATTTCTGGAGAGTTCCTTCCATAATAAGCAAGTGGAAGATTTTAAACTTCAAGGGGCTGTGAAAAAACATAACCTCTAAAAAAGCAGGACCCATTTTTTCACACGCCCTTAATTTTTTCTATTTTTCTTCATTTAACGCCTTCAGCGCCCCAAAAATCATCTTCTCTGCCACCTCATACTCATCCCGTCTCTGTACCAGAAAACCATGTCCACTGTAAAAGAATCGTTTTGCTGCAACAGGCACACCAAGGGACTGTAAACGGTTGGCGAATGCCTCATCCTCGTCACAGAACATATCATTATCGCAGTATGTCATCAGGGTTGGAGGCATCTGACGGAGCTGGGTGTCGGTGGCGAATACCGGACTGCAGTAAGGCACTTTCGCCAGTTCCGGTTCGGTGTACATCTTGGCAAAAAAGTTGCAGATGACTGCCGGAAGTTTCGGATTGGCATCGCCGTTGCGCTTCTGCTCAACTGGAGTTGCCATGTCTAAGGAAGCGTAGTTCATGATCTGCATGGCTGGAAGGAAGCCTCCTTTATCAATGGCCATTAATGCAATGGCTGCAGTTAAATTACCTCCGACACTATGTCCCATGACGACGATCCGGTCGCGGTCAACGTCCAGTTCTTCTGCGTGTTCTGCCAGATACTGCAATACCTCATAACAGGCGTAAACCTGTCCTGGATAGCGCATAGCTGGAGCTGGGACGTAGTCAATGTCCGCAACCAGATATCCAGTGCGGCTGGCGTAACTGCGGCACAGAACGATGTCCTGGTCACGTCTTCCTTTGATAAATCCGCCGCCGTGAATGTCGATGAGCAGCGGTTTTTTCCTATTTCCCGGCTCTGGATCATACATATGAACCAACGTCTTTCCTGCGGCAGTATCAATCTCAAGATCCCACTCTTTTTTCACCTGGTAACAGTTTAATTCTTCCTTCGACAGTGTCTTTCCCGCGCCGCCGTTTACCAACTTCTCGATCAGTTTCTGCTCCTCTTCTGTGGCCTGAAGATCCTTCCATAATTTCATGTTAACTTCTCCCCTTCTCTTACAAATTGTAAAGTATAACGTTTTACTTAATTATAGCACAAAGAGCGCACTTTTTCCAGCCTGTTCCGCTTCCCATTACCTTTTCGGAACATAAAATGCCCCCGGCGATATTCCGCACAAACACGTAGTCAACGCCTTTACTGATCACCCGCTCCTTTAGAGGCGAAAGCTCTGCCAATTGCCGGTACACCCGCACGGGGCGTATATTTGTAGTCAAGCCCATTTCCTGGCGCAAACGCAAAAGCGCATACTCCGGCCTCTGCTCCAATGGGCAGTTTTTATATTTTTCAAGGCCCGTATCGCCCAAAAGCACCGCGTCCGCTTTTAAGCACTTCTCTAAAGATTTCAGCGGCGGTGGGAAACCGGTCTCCTTGATCGCCGCCCCGCAGGCCAGGATGGTCTCTTTCCGAATCTGATGGCGAAACCGCCTTGCCACGCTCCCGATCACCAGTTCCGCTGCCTCCATCATTTCCGGCCCCACACCGTCTCCCGGTATCACAGCCAGTTTGATTTCCATGATTTCATCTCCTCTTTCTCAAAATTTCTATCGGAACAGAAAAAGGCGTGAAAAAACAATCACGTCTTTTCACGCCTCCTCTGATATACAATACGATCAATTTCGCTTGCGGATCTCGATTCTACAGCATTAACCAACGGTACAGAAATCCGATCCATACCACCATCAGCGCACCACCAATTCGGGTAGAAATGGAGGAGAATGCCAGTAAGCTCATACGGTTTCCAGCAGTCAGAACTGCCAAGTCGCCGGAACCACCAATGTTACAGCAGCAAAGACCTGCGGTAATACCAGATTCATAACCCCACAGACCAAACAGATGACCAAAGAGGATTGCACCAATGTAAGCACCTAATACAGACAGGACAATGATCACTAAAGCTGCTGGTGTAAAGTAGCTGATCATGGTCTTGATGCTGATAGAGTTGATGCCGATACCAGCGATGATGGTTGGCAAAAGACCCTTCAGCATGAAGTTCATACCATTTACAGTATAGTTGGTGATCTTCTCGTCCATGATACCAGTACATTTGATCACAACTGCGATGATGATAGCCCAAGCCAGACCTGCGATCACTTTGGTTCCTGGCAGCTTGCCAAGAACAGTACCTAACAGGTAGATTCCCAGGCAAAGGAAGATACCGCCGCATACCTTGGTAGGATCTGCAGTCAATGCCGGAAGCTGCTCGTCAGCCTCTGTCTTCATGGTACCGCTGCCGCGGATAATGCCCTGGTTGTCTTCTGGGGAAACCATACCGAGTTTGCTTAACAGTGGTTTGAAAGAGCACACATCAGGATCGCTACAACGTTTGCCAGAGATACATAGCATAAGAACATACCGGACATGCTCATCCAGTCTGTACCGGACAGCTCTGTGTACAGGGTGGGGATTGTAACCAGAGCGCCGCCGGAACCACCAGACATGGTAGGAGCACCAATATCAAACATGGCATTTAATGGACCGTAGCCGGTGATCAGACCACCCAGCATACAGAATCCAAGTGCAAATACCTGGGAACCTAAAATAGCTGGCAGATAACGGGAAATTGCTCCCAACAGAATTTTTCTGTCCATGTAAAGAACAGAACCGCACAGCAGAGCTGCGATATACACATCCTGTAAGCCGTATTTCATTAAAATAGAAACACCTTTTACGGTCGTCTCAGGAAGCAGTCCAAAATAGTTCATCAGAGCCGGTCCGAACATACAGAAAAGAACAGAGCCGCCCAGATAGTTATTAACGATCGGAATGGAGTTGCCCAGCCAGAAGAACAGGCCGCCCACGCTCATTAGAAACGCTAAGGTTCCAACCATTCCAACACCAGTTGTCTCGCCAATTTTCACCGTTGGCATAAATCCGCCGTAAGTACACAGAATTACGATCAGGAAAAATGGTACAAAATACTTGAGTGAAAGTCCACAGACTTTAAATTCCACTTTTTTACCCATAATAGTTACCCCTTTTCTACATTATCCTTTGTTATTTATTCATAGATTTTGACGTCTTCTTCGCCTCTGACCACACGCATCGCACCTTCGTACAATGCCTGGATCTCGCCCTCGCCCGGATAGCGGTAAACCGGTGCGATAAAGGACACCCGATCAGTGATCCAGTCGGATACCCGTTTGGAATACACGATTCCACCGGTTAATGCGATGGCGTCCACACGGCCATTGACCGTTGTGGCAAGCGCGCCTACCTCTTTGGCGATCTGATATGCCATGGTCTCTAACACCAGTTTCGCATATTCATCGCCGTTGTCGATCATAGCCTCGACCGTTCTGGCATCGTTGGTACCTAAATGACTGACCAGTCCGCCTTTTCCTACCATGGTGCGATACGCCTCTTCATAAGTCAATCCGTGGTTAAACGCCAGATCTAGCACATCCGCGTTTGGAAGTCCACCGGAGCGCTCTGGTGACATTGGGCCGTCACCGTCTAAGCCATTGTTTACGTCCACCACCTTTCCGTGATTATGCATACCAACTGTAATTCCTCCACCGATATGGCATACGATCACATTTACATCGTTATATGTCTTACCCATGACTCTGGCAACCTTTCTGGCAATCGCCTTCTGGTTTAACACATGGAACTGACAGACTCTCTTGACTTCCTTTAAGCCTGTCATCCTCGCCCATGGCCAGAGTTCGTCAACAACAACCGGGTCAACGATATACGCTTTGATTCCTGCGCGGTCCGCAAGGTCTTTGCCGATCAGTGCACCTAAGTTACATGCATGCTCCTTATTTGGATGCATCATTTCATACACCATCTGGTCATTGACCTCATAAGTACCGCCTGGGATCGGATGAAGCAATCCACCTCTTGCGGAAATACAGATCAGCTCATCCAGACCAATTTCTGCCTTATCCAGCACCGTCTGGATTTTCTCCAGACGGTACTCTTTCTGATCCTGAATATGGGCATAAGGAAGTAAGTCTTCGTGGGAATGCTGAATACTTTCCAGATGGATGATCTCATCGTTGCAATATACTGCAATCTTGGTTGATGTGGAACCAGGATTGAGGATCAGCACTTTATCTCTCATTGATTTTACCTCTTATCATTATTTCCAGCAATTAAGAGCGCCAGGGCGATACTGTTTAACTTGGTTTCTGGAGCGTCAGAACGGGAAGTGATCACAACCGGGGCTGCTGCTCCCATCAACACACCTGCGATCTCGCAACGTGCCATGTAAACCAGAGTCTTCCACATAATGTTGCCGCACTCGATATTCGGCATCAACAGGACATCTGCATGGCCTGCAACCGGACTCTTGATGCCTTTGTGGATAGCCGCGTCCTCATTCAGGGCGTTATCCAGAGCCAGAGGTCCGTCTACGGTGATTCCCTTAAATTGGCCTCTCTGGCTCATGATCGCCAAGGAAGCCGCATCCAGAGTTGGCTGCATGGAAGGATTTAATACCTCGACTGCACAGACAGCTGCTGCCTTTGGATCCTGGATCTCCAGCGCCTGGCATACTGGAATGGTGTTGTTGATCATGGCGATCTTCTCTTCCAGAGTCGGATACATCACCATAGCCGCATCGGTCATCAGGATCAGACGGTCTAATTTCACAGAATCAAAGACTGCCACATGGCTTAAGATCTTGCCGGTACGCAGACCCCACTCTTTGTTCAAAACCGCCCGTAAGAAATCCGCGGTTCCAATCAGACCTTTCATCACTAACTGTGCCTCTCCGTTGTGAACCAGCTTTACCGCTGCTTCTGCAGATTTTTTAATATCTGGCTCGTTGATCACGGTAACTTTATTCAGATCTAACTCGATCTCTTCTGCGATCTGACGGATCTTTGCTTCATCGCCGCATAAAGTTGCTTCTGCCATACTCATCTGGACTGCTTCTTTTACTGCT
>ERZ773115.1171-NODE-1171-length-25114-cov-32.130811_pt1 | contig 25114 bp, 25 predicted proteins | sample MGYA00511116_ERZ773115 | MGnify/ENA primary metagenome ERZ773115 (study PRJEB29015, sample SAMEA2737869) | human gut metagenome | biome: human gut; feature: human-associated habitat; material: faeces | place: China | collected 2012 ... | reverse complement strand
TGAGTATTTTGCTTACTATTTCTACTTTGCGTCTTGATATTAACAAGTTCGTTCGTATGGACAGACGGCCTGAAACCACTTATGGTTTTGGGTGGGTAAGATTTAAAGAAAAGGAAGTTTCTAAAATTATTGTCAAATCAGAAGAGGCGCCTTCAACAAAGATTACAGATGCATATTGGATTGATGAAAACAATACAATTCAAAAAGATTCTTTTCCTGATTTCCCTTTTACTTTATACGTGAAAGTTGATACTCCTATTGTTGGGAAGCGAGTAGATTTGAATTTTAAATTTGAAGATTCCGGTACTTATAGATGTGCAAAACATTCAGGTATAATAAATGGAGATGGGATTATAATCATTGAAAATTTTAAATTTGAAACAGAGCAACATGAAGAGAATTGAGATAACCTCCCCACAGATACGTGGCAAAGCCCATTTAGGTATAAGAGAGATTACAGGATGGTGGTCAAGTAAAAAAAGCTATGACACCCGGTATAAAATTACTGAAGCTAGGCTTGAAGACACTGTGTATTTTGTAATTAATACAAGTGGTGTTCCAAATGGTACTAAAATAAATTTACAATTATATAACTTGGAAGAACTTTTTTTCTTAGACTACCTGTGTCCTGATACATATCAGTTTAATGGAAAGATAGAAACAGCTGAGACGCATATACAAAATGACTATGCTATAATAGAACTTAAACTTCCTGTGACGTGGACAAAAGATGTAAAAGAAGATAAAGGAAAAATTGAACTATATTGGAAAGTAAAATGTAATGTCACTTATAAAAAGTATCTTCCCCTATGTAAATCAGATTATCTTTCTGTCAGATATTCTGATAGAGATCTTTATATAAAGCCATCCAAAATAAATCCTGATTTTCCTGAGTTTTATGATAGTGATGGATCTTTATTGGTTGTCGCAAAGATTTCTGAAGTAAGATGGAAAGAAGTTGATTCTTTAGATAATAATGATAAATGTGTAGATATAGTTTTATCCAATATTTCTGAAACAGTAAATAAAGAATTGTTAGAGCCAATAATAGAAAATGAGATACATAATCTTGCATTAGTGAAACTGTCAAGTGGATATATGGTTGACAATAATGGCCATCTATATACAGATATAACATCAAATGGAACCAAAAGAAAAATATATTTTAAAGAAATCTATACTACAGATGGAATGCTTATTAGGAGTTTTCAAGGTAAAAACTTCTCATTGCCAAATGGAACAACTACAGTTGGAATTGACCAATATCGTTTCTTCTCACAGTATGGTATGAAAACTAAAACATTAGGATTATTAAAACAAGTAAGTGGTATTTGGGATATATTTTCTTTTTTTGATATTTTAAAAATGGGAATAGATGATGAAAAAGGAAGTTTGCCAATTCCTCTTTCTGGCGCAGATCTTATAGGTATGCTAGCACAAGTAAAATTCCAAGAATTTGATGAAATTTATGAGCAATATCAAGATGACGAACTAAACAAAACTAAAATTAAAGGATTGAATGCTGTAAATAAATGGATAAAATCGCCAGCAGCAGGGAATAAATATGATTTATTGGAAATTTCACACGTAACTGCAGGTAAAGCTCTATTAGGAGAATTTAAAACACTTACTGATTTAATTATATTTGATGATAACTTGACTGAATCAGAAAAAGATATTTCTATTTTGTTGAGAGTAGAATCAGATTCCATTACTGATAGTGAGATTTTTATAATTGAAGCGTTTTTTAGAAAATAATTAATAGATATGATTAAGCAAAAAAATATGTTGGTGCTAGTTATTATTATAACTCTTTTTTCTTGTTCTTCTAATAAAAGATTAATCGTAGAACAAATAGATTCAAATTATCCAATAATTTTAGTAAAAGGTAAGAATTCAAATAAAATTGCAACTATTAGATTTCCTTTAGCTTTTAATATTTCAAAATCATCTTTAGACAATGATGTAAAAATAGGTTCTCTTAGTTATTTGTACAATAGTGCCTTATCAGAAAAGGCTACTTGGATGGCGGGAGCAATATTATACAGTTACCAAAATAATGAATTAAAACCAACAAAAGGATTACAGAAAATTAATCTTACGAAGAAAGAGTTTGTTGTATATACAAGACATTACGTCTCTTATGGTATAAATGATGATTTGTGGCAGATTTTTCAGCCATACTATGATTATATGAATGAGAATCATAAAGATACATTACATATTGAAAGCCTTCGACAATTAAAAAATAGGGAGCCTAATTTGGTTAAAGCTTTTCTACAAGGAGATAGCCTTTTATTTAGAGTGTACTATAACAATAATTTGATTCCATATGTAGTTCCTGTACTAGTAAAATAACAATCTTTTTTACAAATTATACAAAAGTAAAATTAATATTTATCCGGTGAAAATGGAGAAAGATTGTAATATACTCCTTTAAAGTTTTTAACTTCCAAATGTAATACTCTTTCTAATGAGAAAACACCAACAGAATACATAAGAATGGGAGAAGCTAAGAGGGGGGTAAAAGTTTATTTATTAAATATCCCTTATAAGGGCATATGAGGATGATGTAATCACTTCATATGTTCTTGTTTATATTCGGTAGTACCATTACATAATTTTATTATGATACTTCTGAAGAATTCTGATGACCTCCTCTTATTCTGTTTGTAAAATCATATAATTTAGTGTTTCTATTCTGTTTTTAATCTTATATATCAATTTAAAGTTTATATACTGGTTGGTTTCAATTTCTGTTACAAGGTTCTGTTCAATGCTAAAGCTAATGGATAGATATACTTGTTATACGTTTTGAGTTTTTCCAGATCTACGCCATATCCTGTATATGGATTGCTTGTTTCATCATAGAAATAAATATCCATTATATCTCCGTTTTTTATAATTCTTTCACCTGTTTGCGGTATATCTTCCAAAGTGCAGATTTCCAGTGGTAGTGAATCCACGTTACAGGGAGTACCGTTGCCCAGTAAATTCATGTGGTGGTTGAATATTACAAATCCCTTATGCTTAAAATCAAGTCTGATTCCGTATGGACGGCTTGTCAGGAAGGCATCCGCAGCTTTTGATATATAATTCTCCATAATTGTTTTTGATGTAAAAGTCATACAAATTTAAGGCTTTTCCCAGAGGTGTACAAAGCCGTATCCTGTTTTTCTTGCCATTCGGTATGATTGCCTGTGTTTGGCCAGCTCTTTCGGATATTCCCTGCAAAATTGCGGATCTGCTTTTGTCAACCGTCAAACCGGGACACCGGCAGATTGCCTGTTCACGAAAAATCTTCCTCTGCCGTGCAGAGCGTATTTGTTCATGCCCTCATTTGCCTTGTTGCAGCAGTTCCGCCCTACGGGCAGAAAATATCCCGATGAGCTGGCTGAAATCCGGCAAACAGAGGGAAGTAAAACAAATGAGACTATGGCAGCAATTAATGAAAATCTGAAAAAACAGTTGGCAAAGAAGATGCATCACTTCGTTAAGTATTTCCCTGTGCGCATCAGAAATGTTGGGGAAGACGCAATAGAAAACCGTAAACTCGTATGGGGATTCAAGGATGCAGACCGTGAAATTACGCTTAAAGTGGCACGGATGACCGCATCATATCTCTTGAATGAATTTGGCGACAGGGTAAAAAACATTGTTTTTGTATGTATTCCGGCAAGTACATATGAACAGAACGAAAATAGATACAGATTCTTTTGTGAACAGGTCTGCAGCTTGGCTGGAGTTGTGAACGGATTTTCCCATATTAGGCTTTTGGCTGACCGTCCGTCAGTTCACGAAAACCGAAAGAAAAAGACACATGCCAATTTTTCCGATCAGTCTGTAAAGTTTGATGAAGATTTTTTCAAGGAAAAAGATGTACTGATTTACGATGATGTTGTCACCACTGGAACAAGTTATGCAGAGCTGGCTGACCGTCTTGAGTTCTTCGGGGCAAATGTGTTGGGAGGTCTCTTTCTTAGTAAAACATTTTATAGATATAGCTGATATGATGAAAACTGTAATGAGTAATGAAAAGGTTGCCTTTACGGGGCACAGAAGTATTCCGTTTGCAACAATCAATGTCCTTAGACAGAGAATTTCCGATTGTGTTGAGAATCTTTATCTCAGTGGGAAGACTGAATACCTGTGTGGTATGGCATTGGGGTTTGATTTGTTGTGTGCCGAGGTTGTCCTGTCGCTAAAGAAGCGATTTCCTGACATTCGCCTGATTTGCGTCTTACCATACAGGGCGCAGTCCGAAATGTGGAATGCTACGCAGAAAGCGAGGCATAGTTTTATACTCGACCAAGCTGATGAAATAATAGTATTGAGTGAAGAGTATTTTCACGGATGCTTTTTGCGAAGAAACGATTATATGCTGAAAATATGTAGTACGGTTGTGGCATACTATGATGGCAAGTTACAGGGGGGAACCTACTATACTTTCAAGAAAGCAAGAGAAAATAGACTAAGACTTATCAATCTTTATTCATCTTAAATAACAATGCACGGCCAAGCACCGTGCATTGTTGCTATGTATAGGTAAATCAATGCTTACTGTTATATCAGGTACCTGCCGTAAGGCACTAACTGTTTTCTTCATTCTCCTGATTATCTTTCTTGTTTTTACGTTTCCCAAGAGGGCCGCTGAAACGTCCCCGATTTAATTTGACCCCGTATTTGTTCAATATGCGGAATACAGAACTCCTGCTGTTAAAACCGCTGATGGCATGGATTTCTGAAATGCTGTATCCATTTTTATACATATCTACTATCATCTTGGCCCGTTCCTCTGCGTTGGTGATATTCCACTTTTTGGAAACTATTATATCTTGCTGCAGTTGTACGATATGCGATGATGCGTTACGTAGTGCGGCGCATTCTTCCGGTAATGAACCGAACATTTCGATAACATCAGATACTTTTGTGTCAGGAAACAATATATTTTTCGTATCTATCTTGTCATGCACTGAAATGATTCGCACTACCTTGATTCTGCAGAGTTCAATCAGTGAAGCGAGTTCTCTCGAACCTCTTACGGCATTACTGAATTTTGTTACCACAAGTTCATCGCCTCTTTCCAGACTCGACAGGAGCTGTTTCCATTTGGGGCGTAGCTTTTCATGTTCCTTCTGCTCCTCTACCACATTTACGCAACCGAATTGGAGCATCCAGTTTTTGTCTTCATTGAAATCTTCATAAGGTTCTTTCTTGAATATGTATCCTACCTTAGCCATATTATTGTCCTGTTTAGAGTATCTGTGTACAAAGATAGTAGTTTAATTTTATATTCAATCATACTCAAATGATTTTTTTACATAAATCATACTCTGTTTTTTCTCTTTCTATCCCTTTTTTATCATTGAAAATCATACTTTAAAGTATGATGTATAAATATGAATAATTAGCGGTTTTATACCTATGAAAATATATCAAATATATCTAATTTTGTGTCTGTTATCAAATTAAATAACATGAAACATATTATATCATACTTAAGAAATATGAGAACTAAATCTTATATTATGGTCATGCTTTTTTCCATTCTTGTAGCCTGTTCCTGTACCAATAGGAAAGGAGTGTCAGAGTCTGAAAATTTTGCCGATGTTGTCTGTTCATACAGAACATGGCTGTCTCATATCAGGATGATGGAAGTCCTCCCGGCCGATTCGTTGGCGACATATATCACAGAATGGGTAAACATCAGGGATTCCGTATTTATGGCATTACGCAGGGATACTCTAAATCCGCATTCAGCACTTCAGGCTGAATGTCGTATTGTAGATGATTCTGTAAGGATAGAGCTTGCACGCATTGCTGCATCGGGAAATTATTCATTTTCTGATGTGCTTTTGGTCAGGGAGAAAATTTCTCCATATACAGGGGATGGAGAATTGGTTGAAGCGGCAGGAAGCATACGGCCATTCTTTGACTCCCTGGATGAAAACGGAATGATTGTCGGTGGAAAACAGAAAGTGTTATCCTGTTACCGTACTTTTCTGGCCGAAACACTGAAAGACAGTATTATGGATATTGAAGAACTGCAGGAGTTCATAAAGCAAGAGGATGTCGTGTACAGGTCTTTTCTTGCCTATCTTCACGACTATGGTGATACAGATCTTTCGGATATTACCCGAGCTACAGAAAAGTGTTGCAGCCTGGTTTTCGATGCAGCCAATAGGGGATGTGTCAGCTATCGGGATGCTACAGTATATATGGCTTTGAGAAGCAATCGAAGGCTTGTTCAGAATGTTCTTGCCTGCCTCGGAGATATACGCTGCGGTAGGGTACATGGCAGAGAGCAGGCATGGGCATACGCCTGTATGATACTTCAGCCGTATGTTTCCATGGATGGTCTTTGTATGGCTCTGATGTCACAGGACGAAAGATATGCTTTGACGGGAATTGCGTCTGACACATCCGGGGCGTTACTGCGTCTTCATGAAATTATTCAGTCTGAAAGACACAGGCTGTCTGAACTGCCTGCTATGCTTCTTGAAATTCTAGTATTAACCATTTAGATATTTTATAATAACATGATTATGCTGAAACATTTTATGGATGATTTTCTCGCCTTTGTACCGCTTCAGCTACCGCAGCTGATCGATGTTACTACAATGGAAGAACCCAAAATCTATGGCGATTATGCCCTGCTGACATTTCCTCTGCGTGAGCCATACGACCTTGAGGAGGTGATGGATATTTTTGAAGATGATATGGAGCTTATTACGCTGTATCACCATACACCCCGGTTGGGTGATAAAAGCGGGCACAGCACCTGTGCCTATTCAAATCCGGTATTCGGCCAGATGTATAAGATGAATGCCCAAACCGACGACACCGGGCGTGTCACTCGTATATTTGTTACAATCTACGATTCTCTTGAATTTATGTATGGAGACCTTTGTCTTGATCTTGATCTCCATGCCAGAACTGGAATGTTCAAATACAAGCGTGACAAAGAGCGTGTCCTTGTTGATTTCATTTAATAGGGAACGGGCTTATGCGGGAACCGGTTTATAGGAAAATTGTGTTTTGGATAAGTAACCAGCGTACATGGATTGACGTGGTTGATGCCGATATGTATGGCGTATTTGCATTCCTTTATAGGGGATACACATGTCATTTCACATCTCGTTTTTTGCTGCTCCGGGCTTATAAATCCAATAATGGAATTGCCGATGGTACTACCTGGATTGTATCGGAATATGCTTTGGACAGGGCTTTGGCTGAATATCGTAAAATCAACAGAGCCTTTAGGGATAAAATCAAAAAGTCTCCTGATTACATCAGGCCGGCTGATGTGGAGGAAATCATAAGGCTTGCTACCGGTGATGCTGTCCGCTTGAATCTTATATCCATGCCATTAAATTCAAACCTTAATACATTCTTTTATGATTAATTATTTATTCCTTTCATTAATGCTTCTCATACCTTCTGTTCTGCCAATGGTATTGTACAGTTGCAAACATCGTTTCATGATAAGGTTCTACATGGCAATGGCAGCAGACGAAAAGGTAAGGAAGTTTTATATAAGCGTTTGGCTTATCATTCTGCTTGTTTTCCATTATGTCTATATCAAGGTACAGCCGGGAGACTACGGTATCCTGCTTTCAACAATACCGTGTCTCATTCTGGTTTCATATAGCAGGACAGACAAGCTGTTTCGTATGGTACACGAACGACTTAAGCTGGTTGTCATATTGGCCCTGTCTGCAATGGCAGTTATGGCAATCCCCCATTTGTACACCTTGGCGGCTACGATAGTGTATTTTATGACGGCAGCCCTTTTCTATCCATCATCAAGGATAATACAAGAATGCTGGAAGTATGGCAAGAAAGGATGCTGGAAGGAGCAGGCTGAAGAGATTATAAGGGCTTACCACTGTTTTCATCACGCAATACGCCACGAATGTGCGGATAGTGGCAAAGATATGAATCCGCGCGATAATCAATATCAAATCACAGAAAACAATGAAGAATAGAGAAAAAATGGACAAAGCCATATCGGCAGATATCAAGGTGCTTGAGTATCTCAGTGAAAAGGTTGGGGACCGGAAAACCAAGATGGAAGCCTATCTTGATCTGATGTACAAGGCTAACGATGGTTTTGTTTCCCCTTTTTTAAGAAAGAAGGAATCTGACCTCGGGCCATGCCAGTGTCATGTGAACATTTCCGACCTTGCGTCTGACTGGGGATGGCACCGTGCTACGGTACGTTCTTTCCTTGACAGACTTGAACAGTTCGGCCAGATTGAGAGGGAGCGACGGGCAAAAAGTGTGATTATTACGATGCCTTCACTGACTGGACAGCCTTCATCTCCTGATGTTGTACACGACACTCCTGACCTTGCCATGCAGCTTATGGATGTATTGTCTGATTGGATAATCGGCAGAAGCGATACCGAAACCGTAGGTGCATCATGTGGCAGACTTGTTCGTGCGGAGCTTGATCGGCTTGCCGGTTCCGCTGCTCAGTCATGTACTCAGGGTGATGCAGAAAACCACCCGCCCATGATCGTCAGTGCGGAAGATGCTGTGAAGGAAAAAGCTCTCGGCTGTATAGCTTATGCCGCCCATCAGAAAGTCCTGCGTAAGTTCAGGTTCGATGATGCTACTCCTGTTTTACAGTTCTTCCATCAGAATCTTGGTGGAGAGTGGGATGCGTTTGTTGATGCCTCCAAGGAACTTTCAGAGCTTGTCCTTGTCAACAAATCATCTGTCCCTGATTTCTCTGCCGCTGAAGGCAGAGAGTGTCTCAAATCGCTCAGAAACCCGTTCCTTGCGCTTGTTGCGAAATCGCAGGAGTCTTTCTGAGCCGAAAGCTCATTACAAGTATTGTATAACCCTGGATAATCCGTCCGTCCAGCAGGCTGGACGTCCTGCCGGTTTTATCAGGCATCCGGGCTTGCCCGTCTGCCACGGAACAAAGGGAAGGGGGAGCCTAATACCCCTGATGACTGACGTCACAGGGAGAGGTGTCCATGCAAGCAGCAAGCTGGGACACGGAGGATTATCCGAAACAATTGGAAATAAAGTATGGTACAGGCAAAACAGGTACTTGACGTACATGTATCAAAAGGCATCACACGTGCGCAGAGCAACGAGCATCTCAGGTGCCGTAGCGAAAAGGCGAGGGAATATGCCATGAGCAAGGGAAATTACGACCCCACGCGCGAACATCTGAATTTTGAGGTGGTCCAAGGAGGAAAGATTCGGCCTGTTGATACCAGCCGGAGCATACCTGACCGTATGGCGGAAATATTGCGCAGCCGGGGTATCAAGGATCCCAACGAAGGGTTGGAAGAACCGAAATTTCGTACGGTGGTGAATATCATTTTCGGAGGTTCAAGAGAGCGTATGCAGGAACTTGCCTTTGGCAGTCAGACTGTGGATTTTGAAAACAATTCCGACAATTCCCATGTCGAAAGAAAACCGGAAATAGAACAATGGGCCAAGGATGTATATACATTCGTGAGTGGCAAATATGGCGAGCAGAACATTGCAGCTTTTGTTGTACATCTTGATGAGTTGAATCCGCACGTGCACTGCACACTTCTGCCGATTAAGGACGGACGCTTTGCATACAAGGAGATATTTGCCGGTAAGGATAAATTCGAGTATAGCGAACGCATGAAGAAGCTTCACAGTGAATTTGCTGAAGTCAACCGCAAGTGGGGAATGTCACGTGGTTCCAGTATTGCGGAAACAGGTGCCAGGCATAGGACGACGGAAGAATATCGCCGCATGTTGTCGGAAGAGTGTACAAGCATAGAGGAAAGCATTGTCCGACATCAGGAGGTGCTTTCATCGCTTCGCTCCGATATTCGACTGGCAGAGCGAAGGGTAAAGGGGCTTACCACTATGGTGGATAATATCCGTCAGGAGATGGAGGAAAAGCAGGCTAGACTATCGGCAATTGAGAACCGGCTTCTGTCCCAAAATGGAGATACCGCTGCCATTCTTCGTCAAAAGGAAAAACTCGAACAGGAGCTTTCTGTTATCCAGTCAAGACTGGCAGACAAGCAGGACAAGTTGCAGTTGGCTGACCGACAGCTGGCTGGGCTAAAAGATGAAATGGATAGTGTCAGGGAGCGGACGGAAGGTCTGAAGGAAGAGGCATACCGTTACTCACGGGAGGTTCATTCCAAAGTGGACAGCCTGCTCAAGGATGCTATGCTGGAAGAAATGGTGAACGAACATCATGGACTATTGGCAAGGTTGTCTCTTCCGGAACGGCAGATTTTTGACGACTCGCTTGTCCGGTCTGTAGCTGAACGTGGCACGGAAGTCATGCAGTGTGCTACAATGCTGTTTCTCGGGATGGTGGATGATGCCACTACATTTGCCGAAACGCATGGCGGCGGAGGTGGCGGAAGCGACCTCAAATGGGGGCATGATGACGACGAGGACAACCGTGCCTGGGCACGTCGCTGCATGAGGATGGCATCGCGCATGATGCGTCCTGCCAATGGCAAGAAGCCTAAGCGTTAGTTGGCAAAGAATTAGTGTTTGGTAAATTTTTAAATTCAATAATTAATTCTGATATGATAAAAATGATTACTATTCTTTTTGCTGCGTTATGTACGATACAGACGTATGCAAGTGAGCAATATCTTTATACAGATACTGTACAATATAAATCGCATGGGGGTAGCCTGGATATTTTGCAGCCTCTGGAGCCGACCTATCTTGATGGTGTGCTTGTTCCGGCTGGTGGAAGTGGCAACTGGTTTGTCACGGTTGCAGGTGGATTGAATGCGTTTTTTGGAACACCGTTGGGGTGTGATGATTTGTTTGGTCGCATAAAACCAGCCTATAGTTTCGCTGTCGGCAAATGGTTTACTCCGGCTGTAGGAGGCCGTATCAATTATAATGGGATGGCGTTTAAGGACGGTTTGTTGTCCGATCAGAAGTACCACTATGTCCATGCGGACTTGATGTGGAATATATTTGGTCGCAGGTATGCCAGACAGGAACAGGTGCGATGGACTGTTGCGCCTTTTGCAGGTGTTGGAATGATACATCATGCTACCAATGGCAATAATCCGTTTGCGTTGTCGTATGGCATTCAGGGGCAGTATAGACTTTCCAAACGGATTAGTCTTCTTGTGGAACTTTCCGGCATGACTACTTTTAAGAATTTCGATGGTATAGGCCGTCCGAATCGTCCCGGAGACAATATGCTTCAGCTGACTGCGGGCCTGTCATTCTCCATTGGGAAAAGCGGTTGGAAACGTGTTGTAGATGCCGGCCCTTATATGCAAATGAATGAGCGGCTGGTTAGCCGCACCGGTTCTCTTTCTGCGGAAAACCGTTACTATGCCGGACTGAATGATAAAAACAGTCGGGCATTGGCTGAGCTGAAGAAAGTTTTGGAAATAGAAGGATTACTTGATAAATACTCCCATCTTTTTGTCGATGGCAACGAACAAGCCGGTCGTACTTTCCCGGTAAACAATTATAGTGGCTTGAACTCGCTCCTGGCAAGATTGAAGAATAAGAAGTGGAATGGTAAATCGGTTGACGAAAGTTCAAATCAGGATACTATTGACAGTGTTGGAGACAGCCTGTTTTCATGTAATGACAGCGTTCAAGATTTGGAGCTGTTGGAGGATTCTGCTTACCATTGTCGGTCGGCTCAAGATTCTATTTCTGGGATAAAGAATACCAGTCTGTTTGCTGATGGCACAATTGGTTCGCCTGTATATTTCTTTTTCTGTTTGAATTCTGCGCAGCTTACTGACGAATCTCAATCAATTAATATTGATGCATTGGCTCGGGTTGCTGTTAAGTATAATTTATCTGTAAGAGTTACTGGCGCAGCAGATGAAGAAACGGGAACTTCGGCTATCAATGATTCGTTGAGTCTGAAAAGGGCGAACTATATATCTGGCCAGTTGTTACAGCGTGGAGTATCATCTGGAAAAATAGTTGTTGACAGCAAGGGAGGGATTTCTGATTATTCTCCTCGGGAGGCCAATAGAAACACTAAGGTTGAATTGCTTGCTCCTGATGTGGTGGATATTGTTGCTTCTTTAGAGGAAGGTATATAGGAAAGAGTTGGACTTTCATTGTCATTGGCTTGGAAAGCAGGACTGGATTTCATTCTGGTCCTGCTTTCATTCATTTTGCACCATCATAATTTAAATTGTCCGCCGGTTCTTACCAACTGTTAGTCAAAAAAGCGTTCCCTACAATCAGGCTGTCTGCGGAAAGTGTTATTGTAGTAAAGAGCGGCCGCTTTTTATCTACATTGAATACCTCTTTGTAATAGACTATGTAGGCACATCTGAACTCTATAATTCTGAATACCGAATTGTCATCGGTTCTGTAGAAGATTATCTTGCCGCTTACAGGCTTGAACTGGCTGTTCACCATAGACTCCAGAATTTCAGTATCTTTGGTTGCTTCGATACTGAATGTCAGTTTACCTCCAATAACGGATGTTACAGGTCTGCCTTTTTTGTCAGTTTTCCGGCTGAATTCAATATGAGAAAAAAGAATATCTATTTCTCTTCCGCGTATGCTTACGGTTGCTCTGAGTGCTCCCATATAAGTATTTTTTATGATTATGAATCAAGGTTTCAAGAACTTGATTAAAGCAGTGAACTGCTTTCGGAAAAGAATGAAGATATAACCGGAAACAAATATAGGGGAAAAAATCGTATTTTCCAATATGTTGGATAAAAAAGGCTTTTATGTTGTTATATTGTTTTATGAATGTGTATTATGCTGTTTTCATTATACAAAAGTGGAATTTCAGTTTTGAGCGTGTTAAGCTGTATCAACTTTGCTGTTTAGCTGATGTATAAGGTTAAAATAGGATAGTTCGTTTATGTTTGACTATCCTATTTGTTTGTAATAAGGGAAAAATATTTCATGTATTTTAATTTTCCTTTGGTAACAAAGGATTATCAATAAAAGTCCAGGAAGAAGATTCCCAGACAGCATATTCACCGTTGCTTACAGATTGTCCTTCATACGTAACCTTTGCCTTGCCATCTTTGAAAGGGAAGGCAAATTTATAGCTTGGAGGGATGATTACCGTTCCCAGAGTATCTGCAAATCCGATGGTGCCATCTTCGTCTATGATTCTGAATAATCCTTCTTGTGGGTAGTCTGGTCCATTGTCATATTTGAATACGTTAAAAAGCTTATTGCCTTTTTTGTCAAGGCATACTATTTTCCCGTTTCCTTCAGCCACAAATCCAATACGCTTGATTGTGTCAGTATAGGCAAATGGATACATGCATGGTATTACAGTATCACCGCTTTCTGAGACATATCCGAATAAGCCGTTATCTTCGACCACGAACAACTTCTCGTCAGGCGTTCTCGTACAACATGCAAGCCCGACTGTGCAGATGAATGAAAAATACAATAGGATTCTGTTCATGATTGTTCCCTCGATTATTGTAATACATAAAGCTCTACATCGCCGCAATCCGTAAAATAAGCTTTTCCTTCCACTTTTTCACCATTAAACAAATCCACGTGTCCGGAAGCGTCGCTCCAATTACAGTTCCTGAAGATTATGATTCCCTTTTTTCCTTTGAAATCTTCCAGTTTTTTCCCTTTTATCGGTGTGCCGCCTATCTTTTGTTTGATGAAGCTAAGCATGTCAGTTACTCTATAAAGATACCATTTCTTGTCCTTTCCCGAAGATGTGGCACCGTCATAGCGTGATATGGGCATACCCGAATAATTAAAGGCATACGACAAGCGTATTGCACAGGCGTTGGTGAAGAAGCCGGCCTTTATGTTCTCTTCTACTTTTCCGCCGATTAGTTTACCGACTGCTGATGTTGGTAGATCTTTAACTTTGCCAAAGTTGGAACTAAGTGTTGAATAAGCGATGTTCATAATGTTCATTTTTAGTTCGTTAAACATTTATTTTAAAATAGTTTCAAGTGGTCAGCTTCATATTAAAATGAAGCTATAAGTAGGCTCGTAATATAAGAAAACTTATTGATACTTGGAAATATTTTCAGGGATTTAATTCTGTTAAGAATGAAATTTGGTATCTTTGTAGATGAATTTTAAAAAATAATGCAATGGATATAAGGCAAATAATAGAGGAAAAACGTGATATTTTTAAAGCCATGGATCTGGCAATAGACAAAACATTAAATGTACAAGATGCTCAAATGCGTAAAGAAGGTAGATTAGAGCTGGATAAACTACGGGGCAAAGACCCGGCAGTACCTTTTTTCATCGGCTATGCGTATGAATTTGAATATGATTGTTCTAAAGATACGAAGTATGCCAAAAAAGCGATAGAAGAGTATAATAATCTTCTTAGTTATGAATATGCCTTTTTACATGCAAATATTGAACGGTTGCAGAGTGCTGTAAATAGTGTAAATCCATAGATGTATTTTCTTGTTTATAAGACTTCATATTCTTGAAAAGATGTTTGCTCGGGGTAAGAACAGACATCTTTTTTATTGTGGGTTTTGCTATATTGGCTGATTCCGTAAAGGAATACGTAAGGTTAATAGAGGGGCAGATGAATAAATGACGAGTTGTTCTGCTATTTCATAAATCCGTTGGATTATTATGAAAAACATCCCGTTGAAAAAGACAAATTAGGATGGTACTTTCAGTATCTTGTTGATATGGAATTTTTCAAGGAGATATGTGATGATAAATGCAAGTACAGTGATATGGTTAGCCGGGTTGTAACGATATTTATGAGAAACGACACCCTTGAGGATATACGGCATCAAAAATGTCTTCCAATAATGCAGGAGTTGATAAAGAAGTAATAGCGGGTAATAATTAATACTCGCTATTACTATTCAGCTTCTATGAGTTCAAGAAAGCAAGGATTTCATCACAGCAGGCCGCTGCATGTTTGAATCCTTTGGGTAATACCATTAGGCATCCATTGTCGCTGTATAGGGCACCTGTTTGTGAGTTTTCCTTTTTATATAGTTGACGGATAACTCCATTGAAATCCCCACAATCAGTTATGCGACAAAGAAATTTTCCTTGATTCTGACTTAGCCAATATCCTCCATGCATTCTATCTCCTTGGGGAATATTCCAAAAGTCAATAAGCACGATACGCTTTAGGTCGCCATGCAAGAAATTCATTCTTTCCAGGAGGTTATTACAATACAAATCTCCAAAGCTATATCCTGCAATTACCAGTTTGTGGTTTCTGATGATACAGTTGGTCATATTGGCATGATAAAAGTCAAATGGAACGCAGTTTAGCTTATCCGTTTTACGCAATCCTGTAACGATTGGAGAGGAATAATATGTTTCTCCTGATTGGGTACAAGGCTGGCTTTGTCCTCGTCCTGTCATCAATCCTTTAACTGTTGCATAGTCAGGATATTTATATAAGTCATGGAACAGAAAGGTATAAATGTCTTTATTAAGATCTTTATATGACTGGAAGTAATAATTTATACATCCATGCAGATGATTTATTGTAGGTAAGCCATTTGGATTTTCAAACAACTTCTTGGGATTGAACCGTAGGAATGCATCTTGAATTTCATCCGGTTCAAATCCATCTTCATAATTTTCTATTGATTTCTCTATTGTAGTGTCATAGTTCAATACAAAGAAGTCACTGTTTTCAGCAAACTGTTGATAAAATCTCCAATACCATTCATTTGCCTGTTCTTTCATGATGTTGGAATCATACCCATTCACAATATCCATTATTCTAAGGATAAATTGGTCCATAACAGAACGAAGTGTATTAGGGTCAAAGCCGATATTAGGTTTGGTAAAAGGAGCGAAAACCGGATATAAATTGGGGTTTTTACTGTTTCTGCTCCATACCCAACTGTAAGCATCTAACATCTCTAATACGTGAAACAAATGTTCAAAATGAATATAAGGGGTAGGTGTTCCGCCTACATATGGATTAGAACGGTCTGGTGGATAATTTTCCATTAGCCAGTTGTAGATATCATCTACAATAGTTATTGTATTATCTGGAGTAAGATAATCTGTGTAGGCCCTACGAACATCATTTGTGATTTCTGCAGTTGCAGGTTTAATCACATCTTGTGGTAAAACCAAATCAAGCGGTGTTCCTGCGCCAATCAAAAATGTTGTACGATTATTTTCCATAATGCGCTATATTTATTCATTGAAACATTTCAGGAACTATATCTTCAATTTCAATTCCATCTATTACCTTGGCCGAGAGTTTTTTGCCAAAGTCGCGGACTTTATCACCTGCATATTTGTCAAAGATATAAGTATTCTTGTGGGCGAAATCAAAGTTCTCCAATATCATTTTGTTAATTCCTTCGTCTTTACATCCATATCCTATGATTATCAGTTTTTCTGCATTTCGTAGGTTCTTTCTGAATCTTTTGAAGAGTTTCTTGTAAAGTAATGGATTGTTGTATCTTTCTATTTTAGAGGTTGTGCCGGTCAGAAAATCGGCGTGGTAAGCAATCGGGCAACTTTCATAACATTTTTATTTAGTCCATAGATTTTTTATTAAACATATGATCGTTATTGGAATTATAAATGTTCATTTGTATAATCTAATACAGATTGCTCCCATTCTTTTTTTGTTTTTTTTGAAAAAATGGATAGTGTTCTGTCTTTATTATTCCCAATAAGCGCAACTCCTAATGAAAAATATAATTTTGCATCAATTGTTCTTGACGGTTGCTCAAATTTATTCAATTTTCTAACAATGTATGGGTCATTAAGAATATCAATATTATTCCATATTACTTTATTTTTAGGGGTTGGTGTAAAAGTAATTTCTTCTACTTTTTTATTTTTCTTGTTAAATATGATAGAAAAATCATTCCATCCTAAATGAATTCGTTTGAGGAAATCTATATGTTCAAATATAGGTTTTTCTTCAATTATTTTTTCGACTTCTTCACGGCTCATGCCAAATTTGACATTCCCGACGGATAAATAAGGATCTAATATAAATTCCATTCTTTTAATTTTTAGTTATAAGTTTTTTTAATCTTTTTGCCTGAGATTTTGTTATGAGATCATTCTCTTTGGCAGTTTCAACAGCTTCAATCATACCTCTATCATATTTTGTTCCAAATTTTGATTTTATATCTTTTATATCCATTTCCATAGCTTTATCAAATCTATTTTGAGCTATATATTGAGCTTGTAATTTTCGAAATGCATCACCAGCTTTACCTTGTCTACCATGACTTGCGGTTAGGTAATGATCTTCTTTTTCCATCCAAACTGATGGTCCTTTTCCATATGGTAAACCATTGATTGAATTAGCTGGCATGTGATGTACTTCTCCTCCATTGTTTGTATCTCTTACTTGGCTGTATGTGCCTCCTGAAGATAAACCAAATATATCAATTAATATATTGGTATTATCAGCATATGCATAAATATTAGTTATACCTCCCTTTAGCCCGATTGGATCCTGCGAAACATACATCCCCATTTGTGGCGAGTAATACCTGAACCGGTTGTACGCCAATTCAATTTCCCGGTCATAATACTGCCCCTGGAACAGGAACGGTATCATTCCTACGTTTCCGGTCTCTTCAATAACTTCGCCGTTCATGTCCAGCGTCCTGCTCCACACCTCATTACCATCCGCATCGTATGCCTCGGTAGGCGTACCCAGATGGTCTGTCAGTATGGAATAGGCTCTGCCTTCCTTTATCATGGCGGCAGGCACGAAGGATTCCTCCTCGAAGAGCCAGAGTGTGCGTTCCTTGCGTTCTTCCTCGGTCAGCCACGCATCCTCTTCCCTTGAGTAGCTCCGTCTCTGCTTCCACTGGTGCAGTGGCACGTTCCCGTTCCACATCCAGCGCGTCACGGTCGTTCCGAAGCTCTTGGAGAGCCTTCTTCCCAGTGCATCGTATTCGAATGTCACTTTCTCTCCGTCAGGCCGTACCACCTTTGCCAGTGAGCCGTCAGCGTTCCACCTGTATTTCCAGTGTTCCTTTTTTCCGTCCAGCCATCTTCCCGTGCCGATGTATCGTTCTGTCAGGTTTCCGTCCTTGTCATACTCGCAGTGCCACTTTCCGTCCTGTTCCATGGCTCCGCCCTTCAGGAAGCGGCGTACCGTGCAGTCGGGATCGGGGTACAGGTTTCCCAGGCTATCGCTCTTTCTCCACTGTTCCGTTCCGTCTCCGTACTCGGCATACTCCAGCTGTCCGTTCGGGGTGTACCCGTACCGTGTCGTTCCCCGTCTGCTGTCTTCCGTTGCGAGCAGTCGGTCTGCCTTTCCCCAGCGGTAGCGGCGCATGTGGCGTGTCTGCGCATTCTTTCGCGTGAGTGCGTCCACGAGGCGGCCAATGTTGTCGTAAGCGAAACTTCGCACTACACCTCCGGGCAGCATACGCTCTGTTTCAAAGCCCAGTGTGTCGTAACTGTGCTGCGACTTCCACGGCATTTCACCGTTCCCGCAGCCGTCTCCGCCTCTGAACTCCGTCAGTTCTCCGAACTCGTTGCGTTTGTATTCCAGATTCGCTCCGAGCGTACTCTGCAGGGACAGTATCTGTCCGGTCCTGTCGTAGGTGCGTGTGATGGTCTCACCGTCTGCCGTTTCCATTACCGGCAGTCCCAGTGCGTTGTAGGCAAACTCCACTCGGCTTTCACCCCGTGTTGCTTCCACGAGCCTTCCCGATATTCCATATTGGTAGGTCTGGTCGGGCTCATCCGTCGTCACATACGACACCCTTGTCACCCTCGATGCGTTGTCATATTCGTATTCCCGTACGATTCCGCTCGGCAGCCCTTCGCTGGTTACACGTCCGGCGATGTCACGTTGGTATATCCTTGTTCCCCGGTCAAACCCTGTTTCCCGGATTACGTTGCCTACGTCGTCAAGGTCGAACTCATAGTATTGCATCCGCTCGTTTATCACGTGGCGTAGCCGTTCTTCCCTGTCATAATGGAAACCTACTACGCCTCGGCTGTCCTTGCGGTGTGTCAGCTTCCACATGCCCGAGTAGGTGTATTCCACTTTCTGCAGGTCGTCCTGGTATTCCAGCAGGTTGTCTATGCCGTCATATCTCAGGTGTATGTGGTTGCCGTCGAAGTCTTCCACTTCCGTTACGCGTCCTATGGCATCGTAGCGCCTTGTCTGTACGGCTCCCTTCGGGTTTGTCACCTGCGTGCAGCGTCCCAGTCCGTCGTAGCGATAGTGCGAGGTGTTTCCCCGGCTGTCTGAGGCTTCTGTCAGGTTGCCGTCCTTGTCGTAACTCAGTATGGTTTTTACACCATATGGGTCAGTGATGCTTATGGCCAGTCCTTCGCGGTACTCTATCTGCGTTTCCGCTCCTTCCGGATTGGTTCTTTTGGTCACATTTCCCTTTGTGTCGTAATCGAACTTCCATGTTCCGCCGTCAGCCGTGGTCACGCTCAGCGGCCTGTTGCGCAATGCTCCCTTGCGGAAGAATACGGCTGATACACTGCCGCCTCCCGGGTCGGAACTGTCGGTACAGTTTCCCCAGCGGTCGTATTTGTACAGGCTGCTGTTATCTGCCGGATCAGTTTCCTGCAGGAGTTTCCGATCCGAGTCGTATTTCCATCGGTGCTCGCCTCCGTTGGCATCCACCTTCAGATACACCAGGCCGTCCTTGTGGTAATATTTTGTAGGCTTGTCATGGCTGTCAAGCACTTTGGTCATGCCATCGAGGAATTGCAGCTTGTGGTCGTATATTCCTCCGTCTCCCCGTGTGTGTACACATCGGGCTCCGGTTTCGCTTCCGTCATATTCGAAGAACCAGTTCAGTCCGTTTCTCCATGTTTCCTTTACGATCAGCCTTCCTTCGTATTCATACCGCATGGCATCTCCCACGGCATTACGCTGGCATACCATGTTTCCTTCCGCATCGTATTCGTATGATGCGAGTATTGTTTCCTCCCCCTTGTTTTCAGGGTGCGGTACTTTTATCTCCATTATGTGCCCGTTGCGCTCGTCGCATTCCACGGAGAGCCTTCTTCCCGCGCTGTCGGTTATCTCCTTCAGGTATCCTTTGCCATTGTATCCGAACCGTATGGCGAACCCGTTCGCATCCGATACGCTTTCCAGCAGATGTACGGAGTCGTATTCCTTCTGTGTGAATCGGTAGTACAGGTCTTCGTCCATGTCCCAGATGCAGTAGCCGTCCTTTTCTTTTCTAGCTTCTTTGCGTTCTGCACGGATGAACGAGGGCTTCTTCTCACTCGGTAGCGGGAAGGCTACGGGTATTCCGTCGGACATTCGTAAGGTGAGGATACCGTCTTCCACTACGATACCCATGTCGTAGGCATGATGCCATCCATTACCTAGCGGCCCTTGGTAATCACTCCGGCTGTACCATGTGCGTTCCCAGGAGAGAGGGATCGGGCCGTCTATCCAGAAATCTTCCTCGTCTGTGAAGAATGTGCCGCTTGCCACGTCCACCGGGTGTCCGGTTACGGTACAGATGGTCTTGTGCAGCATGTCCTTCAGCTTGTCGCTCTTTATCTTTTTGTTTACGGCTCCATGCAGTTTGTCTGCTAGTTTCTCGGTCTTTTTCTTGTACAGTCTTCCGAATGCCCCCATGCACTTGCGTGAGAGGGCGGCCATCGGGTTAAGCGGCACGGGTACGGGGCTGGTCAGAATCTGTCTGGCCGGAGGGATGGGATTGATTACGCCTGTCGGCAGGAACAGTCCTGGAACCTTGTGTACGCTCGACATGCCCAGGTCGTTGCAGTCCAGATGCATGTGCGCTCCTCCTCCCGAGAGCGGCAGCCCGTCTGCAAGCACGGTCAGGCTTCCCATGAAGGCATGTCCGTTGTTTTTTGGTATGGGTATTGAGTTTGCCGCAAATCCGGCTCCCATCGGCACATGCGGTATGCTGCGTGTGGTGGTGGAAGCCACGGCACGTGGAATGAATCCGCCGATCTTCACGGTGGCTCCCATCATGCCTACAGCCATGGTCAGTGCCGTGTGTCCTATCTCTGCGAGTTTGGCCGAGTCCGCATCCCCGGTTTCTTCCGCAGTGGGTGGAGGGGGGATATACGAGGCTACCGCCGCCGTCATGAAGTCCTGCGGACAGAGCAGTGTCCCTACATATGGGTGAGGCATCGGCACGCTTGTGGCCGGTGGTATGTTCACCAGGTGGATGTCCACTCCGATTACAGGGTCGAGCTGTTTGGAGATGGGCAGGCAGGCCTGTCCTTTCATACCCAGTGCCCCGAGCACGGGGAGTACGGCTGCCTCGCTCACGTTGTCTGCCAGACTGCCCAAGGCTGTAGCTGCCTTCAGTCCGGTATCAAGCGCGTTGACGGACGGGGATACGCCCGCCTCCGTATTGGCGGAAGTTCCCGAAACCACACCCGACATCTGTGCCCCTACGGTGGCTTCAAGCTGTGCGCTTACCTGGTCGAAATATCCTGTTCCTGATGACATAGTTTATAGTTGTTTTTAGAGTGGGTTCAAGTTTTGAAAAACAGATAGGCCGACAATAGTATGGCCAATACTACAATGACTCCGAGCCAGAAACGGAATCCGTTTGGCCCCAGCAGGTCAAGCCAGAAGTTCCCTCCCCAGCTTCCGGGACGGGCATAGGTCCATTTCCAGTCCAGTATCAGCCCTGTCAGCCATACCAGCAGAATCAGGATGACCACAAGGTAGCCCGACTTCGGGTTTTCCTTGATATATCCCGGCCCTTCACTGAACAGTTGTTGGAGGGTTGTCCATATTTTGTTGATCCATTCCATGATATTTCCCTAAATTTCGTTTGTATTCATACAGAAAGTCTTCCCAGTCCTTGCCTATGGCACGGCTCAGTACCAAGTTGATTTCCTCATTGCTGACTGACGGCTGGCGTTTCCGGCTTTCCAGCAGTTTGAGCAGCAGCAGAGGGTAAGACGAATGCCTTATCAGGTCTGACGACAATTTGTCTGCCAGTCGGAATCCCTCGATGTAGCACTCCGTGGCTCTTTCCGTATCGTATGCTTTCTCCCAGCACCACCCGCACATTCTCAGTGTTTCTGCCTGCATGAGGTAATCCTTGCAGTGTGCGTAGGCGTCTGCGCCCATCCGGTAGGTCTCTGCTGCATCGTTCCAGTCGGATTTCCGTACTTGTATGGATGCTTTCCCTACAAGCGAACTGCCGAGAAGACGCCCCGATAGAGACGGGTCAAGTTTCCCTTCTCCCAGCCGTGCCGCTTCTACCGCTTTGTTGGCAAAGTACAGAGCCATGTCAAGATCCTTATGGTTGATACGGTCTGTATATAGAATGGTATATACTGTTACGAACTGACTCAGCCAGTTCAGATCTTTTTTTACATTGGCAAGTGCCATATCGAGGCATTTGCGTGCGTATAGGTCTGTTTGGGCAGCGTCTCCTTTCTTTACGCTGTTCATGAGTCTGGTCAGTGCCATCCTGAAGTCGGAGGCGGCAGGGTCGCTCCGGTCTTCGTTGGCCGCCTGTTCTGCCAGTTGTTCGGTTGCTCCGTCCATGTCTATCGGGGGATAGATGGAGACTGTTTCTTTCTGGTAGGTCGTCATGAGCTTGCCGAACTGTTCTTGGCCGATGATGTCACCGGTTCCCCATACCATTTGTTTGTCGAATGGTTGGGAGAGTGCCTGATTGAACCACTGCCGGCATCCTTCATAGTCCGCAGTGCCTTCCAGATCGAAAACGAAGCTGCATTTCATGTCTGTACCGTTGACAAGTTCACGGGTCAGCCGGTTGAGATTTTCCACTACTGTCTGGGCTGCATTGCTGCTATTTATGGTGCTGTCATCTGCCTGCCATTCCACTTTCTCAAAAATGATGTCTTCAGGCTTCTTCGCGTTGTTCCAGTACTCTATTTGTTTGTTGATATATTGCAGTACATCTTTGCTGAACTCCATTGCGGATGTAAATGGAAGAGCGATGACGAAGACCATGTCTTCTTCTTCGCTGTCGATGGCCAGCATGTAGTCATAGAAAGCCTTGAGCATGGTTTCGTCACCCGGATTGATGACAATGCGTATCATCTTTACCGGTTGTGCCACGGCATTCTCCCAAAGGTGGAGCATATTGTCCGCTATTTGTTGTATGGCATTGCTCATAGGTCAGTTCAGTTTTACGATTGTACCAGCTATGGCGGTTGTTCCGCTGGAGTCCACGGTTGCCTGCGTGGTACCCGAAAGGGTTGCCGTTTTGCTTCCCGTAGCGGTCACGTCACTTCCTTTTATGTTATATGCTTCTTCGGCACTGCTGTTTATTGTTTTTGCAGTCTGCGTGATTTCGTTGGCGGCCGTTTCCGTAATCTGGGCTTCTGCGGAGGATTTGATGTTCCCTTCACTGTCCAGTTCAATGCTGGTTTTGCCTACGCACAGCATGATGGATTTGGATGCGGAAATCTTGATGTTTCCTTTTCCGTCGGCGGCATAGCTGTTGCCGGCCTGATCCGTCATGGTGATGCTGCCTTCGTCATCATCTATGGTGAGGGTGCATCCGCTCCGGGTGGTCAGGCTCTTTTTCTTGTTGCCGCTGTCACCGCCTGTTCCTGTCTTCCCGTTGAACAAGCTGCCCATTACGAATGGACGTTTCGGGTCGTCATACCGGAAGCCTACCAGTACGATGTCGTCCTTTTCCGGGATGAAGACAAAACCTCTGTTAGTTGATACTTTATTGCTTATTCCGGCATCAGGAGTCATGACACGTATCCATGAGGTTGTCATGCCGTCGCCCTGCCAGTTCATTTTTACCTGAACGCGTCCCTGCTTCTTTGGGTCATCATTGCTTACCACTACCGCCTGCTGCGTCTGTGCCACGGGTAGGGGAACTTCCGGAGCCGGAAGACTTGTTGTCTGCGAGTAGAGTGCGGTAAAGTTGTTGTTATAGCTTTCTCCGGTTCCGGCTATATGGGTAATTTCAGTGATGAAATATTCACCTAAAGTCTTTTCAATAAAATCAAATTGGAAGTTCTGTATTGCGGTTTGTATTTCCACTACGCTGCCGAGTGTTATCCGGTTGCAGTCCGTTTCACAGGATATATAGTGTGAAGGCGAGGCATCGCTCTGTTGTTTCTTTTGGAAATGGTTTTCTGCCTGACTGTCGTTGGCAACCCTGATTTCCGTATGTTGGAATGCTTTCGATTTGAAAAGTTTGACAGAGGCGTCAAAGGCCGTTTGCCCCAGCATGTTCATTCCGGTGGGGACATTGGAAGCGGCACCTTTGCTGAATTTGCCATTGGCGGTGTCGTATGAGTTTCCTTCTACCGGGCGGGCAAGCGTCTGGATTCCTATGTTCAGGTCTGATATTTCGCGTCCGTAGCTCAATGGTATGGCTGATGGCAGTTTGTCAGGCTTGCCGAATACAAGTTGTTTCCCGTCATAGTACAGCCATTCGTGATATTGTCTGGCCAGCCTGCGGATAAAGTCGAAGTCGCTTTCCATATACTGGCATTCGTATTCTATGTCAGCTGTATATTCCGGCTTGATGGCGCAAGGCACACCGGCCCTGTCGCATATTTCCTTTACTATGCTGAATAGCGTGGTATTGGTCCACGAAGCACAGTTTAGTTCTGTTTCAAGAAGGAAGGTCAATGAATACCCCTGGATAAGCAGATAGCCGTGATTGCCTTTCGAGCGGTGCAGTCCCACATGTGTCACTATCCCTTTGAAGCTGTTGCCGCCCAAAAGGATTTCTGCTTGCTTGCCTATCCAGTTCATGCTGTTGTCAAGCGTATGAGTCTTGTAAAATTCACCGGACTCTATATCCATGTGAACTTCAAAATAATGATGGTCATTGATGCACTGTTTCAACACAACCTGAAAAAAGGAAGGAAGAGGAACATCATCAATATTGACGGTTGTCATCTTCTGCTCAAGCATAACGGCAATGATTTTTTAGGTGAATAAATAAAATTGCCGCTTGACGGATTGAGCCCTTCAAGCGGCAATATCTTACATTCCGCTTAGGGGCGTTGCCCCGGAGCGTTTAGTTTTTCGGCCATCTGTTGTCAAGCGCAGCATTGCCCACATTGATAAGCTCAGCGGAGAATGTGAGTGCGATAGTCATCGGCACGTCGTTGTTCACGTCAAGAGTTTCCTTGTAGTGTACGATGTAGGCGTTCTTGAACTCGATTTCCTTCATCTTAGCATCCTCTTCAATCTTCTTGTACACGATTTTTCCTTCCACCTGCTTGAACTGGC
>ERZ773115.1163-NODE-1163-length-25222-cov-14.813049_pt1 | contig 25222 bp, 24 predicted proteins | sample MGYA00511116_ERZ773115 | MGnify/ENA primary metagenome ERZ773115 (study PRJEB29015, sample SAMEA2737869) | human gut metagenome | biome: human gut; feature: human-associated habitat; material: faeces | place: China | collected 2012 ... | reverse complement strand
GTTTTGGAACATCCTCAAAGGAGATATGAGTCTGGTGGGAACACGACCACCGACACTCGATGAGTGGGAGAAGTATGAACCACACCACAGAGCCAGAATGTCATTCAGGCCTGGGCTGACCGGGCTGTGGCAGGTGAGCGGCAGGAGCAATATCACGGACTTTGAGGAAGTGGTGAAGCTGGATACCCAGTATATTGGGGAGTGGAGTGTGAAGGGGGATATAAAGATTATACTTCAGACTGTGCTAGGTGTAGTAAAGAATGATGGAGCAGTGTAAAGGAAGAAAAAATGATTATTACTAAAACCCCGTTTCGCATGTCATTTTTTGGCGGTGGAACTGATATGGAGAACTTTTTTAGAGAAAATGGTGGTGCAGTTTTATCAACAACATTTGATAAATACTGTTATGTCAATGTGCGTCATCTGCCGAGATTTTTTGACTATTCAACAGAACTCTCTTACTCTAAAACAGAAAGAGTAACAGATATCGATATGATTCAACATCCTGCAATACGAAATGCAATGAAGATGTTGGATATGCACGAAATCAGACTTACATATGAAGCAGATCTTCCTGCACGTTCAGGGCTAGGCACATCAAGTTCATTTGCAGTGGGAATGCTTAATGCTTTTTATGCGTTAAAAGGAAAATATGCGGATAAAAAGAAACTGGCAGATGAGGCTATTTACCTTGAAAGAGAACTATGTAAGGAAGCAGGAGGATGGCAGGATCAGATAGCTGCATCGTTTGGAGGCTTTAATAGAATTAATTTCTCCGATGAAGGTTATGAAGTGCTTCCGGTTATTATTTCACCAGAACGAAAGCGAAAACTGAATCAGAATCTGATGATGTTTTTTACTGGATTCACGCGTTTTTCTTCAGATGTACAGAAAGCCAATACCATAGGAAAGGGAGATAAAACAAAACAACTTAAAGAGATGTTGTTACTTGTGGATGAGGCTGAAAAAGTGTTGACAGACAGGCAGACAGATTTGAATGAATTTGGTAGAATGCTTGATCATACATGGAAACTGAAAAGGCAGACAGGTAATGCTGTATCTACAAGTGATATAGATCTTTTATATGAAAAGGGAATGAAAGCAGGTGCGCTTGGAGGTAAATTGCTTGGGGCCGGAGGTGGAGGCTTTTTAGTATTTTATGTTGAACCTGATAAACAGGACAATGTAAAAAATGCAATGGATAATTTGCTTCATATACCATTTCAGTTTGAAGATGGAGGCACACAGGTTATTCATTATACACCCGAAAGTTATGAACCATTGAATTAGAAAATTGGAGATTACATCTTATGATAACAGTAATAATGGCTGGGGGAAAAGGAACCAGAATCTCATCTGTGGCAAGCGATATACCAAAACCAATGATTGAAATAGAAAGTAAGCCTGTGTTGGAACATGAAATAGAGTGTCTCAGAGAACAGGGGTTTACGGATATTTTGATTACAGTCAGTCATTTAGGAAACATTATTATGGATTACTTTGGTGATGGGGCTGAATTTGGTGTAAATATATCATATTATTTCGAAAAAGAACCTCTAGGTAATGCTGGAGCGTTATTTAAAGTGAAAGATCAGTTGACAGACGATTTCCTTTTATTAAATGCAGACGCTATGTTTGATATAGACTTTAATAGATTTGTTGATTACCACTATTCACATGGCGGAATTGCAACTTTGTTTACACATCCGAACAGTCATCCATATGATAGCGGAGTTATTGTTGCAGATGATAATCATAGAGTATTAAATTGGCTGTCAAAAGAAGATGAAAGGCCGGAATATTATAAAAACCGAGTTAATGCAGGTCTGCATGTGCTTAGCAAGAAAATTTTGGATGTAAAAGTAGATAAAGAAAAAATAGATCTTGACAGAGATTTACTTAAGCCACTTGCCGGAACAGGAAAAATGTATTGCTATGACAGTCCGGAATATGTGAAAGATATGGGAACCCCGGACAGATATTATGGTGTGTGTGAAGATTACCGGAATGGAATTATAAAGGCACGCAACCTAAGAAATAAGCAAAAAGCAGTATTCCTTGATAGAGATGGCACGATAAACAAATATGTAGGTTTTTTGACGGATATAAAGAAATTAGAGCTTATTGATGGTGCAGCCGAAGCTATAAAAAAGATTAATGAATCGGGTTATCTTGCAATAGTTGTTACAAATCAGCCTGTTATAGCAAGAGGCGAGGTATCCTTTGAAGAGTTGGAGTCTATACATAATAAGATGGAAACACTCTTGGGAGAAAAGGGAGCATACATAAACGGAATCTATTTCTGTCCACATCACCCTGATAAGGGATTTACAGGGGAAAGAATAGAATACAAAATTAATTGTGAATGTAGAAAACCCAAACCAGGAATGCTGTTACAGGCGGCAGAAGATTTTAATATTGATTTGTCATCTTCGTGGATGGTTGGGGATGGGAGAAACGATATTGAGGCAGGCAAAAGTGCAGGATGTAAAACTATACTGATAGGTAATGAAGAATTTGGACAGAGTGTGTCAGTTAATAGTTTAAAAGAATTTGTTGATAGATATTTGGAGTAATGCAAATGAATGAAAATGTAAAAAAACAGCTAGATATATTAGCGAAACGGTATCCTGAATTATCAATGATAGTTGGAGAGATAGAAAATACTTATTTGATTTTAGAAGAATGCTATTGTAATGGTGGAAAGCTATTGGTTGCAGGAAATGGTGGCTCGGCAGCTGATTCAGAACATATAGTCGGAGAGCTAATGAAAGGATTTGAAAATCCAAGAAAACTATCTGATGAATATAAAGATAAGTTGATAGCAATTGATGATCAGATGGGAGCAATTCTGGCAAATAATCTTCAGATGGCTCTTCCGGCAATAGCATTGGATGGACATGTAGCATTAACAACAGCATATATGAATGATTGCGAACCTCTTCTTTGCTTTGCACAGCAGATTAATGGATATGGTCGAGAGAATGATGTTTTTCTTGGAATATCTACATCAGGTAATAGTAAGAATATTTTATATGCAGCTGTTGTGGCAAAAGCAAAGGGAATGAAAGTTGTTGCACTTACGGGAGAAAAGGATAGCAAATTGAGTAAGATTGCAGATGTGACAATTAAAGCTCCGCAATCGAGGACATATATGATACAGGAATATCATTTACCAATCTATCATTGTCTATGCTTGATGTTGGAAGAAAGATTTTTTGGAGAGACAGAATAAAAAATGCAGAAACAACCATTACTTAATACATATGTAAATAATGTTACCTTGAATGAGACTATAGAGCAGATAGAATGGTCAATAGCAGATAAGAAGAAGTCATATGTAGTTGCAATCAATGTTGATGTTGTCATTAAGATAGAAAATGATGAATATCTGAAAAAAATAACAGATGACGCTGATATGGTTTTGGTGGATGGAAAACCATTGATATGGATTTCAAAGTTACATAAACGACCTATAAAAGAAAAAGTATCCGGTTCAGATCTTGTTCCGGAAATTTGTAAAAGAGCAGCTGAGAAAAAATATTCCATTTTTATTGTTGGAGGTAAGGATGGAGTTGCAGAACAGGCAAAAAAGAAACTAGAGGAAAAATATCCAAATATCAATATAGTAGGAACATATGCACCACCATTCGGATTTGAAAAGGATGAATCAGAATTGGAACATATCAATCAGATGATAAGTGAAGCACATCCGGATATAATGATAGGTTGCCTTGGGTGTCCGAAGCAGGAAAAGTGGATTTATGAGAATTATCAAAAGTATGATGCAACAGTATCCGTATGCGCCGGGGCAACAGTAGATTTTTTGGCGGGAAATGTAAAGCGAGCGCCAAAGTGGATGAGCAATCATGGCTTGGAATGGTTTTATAGATTCTTGCAGGAGCCGAAGAGAATGTTCCAGAGATACTTTGTGGACGATGTTAAAATACTGGGATTGATAAGGAAATATAAGTAGAAAATGAAATTAGAAGATCAAAACATTCTATTTCTTACAAGGACAATGAAACTTGGTGGAACAGAGAATGTTGTATTGCAGTTGTGTGAAATATTTAAGCCACTGGTAAATAAGGTTATCGTATGTTCCTGTGGAGGAGTTAATGAACATAAGCTTAAAGAAATGGGAATTAAGCATTATATAATTCCTGATATATCAGAAAAAAATCCACACTCTATAGTTAAGACGATTATTACAATAAAAAAGATCGTTGATAAAGAAAATATAACGATAGTCCATTCACATCACCGTATGGCTGCTTTATATGCGGAATTGATATGTGATAAGAGTATTGTAAAAATTGCTAATGCACATAATACATTTCACGACAAGAAAACATTAACAAGACTTGCATATAGAAATACAAAATTAATAGCTGTTGGTGAAATGGTAAAGAAAAATCTTGTTGAATATTATGAAATACCAAGTGAGCAGGTTACAGTTATACATAATGCTATTAAACCATTTGAAGACAAAATAACAATAGATTCAACAATTGAGAAGCTACACCAAGATGGATATTTCGTTGTTGGAAATGTAGGTCGTTTATCAGAACAAAAAGGAATGGAGTATTTTATTGATGCCATTCCAGCTGTTTTAAAACAGCACAGTAAAACAAAGTTCTTGATTATAGGAAAGGGAGAATTGGAAGAAGAACTCAAAAAGAGAGTTGCTGATTTGAAAGTTGAAGATGCAGTTATCTTTATGGGATATCGTTCTGACATTCAGAATTTGATGTCACAGTTAGATCTCGAAGTCCTTAGTTCGTTGTGGGAGGGATTCCCATTGATACCGATTGAAGCATTTTCTGTTGGAAGAACGGTAGTGGCTACAGGAGTGGATGGAACACTAGAGATTGTCCAAAATGAAGAAAATGGTTTGATGATTGAACCTAGAAAGCCAGACCAAATAGCAGAAGCAATCAGTAGATTTATAGAAGATAAAAATTTGAAAGACAAATGCGAGTATGGCGCAAAGAAGTCTTATGAAAAAGAGTATTCTTTTGATAAGTTCGCAGAAGCTCATCGAGATTACTATAGAAGATTATTGGAGAAATCTTAAAGAAACTAGTGTACTGGCATGTTGCTATTTAGTCAAATGGCGCAGAATGAATTTTTCATTCTGTAAGGCGGAAGAATGAGCCGTAGCGGGCTACGGCAATTGATGACAACGCAGCAGATGAAAATTCAGGCAAGTTATTTGGCTAAATATGAACAGGTCAGTACACTAGGAATATTTAAAATAGAGGTGATTTAAATGGATATAAGCATAGTTATACCAGTTTATAATGTTCAAGCCTATTTGGGCGAGTGTATAGATAGTGTATTAAATCAATCAAAAGAAGCATATGAAATAATCCTTGTTGATGATGGATCTACTGATCAAAGTGGTGATATATGTGATGATTATTCTAGAAAATATAAACAAATAAGGACGATACATAAGAAAAACGAAGGCTTGGGATTTGCTAGGAATACTGGCCTGGAAAATGTAACAAGTGATTATGTCATTTTTATAGATTCCGACGATTACATTGATTCGGATTTTCTAGAAGAGATGCAACATATTGTCGATAAAGGAACATATGATACTGTAAAGACTGGATACAGACGTGTGACACTGGAGGGAAAATGTATTTCCAATTTAGGAACTACAGCTGAGTATTTTGAAGATTCTGATGTTAAAGAAAAGTTATTACCTAGAATGATAGGATCAGCTCCAGGAACAAATGATTCTATTCCGATGAGTGCTTGTGGAACGCTTTATTCCATAAAAATAATAAATCAATACTCTATCAGATTTGTGTCGGAAAGAAAATGGATATCGGAAGATATGTTGTTTAATATAGAATATTTCTCACACGCTCAAAAATGCGCAATAGATAAGTACATAGGTTATAACTATAGAGCAAATAATAACTCATTGACTACAAAATATGTGGAAGATAGATTCGAGAAATGTTGCGCAATGTATCAGAAGGAAGAAGAGGTGCTGGCGTCCATAATACCACTTGAATTGTGGCAAAATAGGTTAGACAGACAATTTATGAATTATCTGAGGATGTGTTTTTCACAGTTAAAGAAATCGGTTTCTAGACTGGATCCGAGTCAAGCAAAAAAAAACATTAAAGAAATAACAGACGTTTCTTTAGTGGAGAAAATTATCAGGGCATATCCAGACAAACAGCTTAATATAAAACAAAGAGGTTTTGTATTAATGGTTAGATGGAAATGGAATTGGCTATTATATGTAATGTTTTGTATTTTTAAAATTGAGTAGAATTTGGAATTGTGGGTGAGATATTTGAAAGAATTAGTCAGTGTTTTGATGAGTACATATAAAGAACCTGTAGTGTGGGTTGAGAAGGCAGTAAATTCAATATTAAACCAAACATATAAAAATATAGAGTTTGTCGTAATTATAGATGGTCCTACAAATTATGAAGTAATTGCTTTTATTGAGAGTGTATGTCAAAAAGATAATAGAGTCAAGCTGATTAAAAATGAAAAAAATATAGGGCTGGTTGCTAGTTTAAATAAGGGGTTGAAGTTCTGCGATGGTAAGTATATCGCAAGAATGGATGCTGATGATATCTCTATGCTAGATCGTATTGAAAAGCAGATAATAGCCATCCAAAGGTACTGTGCAGATGTTGTTGGTGCAAATACCCAAACTTTCACAGAACAAAGTGTCTGCAAAGAAAAAATCATTTATTCTTCCTCTTGGGCATGTAAACAAGTTTTATATTGGTGTAATTGCTGTCCGCATCCAACTTGGTTAGTAAAAAAAGAGATTTATATTAAATTATGTGGTTATAGAGATATTAAAGCATGTGAAGACTATGATTTTTTAATTCGAGCTAGTTTAGCAGGAGCAAAAATTATTAATTGTCCAGAAGTATTATTACTATATAGGGATAATGCCAGTAGTATTAGCCATGTTAACAATTATCATCAACAAGTAATTGCGGAATATATTGCAGAGGGATATCGAAATGGTCGGGTCATGGCATTAGCTGAAATAAATGCTTTTTTACATAGTGAACAATATCAAAAAAGGATGCTGAAGTTAAAAGCTTGCAGTCAAAAACATAAGACCGCTGTTCGGATTAAGCTGTCGCTTATGCTAAGAAACAAATATATCGCCTTTGTCAAGTATTGTGACTATGGCGTTAGAAAGTTGAGAAAAAAATAACATGAAAATTACAGTATCAAGGCATATAAGTGTATTGCAAGTGGCTTTTATAATGCTATTTGTATCATATTTTATTCCAGATTTAGCGAAAAGTAGCACAGTGGTAGAACAACTTTTACGATATGGTTCCTATGTATTGTTTCTATATGAGGGTGGAAAAAAATCGTTAGAGTCAAATCAGTTACTTAGATTTTTCTTGTTTGAAATTTTTGCGATAGTAATTTCAATATTCACTAGAGATTTTTATTGGTGTATTATCATTACAATTATTTTGCTGATAAGCAATCAGAATATGGAGTGGACATTTAATACAGGGTTCAATGTATTATTAGTTTCAACAACGCTGGTTATTTTAGCATGCTTAATTGGAGTGCTTCCTAATTTGGTGACTAATCGATTAAATGATACTGCTAATAGATATGCGGTAGGGTTTTATCATAGTAATGTACTTCCGCTATGTTATATGTATTTATTTTTATTTAGGTTAGTAATAAAAAAATTTTTGAGTAAAAAAGAGACGATTATTTGGGTGTTGATTGGCCTTTGCATTTATTATCTATGTAAATCTAGAACTTCATATGCATGTGTTTTGATTCTGAGCTTAATGAATATTATTGCACCCTTAATACATGGTAAAAGGATTTTGAATTTTACTAGGATCATCGCTCAACTTAGTCCAGTTATCGCATCGGTTTTTTCACTTAGCATTACATTGCAGCAAGGAAATTACGATGTAAGAATGTATGCTATCAATGAATTTTTTTCGGGTCGTTATGCAATAGCATACCATTACATAAGAAAATTTGGAATTCGCGCAATTAGTTTTATGTCAGCAAGCGAGTATGCGGAAAATCAGGCAGTTTTGGACAATGGATTTTTATATACAGGAATCAGATATGGTTTACTGTTTTTGTTATTTTATTTTTTCATTTTTTATAAACTTGGAAAATTATTCAAGAATAATTTCCTAATGTTAATCGTATTGATTGTGCTTAGTATTGCAAACATGGTGGATAATGATCTATATAGTTATGGATTCTTACCTTTCTTGATGTTGGCATTTGGTGAAAAGGCAAGTAACAAGAAAACTTAAAAAGGATGAGGGTGGAAACAATGCGTGAAGTGCTATTAATAATTCCAAAATTCATGGGGTATGATACGGCAATAAAAGAAGAATTAAGTAAAGAATATAATGTGACGCTAATTGCCGCAGATGAACTCGATATTAGTAGCATTTCACATTTTAGAAAGAAAAAAAAGATATACAAAGCGCTTAGAAAATTTCTGCTTTCTGTGGATTTAAAAGATCGTATAGCCGCAATAGAAACAGCGTATAGGTGCGATGAAAATCAACTAGGTATATGTTTGAATAAGAAGTATGATATAATTCTCGCTATAAATGGACACTATGTTCCTGACTCTTTATATGAAAAATTAAGGGCTAACAACCCATCAGCTGAGTTTATTTTATATTTATGGGATGACGCAAAAAATCTTTTTAGACGATCACATTTCAAATATTTTGACAAATTTTATTCGTATAACATAAAAGATTGTAAAAAATATAAGATGAACTATTTGTCTATGTTTACTCAGTGCGAGAATGTTGGTCACTTAGAGAATGAATACGACATTAGTATTATTGCAAGTGCTCATTCCAACAGGGTTAATTTTATAAATAAAATATATAAAAAATACTCTTCTCAATATAAATTTTGTGTCTATCTCTACCAGCAGCCACTTATTAATGATGAGTGTGAGTGGTTCCACGATAAACCGCTTGAATATAAAAAATATATTGAAATACTAAGACGGTCTAGATGTCTGCTTGATATACAAAATCCTATTCAAGAGGGACCAACTACACGAGCTTTTGATGTAATACAAACGGGAACAAAACTGATAACGACAAATAAACACATCACTAGCTATCCTGTCTATGGTAATAATATTCTTGTAATAGATGAAGATGAACCTGTAATTGAAGATGAATTTGTATTTAAAAAATACGTTAAAGAAAAGAAAGAGGCTTATCCGTTAAAAGATTGGTTAAAAGAAATAGGAGTAATGTAAAAATGTTATTTTTGATAGTTAACTGCCACTCGGCAAATAGAGGTGATGAGGCAGCAGTTCATGCAATGATTGATGAGCTAGAGATTGCTTTTCCTGGGAGTGAATTTGTTTTAGGAATGAGGGGAGAGACAAGATACCCTAATATGCCAAGTAATGTAAAAATGATTGATCAGTTGATTCCAAGTGACAATTTACAATATAGGTTAGCTCTCTTAAGCAAGGGGAGAATGGTCATTGGAAAAACATATTCTGAGTTTGAAAAGTATATAAAAATGGCAGATATTGTTCTACATGCACCTGGTGGTCCAAGTATAGGTGACACATATATTGAAGATGAAATGGGGTATTTAAGATTTTATAATCTGCTGGTCAATCAGGAAATTCCGTATATGTTTTATGCTCCTTCCATGGGACCTTTCAATGAAAAGAATAGGGAAAAGATAAGAAAAAGAGTGCTTGAAGGTGCAAAAAAAATAGTCGTAAGGGATCCAATTTCAAAAGACTATGTATCATCCTTTGTTCCAAAATGTGAGGTAGAACTTACTCTTGATTCTGCTCTTCAACATGATATTAATAAAAATGTTAATAATGAGAAGTTAAAAACATATGCTCGATTAGATGATTTTATTAATACTCATAAAAAGTGTATTGGTGTTACTATAACTGATTTAAAGTGGCATCCAGTCCTGTCTAAAACAAATGTTGCTAAAAATATTAGCGATACTTTCATCAGATTCTTAACGGAAATTGAAAAAGATGGCTACGGCATTGTGTTCATTCCTCAACTGTATGGTACTGGAAATGATAAGAATTTAATGGGTGAATTCTGTTTTAATAAAGAAAACTATTTTGTGATAGATGACAGCGAAGGATATGATACATATTTTCAACAGTATGTTATAAGTAAGTTATACGCTGTTATTGGAATGAGATATCATAGCAATATTTTCTCTGCAAAGGCAGGAACACCATTCATTTCAATTTCATATGAACAGAAAATGGCGGGGTTCATGAATAAAATGAATCTTGAAAAATATTGCATCAATGTTAAGGAATTGTCATTTGAAAAACTTAGTGAAAAATTTGAATTACTTAATGAAAATTATGGTTTGTATAAAAACTTTTTAATTAACGAACATGATACAATGAAAAATGAATCTCATAGGACTACAGAATATGTTGTTAATTATTTATTAGGTAGGTGATAAATGTGAATCGTACAAAAAATGCTACTAGAAATATTATTTTTGGTATGACTCTCAGAATATATCAAATAATTGTGCCATTTTTAATGCGCACAGCAATGATATATTTCATGGGTATAGAATATTTAGGATTAAATAGTTTATTTACATCAATATTGCAAGTGCTAAATCTTGCTGAGCTAGGAGTGGGCTCTGCTATGGTATATTCCATGTATAAGCCTATTGCCGAGGATGATAAAGATACAATCTGTGCTTTGCTTAAATTATATAAGAAATATTATTTTTTTATAGGATTAGTCATCGCAACTATAGGGATAATAATTACGCCTATGATACCGAAGTTGATAAATGGCGAGGTACCTGGAGATATTAATATATATGTTTTATATATTTTAAACCTGAGCGCGACAGTCATAACCTACTGGTTGTATGCGTATAAAAGTTCACTATTGCAAGCACACCAAAGAACAGATATTTCTAGCAAAGTGCAATTGATAACAACAACTGCTCAATATATACTTCAATTTTTAGTTTTATGGTTAACGAAAAACTATTATTTATATGTTATTGCAATTTTATTTACACAAGCATTAGCAAATATTATAACTGCTCGAGAAGCGACAAAAATATACCCGAACTACCAAGCGAAAGGAAGTTTGCCTAAAGAGACAATAGCTGCAATCAATCAAAGAATAAAGGATTTGTTTACTGCTAAGTTAGGTGCAACGATTGTAAATTCAGCAGATACAATTGTTATTTCAGCGTATTTGGGTTTGACAATGCTTGCAGTATATCAAAATTATTATTTTATAATGAACTCAGTTATGAGTATATTGGTTATAGTATTTGTTTCATGTCTAGCGGGTATTGGTAATAGTCTTGTAACCGAGAGTTTAGATAAAAACTATAATGATTTTCGTGCGATAACATTTTTCATCAACTGGGTTGTTACTGTTTGCATGTGTTGTTTTGCAGTTTTATATCAACCATTTATTACTTTATGGGTTGGAGAAGATTATACCTTTAATATCGGAGTGGTAGCGCTTTTTTGTATATATTTTTATTTGGTAACCATGCAGCAAATTAATGGTATGTATAAGGATGCGGCAGGCGCATGGCATCAGGACCGATTCAGACCATTAATTGTAGCAATGATTAATTTAACATTGAATCTTACGTTTGTAAGAACTTGGGGAATATATGCAATTTTACTTTCAACAATAGTTAGTTATGTTTTTGTATCAATGCCATGGATGATTGTAAATGTATTTAAATATGTATTCAAAAGAAAATCAAAAGATTTTATAATTGACGCCATTGGGTATTTTGTTATAGCGTGTTGCATAACAGGAATATCATATTATGTGTGCAAAATATTTCCAGAAATGAATTTATTGGCTGAATTGATTATAAACTTTGCTATTGTTATCATTTTTTCAAACACTGTAATGTTTGTAATTTTTAGAAAGAATAAGTATTTTAATCAAATGATAGATCTTGCAGATAGAGTTACAAAATATAAATTTAATCGCTTTTTAAGAAAAATTAAAGGATAAGATAAAGGGAGGACTTATGTATTCTAGCGAAAAAAATGTGCAAATTCTTATTGCCCTTATGAAAAAACATAATATAAAGAAGATTGTCATAAGTCCTGGTAGTGCTAATGCATCGTTTGTTGCCAGTGTTCAAAATGATGACTATTTTGAACTATATTCATGTGTTGATGAAAGATCTGCGGCGTACATGGCTTGTGGAATGGCTGAAGAAGCAGAAGAGCCTGTTGCTATTTGCTGTACAGGTGCGACGGCATCTAGAAATTATTTACCAGGGTTAACAGAAGCTTTTTACAGAAAGCTGCCTGTTCTTGCAATAACTGCAACAAGAAGGACAAGCTTAATAGGTCATAATGTTGATCAGGTAATTGATAGATCAAATATTCAAAATGATGTTGCGAAGATTAGCGTCACACTTCCTATCGTAAACAACGACGACGACAAATGGGAATGCGAAGTAAAAATCAATCAAGCACTATTGGAATTGGATCGAAACGGAGATAAAGGACCGGTACACATTAATTTAACTACGGCATATAGTATAGACTTTAGTGTAAAATCTTTGCCGACCGTTAAAACAATACATCGATATTTTAGTACTAATGACGTGATAATACCAACTGGTGCTAAGGTAGGGGTATTTGTAGGTTCGCATTCCAAATGGGATATTGCATTGACAGAGGCGGTTGATCTATTTTGTGAAAAATATAACGCTGTAGTTCTTTGTGATCAAACGAGTAATTATAATGGTAAATATGGCATATATATTGGACTTTTAAATCTGTGTGGAAACGATAGTCAGAAATTTATGAATTTTGATTATTTAATTCATATAGGTAATATTTCAGCAACGTGGCCTACTCATGCTAGAGAAATCTGGCGTGTAAATCCAGACGGCGAAATAAGAGATACATATAAGAAACTTACAAAGATATTTGAGATGTCAGAGAAAGAGTTTTTCAAAAAATTGACGTCTAATAATACAGAAGTAGGGAACACATATTACACCAGATGGAAAAAAGAGTATGAACAGGTCAAGTCTAAGTTAGTACTAAGTTCTAAAGAACTTCCGTTTTCATCCATGTGGGTTGCTTTAAAGATTCATTCTTTAATTCCGAGAAATTCAGAGATGCATTATGGAATTTTAAATTCTTTGAGATGTTGGAGTTGCTTTAATCTGGATGATACAATATCAGGTTATTCTAATGTTGGTGGCTTTGGAATTGATGGTGGAGTATCCTCATTGTTGGGTGCTGCATTAGTTAATCCGAACAAACTATATTTTGGAATATTTGGTGATTTGGCATTTTTCTATGATATGAATAGTATTGGAAATAGACAAACACCAAATAACATAAGATTGATGGTTGTTAATAATGGACTAGGCGGTGAGTTTAAAACACCATTCATTAATGTGCAGAGAGCTGGTTTGGGGGATTCTGCAAACGAATATATAGCTGCAGAAGGTCATTATGGGCATAAGTCAAAAGAACTGTTAAAACATTATGCAGAGGATCTTGGTTTTGACTATATTTCGGCTTCAAATAAAAATGAGTTTGACTTAAATTATAAAAGATTTTTGGATGAGCATATTTCTCAATCGATGGTATTTGAGATATTTGTTGATGAATATCATGATTCTGATGCATTAAGATATATTCAAAATTTATATGTATCAACAAAAGAACAAACCGTTGTTGATACAACTAAGAAGATTGCAAAGAATATACTTGGAGAAAAAGGTGTAAGTTCTATAAAAAAATTGATACGAGGGTAGTTTTATGGGATTAGGATCAAAAATAAAAGGATTTATTAGATTCTGTGAAGATCAAAAAAAAGAAAAGAATATTCAACCTGTTTACATAACTAAGCAAACTTCAGAACTTCTGAAAGGAAAAGTTGCATTAATTACTGGAGGTAGTGGTGGTATCGGATATGCGATTGCAGAAGCGTTTATATCAGCAGGTTGCAACGTAATTATTGCAGGAACAAGTGATTCGAAGTTGGATTTGTGCATACAAAAATTGGGAAAAAACAATGCAAAATCGCTTAAAATCGATATGACAGATGTCGCATCATTTGAAAGTAAAGTTCAAGAGGCACTAACTAAATTCGATGAGTCAAGAATTGATATTCTTGTAAATAGTGCTGGTGTACATGGAAATCAGGAATTCGGTGAAGTTACAGAAGATACATATGACAATGTTTTGGATGTGAATTTAAAAGGGCTATTTTTTATTACACAAACTGTGAGTAACTATATGAAAAATAATGGGATTAAAGGTCATATTCTCAACGTAAGTTCTGCTGCATCATTGAAGCCATGTTGGACACCGTATGAATTATCAAAGTGGGGAGTGAGAGGATTTACTTTAGGTGCTGCAGATGAATTGATTCAATACGGAATAGTTGTAAATGCAATTGCACCGGGGCCGGTAGCAACTAATATGCTTGGAAGAAAAGAAGGAGATACGCTATATACTGAATGCATTCCGGCTGAACGATTTGCTGATCCAGTGGAAATAGGACAGATGGCTGTAATGCTAGCAAGTGATATGTGTAATCTTGTTATTGGCGATACACTGTATATCACTGGAGGATCTGGAACAATAAAATATAGATAATAAACGGGTAGTGTAAATGTGAACTTCCGAAAAAATCTCAGCTAAACAAATTTTAGGGCTAATAAGGAATAAAAAATATTGAAAATCCGGCATTTGCAGGCGATTTTGCGTAAGTGCCTCAAAACATGGCGTAGTGACTCCCACTATTCTTCCTGATATACTGTAAAACATCACATATCAAGGGAGGCGCACTTATGGCAAGACCAAATTCAGAAACAGTCACTACATTTGGCGAAGTACTTCATTCTGCTAACAATGCTTATTCCCAAGGAAGCAGAGCCGCTAATACCGACAACCGGCTTACATAAACCACAGTGTGGTCAGGCACCATTAAATTTTTAATGCAATTATTGATTTTATGTTTTATTCGACAGAGGAGTTTAGAAGTCGATACAAGTTACTTTTAGAGGCAACTAAACAATATTTTTATTATAGTAGTAGTGCTAGGGTATATGCATATAGTGATGTATAACAGAAGATTCGCAAAGACTTTTAGATTCGAGTAGTGAGTGATTCGCAATATGTTCAATCTGACGGGTATGCGATAGCAAAAGCAAAGCAAGAAGATATATTAAGAAATAGTGATTTTATAAATTGGACAATTGTAAGACCTTATATTACATATTCAGACGCACGATTACAATTAGTTTTTTTGAAAAAGAATTATGGTTGTATAGAGCGATAAAAGGTAAAACAATTATTTTTCCAAGTGATATATATGAAAAAACCACAACTTTGAATTATGGGGAGGATGTAGCAAATGCAATAGTAGAACTTATAGGCAAGAATGTAGCAATTGGAAATACATATCAAATAATGCAAAATAGAACTATTAAGTGGGGAGATGTATTGAAAATATACATGTCAGTATTTGATGATAATTTAAAAGTTACTTATATTAATGATTCAAATGTGCTTGGAAAAGTAACAAACCGCAAAGAACAAATAAAATACGATAGATTATATGATAGAAAATTTGATAACAGTAAGATCTGTGAAATTGTTCCTTTAATGAATGAAGCGAAAGAGCCTGAGAGGGGACTAAAGGAATGTTTAATTAAGTTTATTAATAGCGGAGCAAAATTTGACAAGATAGATTGGAAATTTGAGGGATATGCAGATAAAATAACAAAAGAAAAAACAAGATTGAAAGAGATTAAGGGAGCAAAGAATTTACTTAAGTATTTGATAGCTAGGTATACATCCTATTTTGAAAGATAGTTTTAATCATAAAAGATATTTTTGAGTTATAATGTGGAAACGCAAGCACAATGAAAAAGTACTTGATAGTTCATATGAAGATTAAAGGGAGACATATTATATTTGAGTCAGACCTTTTAAATTATAATCAAAGGGAGGAAATCTTTATGAAGAATTGTATGAAGAAAATTATTTGTTTTGGATTGGTATTTATGATACTTTTTATTGCACAAGGTTACATTACTACGTATGCTTTAGAAAATAATAAGGTATCTAATTCAATTGCAATCACTAACCAGCCGACAGCAGTAACAGGAAAAATAGGCGATGCGGCAGAATTCAGGGTAGGAGCAAGCGGAACAAATCTAAAATATCAGTGGCAGTACGTGTTAAAAGGCCAGAATAATTGGGTGAATTTTACAAATGGAAATGCATGTACAATGAAAAAAGTACTTAATGAAACATACGATGACCTGAAAGTCAGAGTGGTAATAACAGATGGAAATGGAAACAGTGTTACAAGTGATACTGTAACAGTGACACTAAAGAAAGCACCAGTAATCACAAGCCAGCCGACAGCAGTAACAGGAAAAATAGGCGATGCGGCAGAATTCAGGGTAGGAGCAAGCGGAACAAATCTAAAATATCAGTGGCAGTACGTGTTAAAAGGCCAGAATAATTGGGTGAATTTTACAAATGGAAATGCATGTACAATGAAAAAAGTACTTAATGAAACATACGATGACCTGAAAGTCAGAGTGGTAATAACAGATGGAAATGGAAACAGTGTTACAAGTAATACTGTTAATGTGACAATTATAAAATCTGAGGATTGGGAATTACCTATAATGTAAGCATATCAATAACAAAATTCCTTAACTTCTTAAAATGAGTAACATTAGTGCCTGACACCAACAGACACAGTAGGGTCAGGCACCAATGTGGTCAAAATAGCATCAACTTAAGGAAAAAGTCTTAAGTTGATGTAAGATAAAGTTATCAAATAGAAGTTAAAAAACAAAGTAATTCAGAAAATGACGCACTTTAACAAGGACTCCGTGAAAGTCCATTTAATTAGTATAATTTTTATTTCAATCAAAAAGAAACTTTTTGATTGTTAAAGTGTGTTCGTCCCTTTGCTTTATTCTTTTTTCGTTTGAAAGTACGGCCTGGCATTATTTGAGACCTGTTACGGACAGCTTCTGAATAAAGTCTGTTAATTTCGTCGATAGTACTGATGGTACACAGTATTTTTGGAAGAAGTCTTTTCATGAAACCTATAATAAAAGTACGATTTGCTTGATTTTTTATAAGTGATGAGAGATTTGAAAGTAGCATATTAATATAGAATTCCTGAAATACAGAGGTTGTAGTAGCACCAGAGAACTCTTCAATTGCAAGTTTGCTTTTTAATTCTTTGTATTTCAATTCTACAGGCCAGCGATAAAAGTATAGTTCTTGAAACATTGACTGTGGAATTGTAGAGTCAAACAGATTTGTTGCAAGATATTCCTTAGTTCCATTATTCGTTAGGATACTTAAACCCCGATATATACAACGAAAAGCATAATGCCGAAAAATTTAAGAGACTACTTGACATTTGTGTTGAAGAAAATAAAATGACTTTAGTTGTGCAACATCATAAGGAAAAGTATAATGGACAATTTCCAATCTGGGTGATTATTGAGTTTTTCTCCATGGGAATGCTGTCGTATTTATATGCAGATTTGAAATCGGCTGATCAGAAGATGATTGCAAAGAAATCGTATCATACATCAAGCGTGTGTTTAAAAAGCTGGCTTCGCTGTTTGACAGATTTACGAAATCGCTGTGCACATTATAGAGGAATATGAGAATGATATTTCATTAGCACATATCGGATTTCCGGAGAATTGGAATGAAATAATATAAAATCTCTGGAAGTTCACATTTAAATCAATTGTATTTTAAAGATGAATCCGCTATACTAGATATCAGATAATATCGAAAATATGTTTGGTGTAGAGGTGAACAGTATGATTAGTGTTTTTACAAAAATTATTGATTTAATATTTTTAAATACAAGGTATTATATTCCCATACTGTTATTTATGTTAGCGGTAATGGGAACTTATAAATTCTATAAAGTGTATAAATTACCGAAGTATATTTTATATTCTATGATCTGTATATGTGTTGATGTATTTGTCACTTATGTACTTTACAATGTGATAAAAAGCAGGATAATACTCTTTGTGATGGCTATCATATTAGTTGGTATAATACTATATGCAATAGGGCATTACATCAGTATTTCACATACCTTAAGGCGAGTAATAAATTTTTCTGACGAGGAGAGATTTGATGCGAACTTTGTCGAGGCATGGAATTTGACATACGATTTGAAGACATCTGTTATGACTAAAAAGCAGTTGGATAAATACAACAGGTACAGGATTTTTCTACGTGCGAAATTAGGCTGTTTTCATGCGAATGAGCAGGAATTACAAATTTACGAAAATGGGGACAGGTGTCAAAAGGCATTTTATCATTTTATTCGTTTTATTCAATATTTGGCAATGGGAGAAGTACAGAAAGCATATGACAATATTAAAGAGGCGGAAGCATTATCCAACGGTGATATAGATAAGGTGCTTAGAAGTCAGATATTGATTAATCGTGGAGTGGCATATGTGCAACTTGGTATGTATCAGGATGCGGATGATGCATTTATTCGTGCAATTAGCTATTGTCAAAAGCATAATATAAAGAGTTCGTATTTATGGAATGTTCTTTATAGCGATTATATTTTTAACAAAACACGTCTGAATCCGGATATTTCGATGGAAGAGATTGACGAAATTTTAGAACAATATAAAGAGTATATTAATTGTGAAAATATAGTTGAGTATATAAATTTATTCAATACAAGGCTTGAATTGCTTCGACAAATGAAAGCTGATAGGAAGAAATTGGATGATGTAGTTCACAGTGTGTTTGATTACGTACAGAACAGTAACATTCCAAAGTTAAATAGATGTGTATTTGAAGCAACGACAGCAAGGATTATTTGGGCGTCAGCGTTAAATCCGACATATATTCTAGAGGCATTATCTAGAGATGTTGATTTACTTCCTAAACTACCAATGCCTGTCAGATATGACAGCTATAAGAATATAGAGCTGTTATTTAAGGATTTACATGGTAACATTGTGGAAAGATATACCTCTCTAAAGGACAGAGCCGTGGAATATATGCAAAATGAGGCTGAAAGAGATTTAGAGGAATATCGAAGGTCGTTGCCAGCAGAGGCTGTTTATCAACGATATTTTTGCTTTTACGAACTGGCTGGTATTCAAAAAAGAAACAAGCAAAATTATAAGTGGCCTGTTGTTGAAGAGTACTTAAAAAATGCAAGTGCTCTTTATCATGAGAATGGTTTACTTATAGATGAAATCATGACAAAACTTGCTTTGGTTGACGAGGCATCAGATGTTATAAATTGTGACGAGCATTTGCAATTTACCAGAAAAGACGAGATGTTTCGGACACTTGATGAGGTTGAGGCTATGTTGCCTAAGCTCGAGCAACATCCAGTAATCAATGAAATCGCCCTCAGAATCAGTTTTTATAGTGTTGCTTTGAACGATTATTTGCGCTGTAAGAATTATTATGAACTGTATAGGAAGTCATCTGATCAGGTGTCAATTGATCATTATGCTCCTTGGGTACATAAATATCATATGGATGTTATATTCTGTGTCAGAATTCTCTACATAGTTGATAGTATCAACAAAATAATTGATCATATTGATGATTTTGATTTAAGCCCTTTAGCCAGAGAGTGGTTTGAGGGATTTGGCAAAATAGGTGGCGCTGTAATTCATCTTGTGATTGGCTTACTTATTGGGTTTGACAATGCTGTTCCGTTAAAAGAATGCTTACTGTTGGATGAAGCAAACAGAATTGTAGATAATTTTGAGTGGATGAATTTTCCAGAGTTTGGACTGGAAATCGATGTTCAAAATACTGATGTTATATTTTTCCATCCGGGTCAGCACCCATTAGAAAATGAAAAGGTTAAGAAGTGCATTTTTGAGACGGTTATTGAGCTGGATAAACTTAGCGTTGAACAGCAGAGCGCATTGCAGGAGGTTCGCAAAATCATTACAGAGAATATGGTTTCGGAGTCTCCTACGATTGATGAACTGAAAGCAGCATTTAATAGTGTAATGCTTCCTAAGACTATAATTTAGGACGTTAAGATATTTGTAATAGCAACCACATCTTTATTGTAGCAACTGCTCATTTCATTGCCCCACTGCTCATCATCTCCATAGATTGAATCATCAGATCAGGCTAGACATATTGTAGGCTATTCCGTTGAACAAATTGTGCAGACAATGCAATGATTTGAATTGTATTTTACATGGCAATCCGCTATACTAGTATTAAGTATAGCGGATTATTTTTTGGAGGCTTTTATGGCAAATACGTTGAAGTTACCTGTTGGAATTGATGATTTTAGGAAACTGCGTGAATCTAATTTTTATTATGTGGACAAGACAAGGCTTATTGAGCAGCTTTTATTAAATTGGAGTGAGGTGACTCTTTTTACCCGCCCTAGGCGTTTTGGAAAGACTCTCAATATGAGCATGCTAAAAAGCTTTTTTGAGATAGGCACAGATAAGACTTTGTTTGATGGCTTATATATTTCAGGCAATAAAGAGCTTTGTGATGACCATATGGGTAAGTATCCGGTCATATTTCTTTCATTTAAAGGTGTGGAGGGATTAGAGTTTGCGTCAGCAAAGAGAATGCTATGTACTATTATAGACCGTGAAATAGATAGACACTATTACTTGAAAACAAGTGATGCTTTGACTGATGAGGACAGAACATTGTTTACAAAGATGCTTCATGGTCAGGCTGACAATATTGAGGATAGTATACGAATGCTTTCACAGCTATTGTATAAGCACTATGGTCAGAAAGCAGTTATCCTCATAGACGAGTACGATGTTCCGCTCGACAAGGCTTTTCAGAATGGCTACTACAAGGAGATGGTTTCTCTCATCAGGGGGCTTTTCGGGCAGGCACTCAAGACCAATGAGTTTTTACAGTTTGCTGTGCTTACAGGCTGCCTTAGGGTGTCAAAGGAGAGCATTTTTACAGGGCTCAATAACTTTGAAATCAATTCTATTGTGGATATCGACCATGATGAGCAGTTTGGATTCACTGATGATGAGGTCATGAAGCTTCTTTTAGACTATGACAGGAGCGAGAGGTACCCTGATGTAAAGGAATGGTATGATGGCTATCATTTTGGTAATGCGGATATTTATTGTCCGTGGGATGTGATAAATTTTGCCAAGAAGCTTGTTTCAGATCCGTCAGCCAGACCTAGCGCGTTCTGGATTAACAGCAGTGGAAATGACATGGTGAAGCGCTTTGTGGACAAGGCTGACCAGACCACAAGGGATGAGATTGAGAAGCTTGTGGCAGGCGGATTTGTGGAGAAGCAGCTTCGTCTTGACCTGACCTATGATGAGATTGACAATACTATTGATAATCTGTGGAGTGTGCTCTTTACTACAGGCTATCTCACAAAAATCGGAGAGGTCAAGGTGCCTGACAGTGAGAGCTATGCCTATAAGCTTGTGATTCCGAATAAAGAGGTGCGTGAGGTGTTTATTCTCCAAATTCAGGAGTGGTTCAAGGCTGTTGTTGCAAATGATGATGATACTATGAAGCTTTTATCAAGGGCAATTCTGGATAAAGATGAGAAACAGATTGCCAGGCAACTCAATATCGTTATGAGCCGCATGATTAGCATACTCGATACCAAGGCGCCTGATGCTATGAAGGAGAATTTCTATCATGGCTTACTTCTAGGTCTACTGCGTGGCAGCAATCCGGACTGGCTGATTAAGTCCAATCGAGAGTCGGGAGATGGCTTTAGTGATATTTTGATTGAGCCGGAGGACCCGGATGCAGGAATCGTTATAGAGGTGAAGTACGCTAAGGAGATGAAGGAGCTTGACGCAGTGTGTGAGGCTGCGATGGCACAGATTAAGAATAAGTGCTATGATGAGGCTCTGCGAGATGAGGGACGGTGTGATATTTTAGCCTATGGCATTGCTTTTTGCAGGAAGCGGTGCAGGGTGGTTGGTGAGAAGCTGTAGGTACAAAGAAATTCTATGGCAAATGTAATCTTTATTGTGGTCATGAAATAAGCAGTTGCCAGACAAAAATGAGAGCTGATTTTGGACAAGATAAGGAACCATAAACAATATAGAAGAAAATAAAAACGGAAAATCCGTTGATAATTTCTTGTGGGTGGGGTATAATAAGAATAATGAAAAATAAAAACGGAAAATCCGTTTTTAGAAAGGAAGTTGAAAAATGAAAATACTTCGTATCACTGCACAAGGACTCCCACTGTTTAAGGAAGAACTTGATATCTGCTTTTATACCCAACAGCGTGTAAGTGAGGATGATAAAGATAGCCTGTATAGGATGAAGGATAATTACTACCTTCATTCTGCTTGTGCTTTTATTGGCATCAATGCGTCTGGAAAAACATCCGTGCTGAAAGTTATCAATCTGGCCTTGAGCATTGTTAAAAATGAGCCCATTAATCATGTGGAAGCAAAAAGCATTCTTGGAGGAACTAAAAAGGCAACGATTCGCATATATTTTTATGATGAACGCAAATGTGTCTGCTGCCTGGAGACGGTGATTGTGGCAAAGAAGGCTAAAGCGGGAGATTATAATTACTCTATTTTGACCGAAAAAATGTGGGAGAAACCGATTGCCAGCGTAAAGTCGAAAAAATATCTGACGGATTTTACCGGAATAGAGCCGGCTGCAGTTAGGAATAATGATGAAGCATTCCTTCCGGACGATGTTAGCTTGATTATTGCTCATAATAAAAAGACAAATGACAAGGTTGAAGTATTCAGCCTGCTTTCTTATACAAATGTGAATGTCCTTCCATTTATAGATGACATCCCACTTGAAGTGATAGCTTTTCTTGATCCGACCATTGAAAAATTGTGTTTTGAAGAAACAGATGGAAAAACCTTTATTCATCTGAAATTTAAGGGTGAAGATGAGATTATTTTGAACAATGCTGTGGATCTTGAACAGTACCTGTCTTCTGGCACAATCAAGGGTATCATTACTTTTTCAATTGTAAAAGAGGTTCTTCAGTTTGGCGGATATCTTTTGGTGGATGAAATCGAAAATCATTTTAATAAAGAAATTGTCACGACTTTAGTACGATTCTTTATGGATAGCCGTTTGAACAGAAACGGTGGAACACTGATTTTTACAACGCACTATCCAGAATTACTGGATGAATATGACCGAAATGATGGAATCTACATCGTTAGAAACCGTAACGGAATCACAGCTGATAATTTGAGCTATATTTTAAAGCGCAATGACATTAAAAAGAGTGATGCCTATCAAAGCGGTTTCCTTGAGGGAACAACTCCAGCATATGAGGCATATATTCGCTTGAAGAAAAGTTTGGCCGCTTCAATACACTAAGGAGGCGTCGAAATGAAATTAGCAAAATATAAAGCGTGTATATGCGAGGGCTCTGCGGAGTCCGCAATTATTGATATTCTTGTGGATAATGACCTTTTGAATTTTTCAAGGGAAGAAATGCTGGACGAAAGTGTTATCCGATGTCGAAGTGCAAAGCGATTTGAGGAGCGATACTTGCGTAAAGGCTTTGATGACCAGGTTTCCGTGATTCGGATTTTGGATTCTCGCAGAGAAGATTTTCGTCTTAGCAAGGCTTACGAACATAAGGTTGATGTCATAAATGTCATCACAGCACCAGAAATAGAAATGCTGATCATCCATAGTGAAGGTGCTTATGACAAGTTTAAGCGTTCTGGGAAGAAACCGAGTGAATTTTGCAAGACGAATCTGGGTATGCATGATGTGAAGTCATATGATTTTGTAAAGGACTATTTCAGTAATCCACAAACATTGATAAGTGCAATAAAAGAATATCGGAGAACCGCAAACATTCCGAAGGGAGAATACAGTCTGTCTGATTTATTGAAGTGAAATTTTCACACATTGGTGCCTGACACCACTAAAATTTTAATTATTTTGATAAAATAAATCCGGGGCAGAAAGCCACGGAAATGTAATCTTGATTGTGGCAACTGCTCATTTACTTGAGTATACAATAAATTGTGCAGACAATACAATGATTTGAATTGTATTTTACATGGCATTCCGCTATACTAGTATTTAGTATAGCGGATTATTTTTTGGAGGCTTTTATGGCAAATACGTTGAAGTTACCGGTTGGAATTGAAAATTTTGAGGAAATTCGTAAACTGGGTTTCTATTATATTGACAAGACAAGGCTTATTGAGCAGCTTTTACAGGGCTGGGGTAAGGTGACTCTTTTTACACGCCCTAGGCGTTTCGGCAAGACTCTCAATATGAGCATGCTAAAAAGCTTCTTTGAGATAGGTACAGATTAAGAATAAGCGCTATGATGAGGCTCTGCGGGATGAGGACCGGTGTGATATTTTAGCCTATGGCATTGCTTTTTGCAGGAAACGGTGCAGGGTGGTTGGAGAGAAATTTTAAATTGGCTGTAATCGTTGCTGGTCACACTGTTAGGTGTGAACAGTAACTATCTGGGATGTTGCATCCGGTAATGAAAAATATATTGATTTCATAGTCAAAGTATGTTACGATACTCCATGGTTACAAATTACAATGACAGTTATTATATCATTTAAACAAAAGAAAGGTAGGAGAATAGTTATGAGCGACAACTTCAATATGTATGATCAGGCGAATCAGCAGGGCAATCCAAATATACCGCCTATGCCGCCGATGGAGGAAAAGAAGGGAATGTCAATTGCATCTATGGTGCTTGGTATTATCGGTCTGGTATTCTGGTGTATTCCAATCCTTGGCGGACCTATTGGTATTGTAGGACTTATCCTCGGTATCGTAGGTAGGAAAAATGGTGGAAAGGGCATGGCAACCGCTGGTATTGTTATGTCAATTATTACCATCGTACTTGCAGTTATCAATGCTATTGCTGGTGTTTATCTGCAAACATCAAATGTCTTGAACCAGTTATAATCACATAACCGGTGATATCTTTAATTGCATTTTATTTTTTAATCCGCTATGCCAGAGGTTGGTATAGCGGATTTTTAGATTCAATTATCATTGTATTAAAATAAAAAAGTACGTATTAGGAAAGGTGGAAAATAAAATGAAAAAACGAATAATTAATTATAGACTTAAGATTGATGGTCTTCTGGAAAAGTCTGATAAGATATCAAAAGAAGAGTGGAAGAAAATACTGCAGGAACACCTGACACA
>ERZ773115.1157-NODE-1157-length-25272-cov-12.205139_pt1 | contig 25272 bp, 25 predicted proteins | sample MGYA00511116_ERZ773115 | MGnify/ENA primary metagenome ERZ773115 (study PRJEB29015, sample SAMEA2737869) | human gut metagenome | biome: human gut; feature: human-associated habitat; material: faeces | place: China | collected 2012 ... | reverse complement strand
GAGGCCAAAGGCACCGGTGTGGGTGAAGCAGTCGAGCACGCGCTTGCCCGGCGCGAGCTGCGCCGCCGCGCGGCGGTTATACTTCTGGTCGAGAAAGAAACCGGTTTTCTGCCCGTGGATATAATCCACATCATACAGGATCCCGTTTTCCCGGATCGTCACATGTCCGTCCAGGTCCGTCTGCAGTCCGTCGAGCGGCACGAAACCGGTCCCCTGCTCCATGCCCTCTTTCTGTCGGAGCTTGACGTCGTTGCGCTCGTAGATCGCGTCGATTTGTTCGCCGCCCGCGCGCAGCGCCTGCAACAGGAGTACAAACAGCTGCATTTTTCGCAGCTCCATGCCCAGTGAGAGCACCTGCGCGACCAGAATCGGGCCGAAGCGATCGACCGTCAGACCCGGAAAACCGTCTGATTCGCCGAAGATCAGGCGGCAGTTATCGAAATCCTGCCCCATGACCGTGCGGCGGTAATCAACGGCATACTGGATGCGCCGTGTCCAGAATGCCTCGTCAAAGTGGTCATTCGCGTTGCGTGAGAGCACGCGCACACGAATCTTGGACGCACTGTTATAAAACCCGGCGCCGAGCCAGTGCCCACTGCGCGTGGTCACATCCACGATCTGCCCATTGGCGCAGGCGGCGTCCGCCTGCAGCACTTCATCGGCATAAACCCACGGATGACCGCTGCGCAGACTGCGCGCCGCCTTGTCCGTGACGAGAATTTTCGGATAATTTCGTTCCATAGCATCTACACTCCAAATGATATCGCCCTATTGTACCCCGAACACGCCGCGCGGACAAGAGCGAAATGCGATATTTACATTTTCCGACCGGTCGTTTATAATATTGTCATTAGTCTGTTTTGAAAAGGTGACGCCATGAAGCTCTCCAAATCCGGTATTTTTCTGATCATCATACTCGTGATCGCCATCGGGCTCGGTGCCTGGGTCACGGTCATGACCTGCAGCGTCCTGGCAAAGGACCCAATCACAATGCCTGACCGCAGCAGTTCCGCCGGCACGCCCCTGCCTGTGCAAAATGCCGACAAGCCAAAGGAGCCGGACACGTTTGTCATCTCCATGGTCGGCGACTGCACGCTCGCCTCGATCCAGACCGGGCGCGATTTTGACAGCTATATTGATAAAAACGGGACTTCCTGGCCGTTTTCCGGCGTGGTGGAGTATCTGAGTCAGGATGAGTTCACACTTGCGAACCTCGAGTGCACCTTTTCGGATGAAAAGCTCAAGTCCTCTTCCCTGTTCTATTTCCGCGGCCCGTCGTCCTATGCGGATATTCTCGTGCAGGGCAGCGTCGAGTGCGTCACGCTCGGCAACAACCACACGGACGACTTCGGCGCCAAAGGCGTCACGGACACAGAGGCTGCGCTGGAGGCCGCCGGTATTCCGTGGGCGGCCTCCGGAGAATCCAAGGTGGTCACGACGGAGCACGGACTGAAGATCGGCATCTACTGTCCGGGGTGGACCGGCCTGAGCAAAAGCAACATCACCGCCGGTATGGAGAAACTCAAGGACGCCGGTGCGGACATTCTGATCTTCGCACCGCACTGGGGCACGGAGGGCAGCTACAAGGTGACTGCAAATCAGGAATCCTTTGCTCACGCAGCCATTGACGCGGGCGCGCACATCGTTTTCGGCACCCACCCGCACGTCCTGCAGAAGATGGAAGCCTACAACGGCGGCTATATCTTCTACAGCCTCGGCAACTTCAGCTTCGGCGGCAACACCGCGCCGCGCGACGTGGACACGGCGATCGCGCAGGTGACCGTGAAAAAAGACGGCGACGGCTGGACCATCGACGGTTATGACCTCATCCCCTGCCGCCTGTCGAGCACAGACAGCAAGAACGACTACCGCCCGCGCCCGTACAAAGAGGACGAGGAAGGCTACGCGCGCGTGCTCAGCAAACTCGACAGCTCCTGGACCGGCAGCGACCTGACCGTGGACTACTCGTTCATGTACCGCTGATACATAAAAGTACCAAAAACGGCCATCCGTCGATCGGCGGATGGCCAAGAATATGAATAGGAGGAGATTCATATGCGCAAAATGCTCGCACTATTATCAGCTTTTCTATGCGTTTTATCCATGTCCGCTTGCAGCGAATCAACTTCAACCGGAATATCATCGCTAAAATTGGTTGCTTCAAGCGGGCACGTCGAGCTTGATGCGGGTGACTCTGCAAAGGGCTACTTCAAGGTCGATGGCAAAAAGGATTTCTCCATTGACGATATCGAGTTCGTAAGCTCTGACCCCGCGGTGGCAACATTCGTTTACGACGAAACTGTGCTTGACACTTGTGTTTATTACAAGATTAATGCTCTATCAGCAGGAACAGCTACAGTTTACGCTCAAACGAAAGACGGCAGAGCGAAAACGGACGAGATAACGGTCACAGTATCAGGATATATCTACAAAGTCGCTGAGTTCGAAGACACGAGCACAAGCTCTGCGGAGCGGATGACACTTCGCGTTACGGCTTCTGAGGACTACCTCTATGCAATGTCAGACGAACAGCTATCTGATATGGTGAAATTCATTGCCAGCAACTATACTCGATCGCACAAAATAAATGCGGTTGTGGTGTATCTATATTGTGACGGAGACGACACCAACGGTGCGTTCACGATTGCTTCCTGCACATACGCTCCGTATGGTGACATTTCAAAGGCATCGGATATTACGGCCGGTGACTACTCATCGTTTGATTACAATGTTTATGTCAATTCTGCTTCAGAGAGAGACCTATACAGGAAAGCCGAATAACATAAGAGAGCCTGTCGGCATCGGCAGGCTCTTTTCATCAGACAGTATCATCACGAAAATCATTTCTTTTCAGTCCTGCGGCAGCGGGATCTTGCCCTTGAGCAGCACCTTGCCGGAGTTTGGCTCCAGAAAGCCTGCGATCAGGCGCAGGGTGGTGGTTTTGCCGCAGCCGGAGGAACCGAGCAGCGTCACGAACTCCTTATCATGGATATCCAGATTCAGCCCATCCAGAATGCGCTGTCCATCAAATTCCACTACGATATCCCGCAGTGAAACGACCACCGAGTTGTCCATTTTATATGTTATCCTCCTTGTTCTCAGATACGAAAAAAGACAGGGAACCTGCCCCATCTTTTTTTGCGTATAAGGGGTGCTCCGCCCCGCGCAGTAACATGATCTTGCGCGGCGGACTTACCCTGTCACGGTTTATAATAAACAATCACAGTCGGATTGTCAATCACTCTGCCGATGTTTGCCGCAACTTTATAAAAAGCCGCAAAAAAATATACGCTGCACCTTGTTTTCGGTGCAGCGTACAAAAACAATTATTCCTGCGTTTTCAGGTCGCTTTCCGTCAGCAGAAGCGCCTGCACAGTGCTTGTATCCACTGTATATACCGAAGGTTCCCCTTCCACTTGCAGATACCACCCGTCCGTACCGCAGGCGTAGGCCAGCTGCACGGTGGAGCCGTCCTCGCTGGTGACTACGGCGGTGAATACCGGTGCATCAAAACCGCAGGCGGCAAGGTCTGCGTCCGTAGTCTGAGCGGTGGCATAGGTGCACAGGGCAGACAGCAGGCTTTGCACCTTGTCCTGTGCAAGGCTGGCGGCGGGGTCAGAGGCCAGCCGCCACACCGTCTCGTAGGCAGCGGAAGAAGCGCTGTCAGCGCTTTCGGTCGGCTCACTGACGGCGTTCAGGGTGACGGAGGTGCCATCTGCCAGCGTATAGGCTACCTGCGTAATGGCCGAAGCCGTAAGTCCGGTGGGACAGAAGCTGCCGAAAAGCCCGGCCTTATCCAGCTGGAAACAGGCGACCTTGCTGCCGCTGACGGTATAGATGGCATCGTCCCCGACTTTTTGCACATAGAGGTCCCCGGTGACCGGGTTTTCTGCCCCGAAGGTCAGGGTAGTGCTCTGCCCTGCCGCCGTGACCGTAACGGTGAGCTGCGGGCTGTCCAGTCCGTAGTCCTCCCCTGCCTGCGGTGTCAGGCTGCGCTTGGCGTTCAGCGCCATCAGGGCGGTGCGCATGGTGTTGCAGGCGCTCTCGTCCAGATGATAGGCGGGGTCCTGTGCCAACTGCCAGCTGCCGCCGGAATATTGCAGGGTGTAAGTCTGGCCGTTATAGGTATACTCGATCTGCTCCAAGTCCTCGGCGGCAAAAGTGGAAAGCGGGATACCGCCTTCGGCGGCGGCACTGGCGGCCTGCTCGGCCTTGGCGTTGCTGCGGGTCACTGCCCACAGCGCCGCGCACAGCAGCACTGCCGCTGCCAGCAGCGCCAGCAGGACACGCTGTTTTGTTTTCATGGCGGTCTCCTTATCTGCGGCGGCGCAGCAGCACCACCACTGCCCCGGCAATGAGCACCGCCGCCGGGAGCACGAACACGAAGGTCAGCCCCAGTGCTGCGGCAGCGGAGCCTGCCACCGTAATGGGCTCGGCCTCCAGCGCCTTGGTGTCCACAAGGACATCCTGCCCTACCAGCGAGGCAGCGCAGCCCTGCAGGAAGGTCAGGTTGCCGGGCATGGACTGATAAAGCTGCTCGTTATCCATATTGGGGCAACCGATCCAGAGAACCTCGGCGCCGGTGTCCTCGTTCCGTGCCCAGACAGCCAGCGCAAAGGGGCCATCTGCATTCCCTTCCTCCCGCTCCATGGTGGTAAGGTCGTTGATGTCGGCCTTGGCGTAGGCAGAGGCAGAGCTGTTCAGCAGCGGCTCGGCGGTGACATCCTCGGTCTCAGTGACCGTGATGCCCTGCGCCACCGACAGCATGACATGAGTGCTGGTATTCACGCCGTTCAGCGCGGTGCTCTCGGTAGGCGTGCCGTAGTCCGGCAGCAGCGACCATGCAGAGTTATACAGTGCCTTGCTGCTGTCTCCCTCCACCACCATGCCCTCTGCGCGGGCAAGGCCGAACTGCGCCAGCACGGCATCCAGCTGCGGGGTCTGGGCGTAGACGCTGCTGGTCAGCAGCAGCTTGCCGCCCGCCGCCAGATAATTTTGCAGCTGGCTGATCTCATCCACAAGGCTGTCCCCTGCGGTAAAATCGCTGGTGGGCGCGTTGATGATGAGCAGGTCGCAGTCCTCCGGAATAGTGCTTGTGAGCAGATCCAGCGGCTGTGCGTCGATATTCTGGGCGTCCAGCGCATCGGTCAGGGAGTCGGTCAGGGTCTGCTCGCCGTGGTTGGTGGTATAGTAGGCGTGGCTCTGCCCGGCTGCGGTAAGCTTATAAATGGCAGAGGTGATCTGCTTTTCGCCGCCAAAAGTCACGCTGGCAGAGCCGGTTGTGTAGTAGTCGGTATAATCGTACTCGTACAGGTCGGCGGCATCCAGTACGGTGCTGTTCTCCCCGCAGGTGACAATCAGACTGCCGGTGGAAACATTCTCTGCGCCATACTTTGCGGCAAAGGTGGGGTACAGGGTGGGGTCCTTCTGTTCCCAGCTCAGATGCCCGCTCTCGGCGGCGTAGTGATCCAGCAGCTTTGTGATGATGGTATCCTCGCTGCCGGTTTCACAGAGGTAATAGATGTGTACATCCTTTTCCAGCCCCTCCACCAGCGCTTTGGTGCTGTCGCTCAGGGTGTACATTTTGGCCTCGGAGAGGTCGAACTCGGTATATTTTGCAGGGATGGCCCGCACCAGCAGGTTGAGCAGCACCGCCAGCACCAGCACTGCTGCCAGCATAGCGGTGGACAGCAGCCCGCTGCGGAACACCCTGCCTTTCTGAGAGGCTGCATTCTTGTTCCATTTCATCGTTATGGCCTCCTCTCAGTTCCAGCGGCGCTTTTCCAGCCCCTGCGCGGTGAAAAACAGGAACACCGCCGCCACGGTCAGGTAGTAGACCAGCGTGGGAATAGAAAAACTGCTGTTGACAAACTCTTCAAAAGGGGTAAACAGGCATAGAGCGCTGAGCACCGCGCTGAAGGCTTCGGTCAGCCAGCTGCTCTTGAGCAGAAACAGCACCGTAAGCGCCACGCAGCACCCCGCAAAAGAAAGGCAGCCCAGTGTGAAGCTTTTGCTGCGCAGCCCTGCCACCACGCTGAGCGCGGCGGCAATGGCGGTGAACAATGCCAGCGCCACCGCGCTGCCGGTGGTGAACATGGTGCGCAGGCTGGGCATCATATAGGCCAGCAGCAGCGCCGCCACACCGGACACGGCGGCGATGATCTGGTTTTCGGTCAGGCTGGAAAGGAACACCCCGATGGCAATGGCCGCGCAGCCCATGAGGTAATAGCACAGCAGCGCGGAAAAGTTGGCCAGCGTGCTGGTGCCGGTAGCGCCCAGCACCTTCAGCACAAGGATCATGCCCGCATCCACAAGGCAGGGCAGCGCAAAAATGACGCAAAGGGCAAAATATTTGCCCAGTACGATGCCGCCCACCGACACCGGGCTTGTGAGCAGCAGCTGGTCGGTGCGACTGTGGCGTTCCTCGGCAAAGGAGCGCATGGTGAGCACCGGAATGTAGAGCAGCAGCACAAAAATGGTGCGGTACAGCGTGTAGTAGCCAAAATCCGGCAGGCCGTAGCCCAGATTCAGCGCCACAAAATAGATAGCCGTAGCCGCCAGCATAAAGGCGGTAAGCACCGCACCGATCATGCCGTGAAAGCAGCTGCGGAGTTCTCGTTTAAAGATGGCAAGCATCTCAGTTCTCCTCCCCTTCTGCCGGGGCTTCCTGCTCCGGCTTTTTTTCGGTCAGCGCAAGGAATACCTCCTCAAGGCTGCGGTTCTCGGCGGCAAGTGCCAGCACAGTGCACCCGGCCTCGGTCAGTACCCGGGACACGGCGGCGCGGCGGTCGGCGGCGTCCTCGCTCTCGGCGGTAAAGGTGACCTGACCGTCCGCGGCGCTTTCCAGTTCTACCTTGCAGATGCCCGGCACGCTGCGCACAGCGGCCAGCACGGTGTCGGGCTCGCCCTGCGCGGTGGCACGCAGGCGGCTGCCTGGGTTCAGGGTCTCGCCCAGCTCCTCCGGGCTGCCTACCGCCACCAGACGGCCTTTAGAGAGGATGAGCACCTGCTGGCATACCGCCTGCACCTCGCTGAGGATGTGGCTGGAAAGGATGACCGTGTGCGCTTTGCCCAGCTCCCGGATGAGGTTGCGGATCTCGATAACCTGTGCGGGGTCCAGCCCTACGGTGGGTTCATCCAGAATGATAAGCTGCGGGCTGCCCAGCAGCGCCTGCGCGATGCCCACCCGCTGACGATAACCCTTGGACAGGCTGCGGATGACCCGGGGCAGCACTTCTTCCAGCCCGGTGCGGCGAGCAGCGGCCAGCACCTGCTGTTTGCGCTGCGCGTGCTTTACCCCCTTAAGCTCTGCCACAAAGTCCAGATACTCCTGCACAGTCATTTCCGGGTAGAGCGGCGGCTGCTCCGGCAGATAGCCTACACAGGCTTTAGCCTGCTGCGCCTGCTCAGGCAGACGGAAGCCGGCTACCTTTACCTCGCCCTCGGTGGGCGCCAGATAGCCGGTAAGGATATTCATAATGGTGGATTTGCCCGCGCCGTTTGGCCCCAGCAGGCCGTAGATCTGGCCGTCCGGCACCGTAAACGAGAGATCCTGCACGGCAGGGCGGCTGCCGTAGGACTTGCTCAGGTGAGAAACTTCGATCACAGCAAACTCTCCTTTTATTTCAGAAGCTGTTTTGTGGAAAGCGGCGTAGAACCAGCGCTTTCCGGTTTGGAACTGCTTTAGTTTAGATGGAAAATGTGTTCAAAATAAGACAATCCTGTGTGGGAAAGCGAAATATTTGCCACCGCGAAACGCAAAAATGCCGCCTCCCGAAGGAAGCGGCATGAGATAGCCTATAATTACTTACGGCCGAAACGCTTGTTGAAGCGCTCAACACGTCCGCCGGTGTCAACCAGCTTCTGCTTGCCAGTGTAGAAAGGATGGCACTTGGAGCAAACTTCGACGTGGATCTCGGGCTTGGTGGAACGAGTCTTGATGACATTACCGCAAGCGCAGGTAATAGTGCAGTCAACGTAGTTCGGATGGATACCCTGTTTCATTCTTTTCACCTCAATTCTGGTTCTGACGTATTGGGGCCATATTTAATGTATGTGCCCATCACAACCTTCAATATCGGCTACCCCGTCGAGCGGCCTTGGAAACGATTGCCTTACTATTATAGCACGAATCAGCCAGAATGCAAGAGGAAAATTTAAGTTTTTTACAGCTTTTGCAGCGTCCAGCCCTTTTGTGCTGCCAACCGCTCCAGTTCCCGGTAAGAAAGCCGCAGCTGTGCAATGTTGAAGCCCGGCAGCTCCGCAAGGCAGCCGCCGTCCTGTGCCCGGTGCAGCAGTTTGCGCACCGGCAGTTCCGGTTCGCCGTCCAGCGTATCCAGCCCGGCCACATATTCTCCGCACCGGGGCAGTGGCTGCTGCCAGTCGATAGTTTTGCAGACCCTTGCAAGCGTAAGGTGGTTGCAGGTCACCGTCTGCCGGAATTCCAGTTTCATGATGCTCTCCCCTTTTGCGCCGGAGATTCACAGCTGTTCCCGGCGCGATACTATGATATAACATTTTGTTTTATATGTCAATATAACATTTCGTTATGCCTATACTTTACCTTAAATAAAGCCTTTGAGGTAAATACCATGTATCAACGTATCCGGGATCTGCGGGAGGATCGTGATCTGCTGCAAAAGGATGTTGCGGCGTATCTGAAATGCACACAGGTCTGCTACTCCAATTACGAGACCGGCAAGCGGGATATCCCCACCGAGGTGCTGATCCAGCTTGCCGGTCTCTACCATACCAGTACCGATTATATTCTCGGCCTTACGGACGACAGCGCCCCGCCCATCCCCCGCAAAGCGTAAAACTGCCCCCAAAGCAGCGCGATTTGATGCGAGCTACTTTGGGGGCAGTCTGTTTGATATAAAAATATTTCACTATGGCCCCGCATGGAAAGGTTCTTGTAAACGCGTCCATACGGCATCGTCTATGCAAGAATGATTCCTCTCACCTCTCCAAAGCTTCCAGAAAGCAGAGCAAAAAGAGAGTCCGACAATCATTCGAATCAACGAACATTTCTGAGATTTTCAATGTCTCCAGCGGGGGCAACCCCATACTCTGTCTTCAGAAAAGGATTTTAAGTCCCTCGTGTCTGCCAGCCTTCGGCAAAGTCAATTTTCATTCGTTGTATCGTTTGATTTTTCATTGCGAGAGAGATTTTTGCTTTGCGAGCGAGAGGGATTCGCACTTTTTTGATAAGACGATATTACCACATTTTTCGCTCCATGTCAATCATGTAAAATTGTTTCATCTTGCCATGCTTGATCTTCGGAGCGTCCGGGACCCGGGGCTTCCGCCGGGGGCGTTCGCCCTGCCCAGATGCGCTCCTCAGGATGGGTGATGATAGGGTTGTATAGTGCTTTGATTGGTGTATTGATGGACGGAATTGAGTGATGGGTTATTGCTGATTTTTGAAGAATACTTTTGAAGCGATTGAAGGTGTTTTATTGTTCTGACGGATTCGATTACTTCTTATCTGTGATGTTCATTGCTGTTTATTTGCTCAGTCCCTACTTTGCCTGTGCTCTCCCCTGCTGTTCTTTTGCTGAAATTTCACCGGATGTAATTTTGGACTATGGAATAAAAAACAGGTATATTATTGTTCGATATAAAGCAATCGTTCTATTATAAAACCGTATGGATGAGATTTTGTAGCCACACCCACACGGTTTGAGGTCTGAAAAGTTTATTTCAGCTTTGCGAGGATCTCGTCTGCGCTTACACCGCTTGCAAGTAGCTTCTTAACCACACTCTCGGTTTCAGTTTTCTTTGCTTTTTCAGCGGCCTTCGCTTCGGCGGCAGCCTTCTTGGCCTCCAGCTTTGCGATTTCTTTTTCGGTCTGCTTGATCTCCGCTTTCTGCGGCTTTAAACTTTCACGCAGAGACTTGATGTCGGTCTTCAGCTCTTCAATGTGGGCGACAGTCTTGGAAAAAACTTCTTCGAGCATCGCCTTGTCTTTCTGCAATTTTGCGATCTGAGCATCGAAGTCAGTAGATGCGGCAATGCGGTTCTTGCTACCTTTGGTTCTGGCCATAGGATGATGTCTCCGATAAGATTATGTAAGATTTGATGTTAGTGTAGCACTGTGGGAATGAGATAGCAACTCTGCGAGCTAGTCGCTTTTAACGCTCATCACGCTTTTCTCTGCCCGCATTTGTAATCGCATACACCGGCTCATTAAAAGCATTTCTTCGGATTTCAACAAGATATCCATTATCAAGACACTCGTCAATCAGCTCCCCTGAGAAGTGTTTTAACAGACTCGGACGACTTGCAGTATTACCACCCGTAGAAATCCAGTTTAAAATCTGATAGAACCTATTCATATTCTTTCTCCTTTTTCCATAGCTAAAAGAACTCACATTTCAGCTGCAACACTATCAATTAGCAATAGGCTTAGACCAGCAGAGCTGTTGCCAAAAGATTAGTGCCCACAGCCTGTAAAATAAACAGAACATCGGCGGTAACTGCGGCAGAAACTTTTATCATTTTAGCTTTCATAGACTTTTCCTCCTTGTATTTGACGGCGACACTTGTTAGGTATCTCTGAAAAGGGCAAGACAGTACACAGACTATGAACACTAAAACTATGGCAAACAAATTCAGCGGCCCCAGCTCGACTAGTCTAAACCTATTATTCTCTGCATCTTAGCCACAGCACCCATGCTGTGTTGCCTGCCGCCCACCACGTAGAGGTGTACAAAGTTTCGAGCGGCAAAGCTGTGAGAGATTTCCCACAGCTTAATATTATACTAAAAACTAGTGTTTTTCAAGGATAGCAAGCAAATATACAACACCGCCGTCAAATAATCATCTATGCTTAAATACAGAGGTGATTATAATGAAAGCATTGCTCAAGAAATCTGCTATCCTTAAAACTATTTCCTCGAAAATCAGCACTTATCTGCATGCGATTGATGCTGACCCACAAGAGGATGATTCAGATTTTGACGATGAGGAATGGATGGAGTGTCCAACAAAACCAACTCTTGCCCACATCGTCCTTGATCTGTTGCTCTCCCCTACATACCGTCTACCCAAAACTGTAACCGCAGTACGCATCTATCGAGATGAAAACATTTTCTCCGTCTGTCCAGGGTGCGATGTCTGCATAGAGCGAGAATACCAAGGGTACTGCCATCGATGCGGGCAATACCTTGATTGGTCAAAATTAGAGGAGGCAGAAGAAATCTTCATAGGTTGGAGTGGCGTTGAGGATGATGACTAAAGTCTAACCACGGTTTTATTGAGCGCTTACCGTCTTTTATTCTTTTTCGAGCAACTGGAGTGGCGAGGGCTTCACGCCATTTGTCGACTAAGTCGTCTGTTATCGTTCTTTCGTGTTTTATCATCATATCTTTTTCGCGGCTCTCCTCCTCGTTCCCTGTTCATCTCGTTATTATCCAAGTCAAGTGGCGAAACGAGGTAAGTTATCAGGAAGATGATGGACATAGGGTGTTGAGAAGGATGGTTGATTGTGTGGGTTGATTAGTTACCCTGCTCTGCGGCTGCGCCGATGGACACAGGAGATTACTCCGCTTCCAGCAACTTCTTATCCATGACGCAATCCATAACTTCTTTCAGGTTGTCTGGTCTAATAACTTTAGACCGAAGCTGTTCAGGAATTTCAAATCTAAATTCCCCTACAAACGCCGGACAGTTAAGCTCCTGCGCCAGAAGACATGCACTATGAACTTCCATGAAATTATAGCTGGGATTCCGAACCGTCAACTGCTGTTCCAATGTGGGCGACAACAATTTAACATTGCCTTCTCGCTGCAAATGAATCAGTACTCTTCTTATATCGTCATCGTTCACCTGATTTATTTCTTGTAACGCCATGGAAACGGTATCATATGTGATATAAATCGTTTTGAAGTGACTCATCACTTCTTGTGCCTGAACTTTTACAAAGAAATACAGTGTCCAGAGGTCAACAACAATCGCCTTATTCTCTGAAGTGCAGCTTTCAAAAAGGATGTCCTTCGGATTGCGTAACCACTTCTCTTTCTTATATACATCGAACATTTGAGACGCTATCCATTGCTGCATACTGTTCCAGTGCGTGTTGGGCATTACTTGTGCTCCTTTCCACACTAAAAGCATCCTTTCATACTTACTGCTAAGCAACGGATGCATTCCATGTGCCCATCCAGCATACTGTTCTGCCTGCACTGGGCGGCAATTTAACATGTTAATGATAAGACACTTTTCATTATAATCCGCTTCAGTATATAGCCCTTCATCCAGGAGAATCTTTACATCATCAAGCATTTGATCTGGATCATTGAATGTGCATGTAGCAAATTTCAAGTCCATCTCAAAAGACATGTATATAAAGACATCCTTGAATTCATCGCTGTGCTCAACAAAACATCTAAGAGCTGGTGTCAAATCAAACTGGTGAGCCAAGGTGAAATCAATATATGACCGATAGAAGTACTCAGGCTGATCTTCAATCAGATATTTCCGTTCATCAAATACACTATCGTATAGTTCCTTCGTCTTCAGATATTCTCCATGTCGAATATAGAAGTGACACCATTCTTCAAACGAGATAATATCATCATATTTTTCGAAGAAAGCCTTGTATCTATTCTCTATCGCCTTGAAATCATAAGTCTCAAGTTCGTCAATATAAATCTGGAAGGACTCTATCCCTGTAGGATTCTTAATGCTCTCACAATGCCGCTTAACTTCAGAGATGGCGTGCCATTGAAAGCGCATGATTCCATTGCCATAAAGATTAGCAAAAGATGTGTGCACCCCATCAAAGCCAAGCCTGTCGTCCGTCTGCGTTTCTATTAACTCTTGAAGCCGTTTTTCCCCATCTGTAAGGACATTAAGAAGTTCTTTCTCCGATATCGGAGCTTGTATGTCAAGGCCAACATTAAACAAGCGCATCGGAACTTCAAGCAATATGGCAAGCTCATAAAACTTTTTATCATGATCTGTTAGAGCATCATAATCATCTATATTGACTGGCTCTTTTCTTATCGCCACATCAAGATAACAGAGCTGTATATCTCTTTTAGTTTCCCCATCTGGGAAGTCAAAATATTTCATTACATCATGATAATGCTTATAGATTCGGAAATTGTCATGCATGAAATAGAAGCATTTAAATATTTGTAATCCGGCTCTTCCGAATGTTCCCTTAAGCCACATTTCATCTGCAGCTGAAAATACTCGAAGAAGTGCGTCCCGAGCTTTTTCTATTGCGTCTGTATGAATCCTTGCTGGATCTATCTTGTCGCTTCCTTCTTCAATAAAAGCATCTCGGATAGAATGCTGATAATATGTCAACGCCAAGGTTTCCAAAATAATAAAGTTACCGCTGATCTGATATGCTCTATTAAGGCAGCGCAATGCTCTTGTCGTCTCTTTGAAATAGTTTGAAAGGACAAATCCAAGTGTCTGGTATAGAAATTCTTCTTCTCGCTCATCCTTTGGTTTAATCAAGAGCTGATCACGACTACCTAGAAACTCAGAAACAGCGGATATATCGCAATCTCTCTTAGCCGCTCGAATTGCCATTGCTAAAACACGTTCTTCATTACCAGCGGGATTCTTAGAGAGAGCCTTCTTAATAAACTCATCGGCTTTATCCAGTTCCTGTGCTTCATAATACCTGACGGCTTCCGTCAAATCGTCACGAGGACTGGTTAATCCGGCTTTCCTCATCTCCTCACTTATTTGATCGTAAATATCAAAGTCTCTGGCAAGCCTATATGCTTCATGAAGAACTCCATAGATAGATATTTTCTGCTCATCCGAACATTTTGAGAATTCAGAATTATCGATTGTCAGGCGAGTAGACTCTACAGCCTTTAATAGCTGCAATGTATCTACATATGTCTGGGCTTTTCGCCTTTCATTTTCAATCCAACCAGCTCTGACCATCAACTGATCTGGAGACTCCTCAGGCTCTTCGTAGCCTGGTGCAATCTCACTGTCATCTACCATAGGAAGACCTGATTCAATGGTCACACCAAATTCATCTCTCATAAGAGTTTGTAACAGACGAGCATTCATGACATTAACCCGGCCTCTGTTAATGTTGCTTCCAACTCCAATAGCTATCAATCCGCCAAATAGAAGCGTATGATCTCCAAGGCTTTCTTCGTCCCACACCGGCGATCCCGAGAATCCCTTTAACTCGGCTTCTCTGTCGGCCGAATTTAGAAATGCTTCATCAACACGGATGATAAAATAATCCTGTTCATCCTGATTTTTCAGAACTTTAGCTGTCAGTTCATCTTGCTGATAATATACCGGACTATCTGAACCTTTTGGATAGCCTACTGCAACTATCCGTTCCCCACTGGTCATCGGATACAATGCATACCGAGTGGGCGTAAGTTGAAGATTGCCTTTCGCGCATTCTATGATAGCAATATCACAGGTATGAGTGCTATCATCGCCTATAACAGTCGCCTTATCAATTGGAGAGAATCTAAAATGATCACGACTAACAACTATAGATTCTTCCTTTGGGCCACCCGCAGCAGGAATCAAAATCTGAATGTTTATCTGATGAGACGTATAGATCACATGTGCACATGTCAGGACATAGAAGGACGCAGCGTTTTCTGCGTAAAACAGTGTGCCGGTTCCCCTTTTCCCTTTTTCATCCGTGATAAGCACGGAATATGCCTCATACTGTCTCATATGTACCTCTTATATAATAAGCAGCTTCAAATTGCCATTCTTTATGTACTTCATATCATCTGTCATGAGGAATCCATTCATCCACCACGAATAATTACTGTAGATAGAGATGTTTCCGTATTGCTGTAGTAACTTTGCAATTGTCTGTTTATTCGGGTGCGATGTCCCATCCGCACAGATAAGAAATGTATCTGCCTGGATTCTTGAGAGCAGAGCATCCGATATATTCCTGATACTACCGTGGTGAGGAAGTTTCACAAGATCATACTTCCCGCCCGGAATGTTCTCGGCCCACGCATCTCCACAGAACAGGTTTCGGATTCCTGCATACTCAAATGTAAAAACGATACTCGACTGATTCGCAATAGAAGTATCTGAGCTTGGATACGGTTTAGCCATCAGATCATCAAGTGAACAAGTCCAATCAGACACAGATGCGAGCTGGGCATTTGCTTCCTCCATCTTTGCCATTGCTCTGCTCAGCATCTCTGGCTTCGGTGCATGAACAATAATCCTCGCCCCATCAATCGCGATTTCATCTCCAGCCAACACGCTTGAATGGATCTTTGATCTATCAAGACTGTGAAATAGCCGCTGATTTTGCGTAGCTGACAGATTCTCCGTTTCTGTGGCCTCTGCATACGCATTGAAATAGATCTCAGTAAAGCCAGGGTCGCAAGCCTTAAGAATTCCTCCAATGTGGTCATCATCGTAATGAGTGATTATCAGGGCATCCAAGGTTTCGCCAGAGCGAATTATACTGGTCAAGAGATTTCTGAACTCACCAGCTGATGAAGTTGGACCAGAATCAACAATAATATTATGCGGTTGACCGGAACTCCCAATAAAACAAATATGTACACAATCGCCCTTGCCGGATCTAATGGTCGAGATTGTCAGGTTGTCAGTCAGTTGTATCATTTCTTCTCTGTCCTTCCTATGGTTTCCGGAGTAAGCGCTCAATAAAACCGTGGCAGGTCAGAAGACTGGCGGTCAATCCATACGGAATGCCGCCTGCATCTCTTGACTCCAAGGCTGGAGCTTATTCAAGTCCAGCAGATTCTTGGGTGTTCGATATATCGTATTCATCTTTTAAATTTATTTGCAACTTTTCTTCATATATAGCTATAAAACTATTTTTATAGTACTCTGGTAAGTTTTTCCACATTATCAGCCAGTTCACCAAAATCAACGCTGACAAAACAAACAAAGTAACATAATAAACGAGAGCCACAATAAAGTTGTCGAATGTAAGCCCCCACAGAATCCCTAATAGCACTTCAACTATGATATACAGAAGTACCGCCGCTGCTCCTTTTAGAAGATTAATATTAAAATAACCTGCTGTACGTTTATTTTGAAAGGATTGGATTTGTTCCATAACGCAGGATTCCCATACAAAGATTTTCTTATCCAAGTAATGATTCAATATTCTTTCAAGAACCATTATCTTCTCGCTATAAAGAATAAGGTAATATGAGTTCCCCATTATTACTAAGAACACATATATGTAAGCAAATGCCAAAAACAGTATCATACCCCCAATAATAATCTTTTGATTTAATATAACAGCTAAATTGGTAAGTTCCAACTGATCGTTGTTGGTTTCAGCTATTTTATATATTGCGCCAATCACTACAGAGAACACTGCGAAATAGACTCCATATACAGTGTCCTGCTTATTAAACTCCTGCGTGTAATATTCACACTCATGCTTTGCTAAGTCATACTCACTTTTCAACAACTCTTGCAATACATCGTTTTTCTCCAGAGTCTGTTCATCCATAGCCATACTCTCCATTTATCATGCAACGGCATTTTCTATACTTGTTAAACTCACACAACACTTTCAAGTTGTCAAGTTCTATTCCTCACTTTATATTTTAGCCGATTATGTTCGTACAGACAACCGTTGTGTTTCGCTCACCACGTAGAGGTGTGCAAAGTTTTGAGCGACAAAGCCGTGAGAAATCTCCCACGGTTCAAATATAACCCTTTAAAAACTAGTTTTCAAGGGCGCAGGTGAAATATACATCAACCTGTATTGTGCAGTATCAAGGCTACATTCAGACAGCGTAACCCCGACTCTTGATGACTTCCACAACCTGAGACACATACTTCTGGCAGGTGTCGTGGTCGGGGGCTTCCACCATCACACGCACGACCGGTTCCGTGCCAGACTCACGCACGAGAATACGGCCAGTGTCGCCCAGCGCTTCTGCCACAGCCTTGACTGCCTCCTGCACCGCCGGGTCGTTCTGTGCAGTCTTCTTATCGGTCACACGGACGTTCTCCAGCACCTGCGGATAGATCTTCAGAGGCTCGGCCAGCTTGCTCATGGGCAGCTTCTTTGCCAGCATGACTTCCATCATCTTCAGGCTGGTCAGGATGCCGTCACCGGTGCTGGCGTACTTGCTGAAAATGATATGACCACTCTGCTCGCCACCGATGCGGCAGCCATTTTTCGCCATGTACTCGTAGACATACTTGTCGCCCACAGCGGTCTTTGCGTAGCCGATGCCCTGCTCATCAAAAGCCTTGTACAGACCAAAGTTGGACATAACAGTCGTGACCACAGTGTTGGTCAGAAGCTTGCCGCGCTCTTTCATGTAGCAGCCGTAGATGTACAGGATATGGTCACCGGTGATAACATTCCCCTTCTCATCCACACACAGGCAACGGTCAGCATCACCGTCATAGGCGAAACCAATATCCAGCCCCTTCTCTACCACAAACTTCTGCAGCCCCTCAATATGAGTAGAGCCAGCGTTCAGGTTGATGTTCAGACCGTTGGGCTGGTTGTTGATAACATAGGTATCTGCGCCCAGTGCATCAAACACGGATTTGGCAATGTTCCAGCTGGAACCATTGGCACAATCCAGACCGACCTTGACTCCCTTGAAAGAGTAGATACCCAGCGAGATCAGGTAGCCCATATAGCGATTGCGGCCTGCTACATAGTCCACAGTGCAGCCGATATGCTCACGACGGGCAAAGGGCAGTTCCGGCCAGTCCTGATCGAACACATGGAGTTTGCCGTCGATGTAATCTTCCACCAGCAACAGCGTTTCTTCCGGCATCTTCTCACCATAGCAGTCAATCAGCTTAATGCCGTTGTCGTAATACGGATTGTGGCTGGCAGAAATCATAATGCCACAGTCGAAATCATCTACACGAGCGATGTAAGCTACAGACGGAGTGGTGGTGACATGGAGCAGATAAGCATCTGCTCCAGAGGCCGTCATACCTGCAACCAGACTGTACTCGAACATATAGGAGCTGCGGCGAGTATCCTTGCCGATGACGATACGAGCAGGATTGTTGTCACCATTTCGCTCACGCAGAGCATTATAATACCAGCCGAGGAAGCGACCCACTTTATAAGCATGGTCTGCTGTTAATGTAATTCCGGCTTCACCACGGAAGCCATCGGTTCCAAAATATTTTCCCATTATAGTTTTCCCTATTACAAAGAGTGAATTAACGAAAATATGCTTTAGCCGGAGTATAATCCGTTGCCTGCCACTCACCACGTAGAGGTAACACTTTTGAGTGGCGTAGCCATGTATGCATACATGGCCTTTGTAATCGCCTTGGTACAGGAATACCTTTTACTTATCAACACCAAGAACCAATAAGCGAGTGATTTTGAATTTTCGTACAAACAATTGTGATACAATAATTGGGCAAACAATTCCCAATAAAGTACTCAAAACACAGCATACTGTACCTGGTAGGTTTAATTTTCCAAGGAATATACTTCTACACAATACTTGAACAAGATTTGCCATTATGTAAACATCCATTCCATATTCTCCTATCGCATGGAAGCACTTATTATTTCCCTCAATTAGAATAGAAATAAGGCTAACAGCAAGGATGCCTGTAAATGCTGTGAAGATTTTAATTTGACTGATTTGAGAGATTTCTTTTATTACATTTAACCCAATCAACAAAAAGGCTGAAATCGCCGCAAATTTTATTAAACCGTCTTTTTGACTTCTAATGTCACTTTCTTTCAGATTCCACAATTTTCGAGCGTATATTCCACAAACGAAAAATATGCATTCATAAACGCACTTATTCAAAATCTGAGAGTTGGTTGGAAAGAATAACGAAAAAACACATAATACACATGCCGTAGGGAAAATGAGTTTTTTATTAACTTGTGCAATACCACAAACAATAAGATTGATAACAAACAGCACATACAAGGTCCAAAGCTGAAAATTCGGATTCGTTCCCGTCAAGAATTCGAACAACAAAGTCTTAAAATTAATTTGTGTTGTAACCTCATCAGACAATATCACTTTCAAAGGTATATAAATTATTCCTATGAAAAAATACGGAATCATTAAACGTTTTGCTCTATTAGAAACATAGTGCAATTTATCATGAATTGTATCTAATCTTAATATTTTTTCAGAGCAAAACCCCGAAATAAAAAAGAAAAGTGGCATGTGAAAGCTATAAATAAAATCAAAAATCAAAGAAGGAATTAAACTGTCACCTCCCCCCCCCGAATAAATGAGTCGTGCATAGCATGCCCAAATACAACCAAAAACATTCCTATCCCTCTTGCTTGATTAATCCATTCAATATTTTTTTCATACAGCCTCCCATTTGTATCCCACGTATCGCGTAGCTTTTATAGTCGAAGTCGTTCATTGGGTTTTCCAGATTATCATGCCATACTGGTTTTAGCCATATTTACGCTTGAATCTCCCTTCTTGCTTAGTTGTGCTTCTGCCGGAGTACTTACTCCGTTGCCTATTTATTCATCTTCAACTTGCTCCCTTCAAAACACATAGTTTATCTTCCTAATTGACTTTTCCAATCTTTAAAGCCTAAATCGTCGCTAATAAGATTCTTAAAAACGCGATTAAGAGAATCTTCTGAAAGAGTATGCACCCACACTGCACCTATACCATATGCTTCCATCGGAACCGGACTAGAAAGTTGCAATTTTACAACGACGAGTTTCTTTCTACAACTTGCATTTTCCGCGATTGCAAAAGATATCCAGTTCCTAAATCCGTCAAGGCATGGATATGAATCATACCCATGCTCCCCAGCTATAACCATCATAAAATCCGATTCGTGCACAGCTTTTGTTATTTCATCTTTTTTCTTCACTATCTCGTTCACGCCACTATAATCATCACAACATATGCCCCAAAACTCACAATAAGACAGTGCGTTCCATTTCAAAATGTTTTCAAATCTTTCTTTATCGCAACTGTTATAAAGAACAACGCATTTCATAAAATTCCCTCGTTAAGCTCGCTAAGATGGTATCAGTTACCTACAATAAGGTCTTTTGTCTAGGAAGTAAATCGATATACACAAGCTCTATTGGGTTCCAAAAACGCGGAATCGGCAGCGTGTTGGATAATCCTCTACTAACAATAAGGCGGTTATCAAATTTTCCTCCATCATATTTGGGAAATAGTCCCTGGTTTCTTGCATATACCCCCTTCCCCAGCAGTCGAATCTGTCCACCATGATTATGTCCAGACAATATTAAATCGATTTCTCGCATCCTAGTGTACTGATCATAATTTTCGGGATGATGATCTAATAATATCCTATACCCATTCTGCTTTTCAAAAAGATTAAGCCAGTTAGTATTGGGATACAGTTTCATTGGCACCTTAGGATCGTAATGTTCACATTTATGATAAAAAGATGATGTGAGCCCTCCTAGAACAATCTCGGAATTAAACCTCTCCCATGTATCATTCAAAACATGAACTCCTTGATTTTTCATGATATGAAAATCATTTTCACATATTAAATAATCATGATTTCCTAATGAAAGGGCGGTAAAACAAATATTAGCGCATTCTTTTAGAAAAGAAATAGCCTTTGAATTATCCTGCAACGACGAATCAACAAAATCACCCACAATTGCAATGATATCAGGATTTTCGGATTTTAAACTCTGTAATATTTCTGCATGAAACATTCCATGTAAATCTGAAATCAAAGCAATCGTATATTTCGTATCCATGGCTGTGTTTACTCTATATCGGACTACTCTCATTTTATCCCCGCCTAAATACAAATACAAAATCCGTACACACATTTGATGTGTGTATTCAATTGTAAGATATTACAGATTCATCTTAATAAGCCTTTTGACATCGTGAACAACCATAAAAATGATCAGTAGGAATCCCATATATCCGTTCAGCCCATACAAAAAATTTAGTAGCCCTTTATATGGAAAAAAACAAGAAGTAAGACACCCAATCATCCCCATGCAAACAGTAATCAGTTTATATTTACTTGCAAAACAGGTTATGTCAGACAATTTTTTTATGCCAGCCCATAGCAAAGGTACTGCTGTTGTATATATTCCGAGAAATATAATAATTGCGAAAAAAACCGCGAATAACGGATTGATCTTTTTTGCCAATGCTAGTGCTGGAATCCCAACATTCCACGTAATATCTATGTTCGCTATTAAAGCAATACAACAAATTGTTGCCGTTCCAAATATAGCAACTGCCGACAGCAGCATCCCTTTGTTAACATCTCCAAGTTTATTTTTGGAACCAATCTCTGATATAAACGGCGCAAACCAAAGAATTACAAAGCCTGCATACGATACTCCTGAAGCAACAGGATTATTATTTCCAACTTGAGCAATTTCATAGTTACCTGAATCTATCTTCCAAAGACCACTCTGAAATGGCTCAACAGGTCTCATGGTTGAAATCACAGCGATTGCCAGTATTGTAACTATGATTATAGGACCAATTTTATTGAGTACTTTTAAAATTCCGTCCAGATCCATTATAACAGTTGCTACGACAGCAATCGTTAATATGATTGCACCCACGCCATTAGGAAGATTCCATTGTTCTGTTGCCGTAGAATTTGCGCCTCCACACATAACAATGAAACACATATAGCAAAAGAACGCACAAAATGCATCATAAAAAGCACCAATTTTCTTGCCACAGTATAGCGAAAAAATCTCACCGCCTCTTTCAATTTTACTGATATTTCCGTTAGTTGCAAACGAAATATTGGTGTAAATATAAACAAGCGCTGTCACCAAAACAACAATCCAATATCGACTTCCGTACGATGCCTCATACTGCATTACTTCTTGCATGGTTGCAAAGCCAGCTCCAATATAAAATGCGATACAAGCTCCACAAAATCCTATTATTTTCTTCATAAATTTATCTTTTTCCTTCTAACTTGTGCATAAACATTGAAAGCACTGGCATTAAATCGTTTTTTCCAAGAAAATAGCGACATTTGCATTTTCTCAATTCATTAAACCACTGCAACTTACTAATTTTATTTGTTTTCACTCTATTTGCATAATCATGAACTTCTACCATAGCCGTGAAGTCAGAAGGCACTTTTTTTATAAAATCCGAATCAATCTTACCTTGCCTCATATATTCAGCCCATTTGTAAGGAAGATTCATACCTGCACATGTCGAAGCATAACTCCATGTAGAGTTTCTGAAATTAATTTCGCAAAACCAAAGTTGATCATTTTCATCTACAAGGAACTCTATTTCAAATATGCCTTCATAACCTATTTCCTTTAGAATTTCTTTCAATTTTTCTCCTAAAGTCGGCTTATCAAAATTTCTTACTGTCATATACGGACTATAGCCGTTGTCCAAAATGTAGTTATAGCTTGATGCAATTGATATTGCAACACTCTGTCCGTGTGCAACGCTTAGTCCTTCCAAGCAGTATTCATTTTTCTTGTGTATATATTTTTGCAATAATAGTTTTTCGCTTAAAATTTTTCCATACGCTTCCTTTAAGTCTTCTTCACTATTGCAGATATACATATCTCCCTTCCATGCGCCCATAGTCGAGGCAATTGGTTTTGTTATAATAGGATATTCAAGTCCCGATGGAATCTCTCCCTTATTCACAACAGTAGCGTTCAACACATTTAATCCATGCTTGATTGCAATACGATTAATATTGTCTTTATTCATTTTTTCATTTAGCAGCTCAACTACACCATCGATTTTTGAGCCAAAACATAACAGCCCAGATGCCATTGCCTCAATCACCGATCTCGGCAAACCTTCGCCACTTGAAGGAAAGACAAAAAAATGCCCCCTCAACAACTCTGCTTGCACCTGCTTGAAGCCAGATTTCCACCCTGTAAACTCAATAGCATTTGAAACACCTAATTCTTTTGCCATCTCCTCAAACTCTTGACGCATTAATCCATCGCCAATTAAAATTCCCCTTGCTGGATAGCCTTTTTCCTTTAATTCCGCAATTGCGTTAATAAAAACATCCTGTCCTTTTCGATAATCCAGCATCTCTCCAGAATGAACCAGAACAACTTCTGTAGGCCTTTGATTCGGCCACTCTCTTTTCAAATAGTCTTCTTTCTTTATATTAATTGTCGAATAAGAGCTTTCAAAATACTTTTCTGTCTCTTTATTATTTAATCTAGCTGTAGACGGATACAGCTCCTGTAGAACATGATCTGTTACATACGAAACGCCGTTTGCCGCTTTGCACATACGTTTCGTCTGATTTGTTATAAATTTCTGAATGATTGGTTGATAGAAATGATGCATTGACCCCGGAGAAAAATGTGTGAAAGGGTTGTTCATCAATTCAACAGCAAAAGGTTTTCCGCTTCTTCGAACGATACCATATGAAACCATTGAAATCGGACTGGGCGCTCTAAAAATAACACAGTCTGCCTCTTTTAATGCTAACGACAGAGCTTTTTGAATCTGGAAATAGTGCTTTATAATACCTGCTGCACCTCTGAAATCAGGCATTCCAATAAATGAGACTTCATTTCTATCTGACCGCAATGCCTTTACGCCCAAACTATCTGCGCACTTCATTCTAGCGCACACAACTATCTCATCAAAAGCACTTAAGTAGCGTTCCCAAAATTTTGTATCAGACTGCTTATCGACCCAAACCTGACCATTTGGTAATTTTGTAAAATGTTGTTCTTGAATAACAAGTAGTTTCATAATATTTCTCCTTAATACCACTTATAGCCCCATTTTTCAAAATATTTTCGCATAGATTGGATATGATACATAAGCAACTTCTTGTTCTTATGAGATCCTTTCTCCCACCTATGAACGACAGAGGCTCCTGGATAATACATCAGTTTTGAAATTTCATTTACTCGTTTGCATAAGTCGGCATCTTCTAAATACATGAAAAATCTATCATCAAAACCATTCAATTTCTTAAACAGTTCTGTTCTTATAACTAAAAAGCTCCCTTGTCCAAACGGAACTTGAAATGGTTGTGTATAATCCTGATCTTGCAAAGTATGCATCGCGTTTCTTTTTGGGAAGAGGTTCTTGCAAAACATTCGAATAAACATATCAAAAACCGTCAGTTCCCTTCTGTAAACTTGTAATCGTTCTCCTTTTTCATCTGTAATATTGGGAATACACATTCCAACATCTCTATTATTTCTCATGTATTCAATGATTGGAGAGAAAACATCCTCCGTAAAAATAATATCTGGGTTTACAATTGCATGATACTCTGATTCAAGTTCATCCAATATGTAGTTATGGCCTTTTCCAAATCCTAGATTTGCTCCCACATTAATAATGCAAACATCATCATATCTAGCAATAACGCTGTCCAAAACAGCTAAGTTTTCTTCTTGCTCTTTTGAAGACATGCTATTATCAACTATATACACTTGTTTTTTTATTTGTGAGGGCGTATATTCTTCAAGACTCGAAACTGCTTTCGCAACATCATCGTAATTATTGTATGCAACAATACATATTGATAGTTGTACTTTCATACGGTTTTTAATTCCTGTTCATTTAAATTTTATAAGATCATTGTTAGCGCACTATATTTTATGCTTATAGTTCAAGGTCAACATTGTACATTGCTTATTGCCGTTCCTTGCAACTCTGCTCAGATTACTTAGTTACTAGTCAATTCGTTTCAAACCATACTAGGCCAGCCATTAAAATGTCAGAATATATTGCTTATTCTGCTTTAATCTCTCTGGAAAATATCTCTCGTATAAACTTTCTCTTTCACATCATCCAGACACATATCATAGCGGTTTGCAATGATTGCCTGACTCCGTTTCTTAAACTCTTCCAAGTCGTTAACAACACGGCTACCAAAGAATGTGTCCCCATTTTTCAGCGTAGGCTCATAGATGATAACTGTTGCGCCCTTTGCCTTAATGCGCTTCATGACACCCTGAATGGAACTTTGACGGAAGTTATCGCTGTTGCTCTTCATCGTCAAGCGATAAACACCGACCACAACTTCCTTTTCCTTGCTCTCGTCCCAGCTATCATTGGCTTCGTAAGCGCCAGCAATTTCCAGTACGCGGTCAGCGATGAAATCCTTACGAGTTCTATTACTCTCGACAATAGCTTCAATCAGGTTCTCCGGCACATCTGCGTAGTTCGCCAGCAGCTGCTTTGTATCCTTGGGAAGGCAATAGCCGCCATATCCGAAGGACGGGTTATTGTAATGAGTACCAATACGAGGATCAAGGCAAACGCCATTGATGATCTGCTGAGTGTTCAGCCCCTTCATCTCTGCATAGGTATCCAGTTCATTGAAGTA
>ERZ773115.1137-NODE-1137-length-25633-cov-5.189694_pt1 | contig 25633 bp, 38 predicted proteins | sample MGYA00511116_ERZ773115 | MGnify/ENA primary metagenome ERZ773115 (study PRJEB29015, sample SAMEA2737869) | human gut metagenome | biome: human gut; feature: human-associated habitat; material: faeces | place: China | collected 2012 ... | reverse complement strand
TAATGGATAGAACGGAGGCCTCCGACGCCTTTAATGCAGGTTCGATTCCTGTCGGGTGCATTTTGTATGTTAGTGAATTGTTTACAAGGGTACGATTTGGAAATCCGTGTGGGAAGAGACCCTGTAATTGATCTGGTGATTCACGATAACAGATTGGAGTAAGAAATGAGCAACAATAATAACAAGAATAACAACAGAAATAATTATAAAAATAATAATTATAATAAGAAGAATCAGAATAAACAGACTGGCACGAGACGTACAGTAGAAGCCGAACAGGTAAAGAAACAGAATGTTGAAAATACCAAAGAGGTAGAAAAAGAAACTGTAGCTGAACCAAAGGCAGCAGAAGTAAAGGCACAGCCTGAGAAGATCAACAAGGCAGCCAAAACAGAGAACAGAATTGATGTCAATGAGCTGAAAGATAAGCTGACCAATGTTCTGAATCGTAAGAACACCAGAATTGTATTAGTTTCTGCAGCAAAGATCGTACTTCCGGTTATTGCGTTGATTATTGTGATTGCAACGATCATTTCCCTGGTACATTCCAAGAATGGAAAAGACACAGAAGCGGTTGCATCCTTATCAGAGGAGACAACAGAAGGAACCGTTTCTTCTGCTGTGTTAAATGAGCCACTGGAAGAGAACAAGTACCCGGCAGTGAATGAACTGGTTCAGTCTTTCTATACTGCACTGGCAGAAGGTGATATGGATACTGTCAAGGCATTGAAGGACTATACCAATGATAAAGAGATCATTACATATCAGAAGAAGAGTGAGTATATAGAGTGTTATAATAATCTGACCTGTTACACCAAGGATGGCATTGATCCCAATACTTATTATTTATATGTATGTTATGATGTGAAATTCAAGGACATTGATACAATGGCGCCGGGATTGAATGCCTGGTATGTATATATAAATGATGCAGGTTCTCTTCAGATAGATGGAGATATGGAAGAAAGTGTGACTGCTGCATTGAAACTGGTAACAAGTCAGGATGATGTGGTAGATTTATATAATAAGGTTGATGTAGAGTATAAGGAAGCAATTGCTGAGGATGAGCAGCTCAATATATTCCTTGCAGAGTTCCCTAATGAGATAAAGACCTCTGTAGGTGTTGCACTGGCTCAGCTGGAACAGGAATCCCAGGAACAGACTCAGGCAGAACAGCAGACAACAGAAGCCGCACAGGAGACTACAACAGAGACTGCATCTGTAGAGGAGCAGCCGCAGACACAGACAGTAAATCAGCAGGTACGTGCTACAGATACTGTTAATGTCAGATCTTCTGACAGTGAAGTTGCAGATAAGATCGGCAAGGCACAGCAGGGAGATATCCTTACCCGTACAGAAGAGAAGAATAATGGTTGGAGCAAGGTTATCTATGAAGGTAAGGAAGCTTATATCAAGAGTGATTATTTGGAAGTAGTATCAGATAATACAGATACAGCAGCTGCCACAACAGAAACCGTTGTTAAGACTGTGAAAGCCAAGACTAATGTCAATGTCAGAAATGCAGCCAGTCAGGATGCTGATAAGATAGGCGTTGCTCAGGGAGAAGCTACTTTCAACGTACTGGAAGACCAGGGAGAGTGGCTCAAGATCGAATATAATGGTCAGACAGGATATGTGAAAGCAGAGTTTTTTGAATAAATTTAGTTGAAATCATGTCTGAATCATATATAATAGAATAGAGTGTCGATAGAAAACCCATGTGGCCTCACGGTTACATGGGCTTTTAAACCTGTATATTTCTCAGTTTTGGAGGGATGTTATGTTTAATCAGAAGAAGATAGCAATTATGGGAACCGGTAATATCGCAAAGATAATGGCACGTACCATAAAGCGCATGAAAAATGTGAAATGTTATGCGGTCGCATCCAGAGATATGGACAGAGCCCAGGCTTTTGCCAAAGAATTTGGAGTCAAGAGAGCATACGGTTCATATGAAGAAATGATGACAGACAACAGAATTGATTTAGTATATATTGCTACGCCCCATTCAGAACACTATGCCAATATGAAGCTGTGCATAGAAAATGGATTTCCGGTACTGTGTGAGAAGGCATTTACAGCGAATGCCGAACAGGCAGAGGAGATATTCAAGCTTGCAGAAGAGAAGCATGTTTTTGTAGCAGAAGCAATGTGGACAAGATATATGCCTATGCTGACTACGATAAAAGGCTTGCTGGCATCAGGGATGATCGGACAGCCTTCTATGCTGACCTGTAATCTGGGGTATCATATTGTAGATGTACCAAGACTGACAGAGCCATCCCTTGCAGGAGGAGCTTTACTGGATGTAGGTGTATATACACTTAATTTCGCATCCATGATGTTTGGAACAGATGTGGTCAAGGTGGATTCCAGCTGCATACTGACACCATCAGGGGTAGATGCGTCTAACAGTATTACATTGACATACAGAGATGGTAAAATGGCAGTTCTTAACAGTACGATGCTTGGATATAGTGATCGCAGGGGAATTATATACGGAACGAACGGTTACATAGAGATTGAGAACATTAATAATTACGAATCAGTGACAGTATATGACAAGAATCGTAAAGTACTCAAGGAAGTGAAAGCACCGGCGCAGATTACAGGATATGAGTATGAAATTGCATCCTGTCTGGATGCTTTGGATAAAAATGCAACAGAATGCTGGGAAATGCCACATAGTGAGACTTTGCGCATCATGAAAATGATGGATGAGCTTCGCCGCAAATGGGGTGTGAGATATCCATTTGAGATGGCAGAGAATCAGGAAGAAATACCTTCACAGCCTGAGATTATGGCAGCAGAGATTGAACAGACAGAGCCAGCAAATGTGGAGCCAGAATATCGGGAGCCAGAATATCCGATAGAAGAAGTGTTGTCTGAAGAAACTCAGCCAGCAGAAGTTTTAACAGAAGAATAGAAATGTAGAAATAAGGACATCCTATGACTGACAATAGAATACGCAAAATGCAGACAGGAGGCAGTCATGAATAAGGATGATACAGAAATTCTCAAAGAAGTACAGAAGAATACCCGAATGGCAGTGAAAGCAATAGAAGCCATTTCGGATAAAGTATGTAATGATAAGCTTTCCTATGAATTATCGAGGGAAAATCTGTCTTTTTCAAAGCTGCATAATAAGGCAGTAGATATGCTTACCAGAGAAAGCAAGGATGTCTATCATCCCAGCGCAGTAGAGGATATGATGCTTTCAGGTGCAATCAATATGAATACCATGTTGAATAACAGCACAAGCAGAATCGCAGAATTGATGATACAGGGAAATAACCGTGGAATCCTCAGCATGTGCAAATCCATGAACCATCATGATAATGCTGGCAGTATGACCATGGAGGTTGCGAAAGAACTGATGGATTTTGAAGAAAAATGTATTGAAAAACTAAAGGAATATCTATGACAAGATTGAATAAATATCTGGCAGAATGTGGAGTGTGTTCCAGAAGAGAGGCTGACCGTTATATTGACCAGGGCAGAGTCATGGTCAATCATACGCCTGCGGTAAGCGGTATGCAGGTCAGTGACCGGGATCTGGTGGAAGTAAATGGTAAAGCTGTGAAGCCCATAGAGACGAAAATCATATTGGCTTACAATAAACCATTAGGTGTTACCTGTACAGAGAAGGATGTCCATGCTGCCAGGACGATTCATCAGGCACTGAAATATCCTGTCCGCCTGACCTATGCAGGAAGACTTGACAGGGATTCAGAAGGACTGCTTATCATGACCAATGATGGCGATCTGATTCAGAAGATGATGAAAGGATCAGAAAAACATGAGAAAGAGTATATAGTCAAGGTAAATAAACCGGTCACACAGGATTTCCTGGATGGAATGTCTGCGGGTGTTTATCTGAAAGAACTTGACAGAACGACAAGACCCTGTGAAGTTGTGGCAAAGGGCAAATATACTTTTCATATTACTCTGACGCAGGGATTGAATCGTCAGATTCGTCGAATGTGTCAGTACTTTGGCTATGAAGTAGTTTCACTACGTCGAATCAGAGTATTAAATATTGAACTTGGAAGTCTTGCAAGCAATCAGTATCGTGAGCTGACTTCTGAGGAAAAGAAACAATTGTATGAATTGTGTGGTATGAGTGATTCATACCACAATCGTTAGAAAGGCTAGGTTACATATGTTACATGCAATAGAGCATGCTTTTTTGGACAGTATTGTACTGATTCCTATTTTATTAGTTACATATATATTAATGGAATGGCTGGAGCATAAGGCAAAGGATAAGACACTGGGGATGATTACAGTATCCGGCAAGTTAGGTCCATTGATAGGCGGTTTGGTCGGTATTATTCCACAGTGTGGATTCTCAGGTGCAGCGGCAAGCTTCTATGCAGCACACAGTATTACACTTGGTACACTGATTGCCATTTTTATGGCAACCTCTGATGAAATGCTGCCTATACTGATATCAGCAGCCATTCAGCCGGCTATGATAGGTAAGATTCTTATTATGAAATGCATAGCAGGTGTTATTTGTGGATATCTGGTTGATCTGGTCTATAAGAGACACCCTAAGATAGAAGCAAACCATATTCACGATTTCTGTGAGCAGGAGCATTGCGACTGTGACCATGAGAATAATATTATTTTATCGGCATTGAAACATACAATAAATATTGTTATTTTAATTTTTGGTGTATCTGTTGTATTAAATATATTCTTTGAGTATACAGAAAATACAGCATATGCCGCTGCTTTATGGAATCACCCGGTATGGGGGCATATTCTGTCTGGCTTGATAGGTCTGATTCCCAACTGTTCTGCATCTGTCCTGATTACCAATCTGTATGTACAAGGAATGATGGGAGCAGGAATGATGATGACAGGACTCTTCGTAAATGCCGGTGTTGGATTACTGGTTCTGTATAAAGTCAACCATCATGTAAAGGAAAATATAATCATCACAGGCGTATTATATGTAATGGGAATCATTGCAGGTATCGTCTGCGGCATGATCCTTGGATAGGGAAGAATAGTATAAGTTTGCAGGTTATTGAAAGGCATGGTAAAATTATGGATCAGAAGATTCAGCGAATGAAAGAACTGATAGAAATACTGCGGGAAGCTTCCAGGGCTTATTATGCTCAGGATAAAGAAATCATGAGTAATTATGAATATGATAAGCTCTATGATGAATTGTCTGATCTGGAGCAGGAGACAGGGATGGTCTTAACAGGCAGCCCTACCATAAGTGTTGGCTATGAAGCAGTAGACGAACTGCCTAAGGAAGCACACGAAAGCCCCATGCTGTCTCTTGGCAAGACAAAGGACAGAGAGGAGCTTCGCAGCTGGCTCAAGGACAAAGAAGGGTTACTTAGCTGGAAGCTGGATGGACTTACCATCGTTTTAACATATCGTGATGGTACATTGTTCAAAGCAGTTACCAGAGGAAATGGTGAAATTGGAGAAGTCATTACCAATAATGCCAAAGTGTTCAAGAATATTCCACTTCGTATCCAGTATCAGGGCGAATTGATCTTACGAGGTGAAGCGATCATTACGTATTCTGATTTTGAGAAAATCAATGAAGAAATAGAAGACGTAGATGCCAAATACAAGAATCCGAGAAATCTGTGTTCAGGTTCAGTAAGACAGCTTAATAATGAAATCACTGCGAAGAGAAATGTAAGATTCTATGCCTTTTCCCTGGTAAAGGCAGAAGGTGTGGATTTCTCCAATTCCAGAGAAGAACAGTTCCGTTTCCTGAAACAGCAGGGATTTGATGTAGTTGAGTATGTGAGAGTCGGTGCAGACACTATAATGGCAGCTATCGAAGGCTATGAAAAGAAGATAGTTGATTATGATATTCCATCAGATGGTCTGGTTCTTCTTTATGATGATATAGAATATGGACGTTCTTTAGGAAGAACGGCGAAGTTTCCAAGAGATTCCATAGCCTTTAAATGGGCTGATGAAATCAGAGAAACCACGTTAAAGGAAATCGAGTGGAGTCCAAGTAGAACGGGTCTGATTAATCCGGTGGCTATTTTTGAACCGGTAGAGCTGGAAGGAACGACAGTAAGCCGTGCCTCAGTTCACAATATCAGTATCATGCATGCCCTGAAGCTTGGAATCGGCGATAAGATAACAGTCTATAAGGCAAATATGATTATTCCCCAGATTGCGGAGAATCTGACTGGAAGTGATAATGTAGAGATTCCAGCAGTCTGTCCGGTGTGTGGAGGTGCAACCCAGATCAGGGCAATCAATGATGTGCAGTCTCTGTATTGTATCAATCCAGATTGTGTGGCTAAGAAAATAAAGTCGTTCTCATTATTCGTCAGCAGAGATGCCATGAACATAGATGGTTTATCAGAAGCTACATTGGAGAAATTCATTGCAAAAGGTTTTATTCATGAATACAGTGACATATTCCATTTATCTGACCATAAGGCCGAGATTGTTGAGATGGAAGGCTTCGGGGAGAAGTCCTATCAGAATCTGATGAACAGTATTGAACAGGCGAGAAATGTAACATTGCCCAAACTGATTTACAGTCTGGGAATAGCCAATATCGGACTTGCCAATGCGAAGATGATATGTAGACACTATTCCTATGATCTGGATGCCATGCGCAAAGCAAAAGTAGAAGAACTGAGCGAGATTGATGGAATTGGAGAAGTGATAGGAAGGGCTTTTGCCCAGTATTTTGAGCAGGAGGATAACAACCAGAAGTTGAATGATCTTTTGGCAGAGATATCCATTGAAAAAGAAGAAATAAATGAAAGTGAGCAGACACTGACAGGACAGGCATTTGTCGTAACAGGAAGTCTGGAGCACTTCGGAAGCAGAAATGAATTGAAGGATCTGATAGAGAGAAAGGGCGGCAAAGTAACAGGAAGTGTAACGTCCAAAACTGTCTGTCTGATCAATAATGACATCACTTCCAATTCTTCTAAAAATAAGAAAGCAAAAGAACTGTCTGTTCCTATCATAACAGAAGAAGAATTCATGGAACAATATTTAGGAATGACACCATAAGGAGGACGCAGAAATGCCTATTAAGATACAAAGTGAGTTACCGGCAAAAGAAATACTGGAATATGAGAATATATTTGTCATGGACGAGAACAGAGCTTCCCATCAGGATATTCGTCCATTACAGGTGTGCATCCTGAATCTGATGCCTGTAAAACAGGACACGGAGCTGCAATTGCTGCGCGCTTTGTCCAATACGCCATTACAGGTAGATGTAACTTTCCTTATGGTAACAAGCCATGTATCTTTGAATACATCAGCCAATCATCTCAACCGTTTCTATACCACTTTCGATGAAATTAAAGAGAAACGATTCGATGGTCTGATTATTACAGGTGCGCCTGTAGAGGATATTACCTTTGAAGAAGTGGATTACTGGGATGAAGTCTGCAAGATCATGGACTGGGCAGAACAGAATGTTACTTCTACCCTGCATATCTGCTGGGGAGCTCAGGCAGGATTCTATCACTATTATGGAATCCAGAAGCGACTGCTTCCGGAGAAACTGTTCGGATTGTATTCCCATAAAGTGCAGAACAGAAAGATACCGCTTGTTCGTGGCTTTGATGACTATTTCCTTGCGCCACACAGCAGGCATACAGAGACACCGGCTTCAGAGATTCATAAATGTGATGCGATCACAGTACTTGCAGAGTCAGAAGAAGCAGGTGTATTCCTTGCATACGCCGAAGAGGGAAAGAAGATATTTGTAAACGGACATCCTGAGTATGACCGTTATACTTTGGATAAAGAATATCATAGAGACCTGGATAAGGGATTACCTATTCATATCCCAAGAAATTATTATCCCAATGATGATCCAACCCAGAAACCCGATCTGCAGTGGAGATCACATAGTAATAACCTCTATACCAATTGGCTCAATTATTATGTTTACCAGACAACTCCTTACGAACTGTAGGGAATGGCTTGAAAATGCTGGATTTTATAGAGTTTATCAATGCTATAGGTGATTTGGTTGAAATTAAAAAAATGGAAATAACTTGATATATCTTAATATAAATTTGTATAATTTGATACATCTATGGAGACAAAATGGAGACTACATAAATTTTAATGGAGACAAAATTTTGGACGAAAGCTTCTGTTTAATTGAATATTGGACATCTAAATAAGAGTCTATGTGTAGGTAAAATGCTGACATATAGGCTCTTATTTTAATGCCTGAATATACATATACAGAATTTATCTATCAAGAGTATTTTAATGCGAATTTGAGGCATATAGTGCATTTTTAAGCACCATTATAGAAGCAAAAATTGAAATAACAATTTCATGGGAAGAGTTTAGCATCTAATAGATATTGGTAAGAGATGCAGTTGCCTATTTGAGAAATTAAGGATTTACAGTCAGAGTATAAGGAAGGAGGATTGACACAATGAGATTACTGAAACAGGATGTAATAAACAAATTAGCTGAAAAAACAGGCTTGTATAAAAAGGATGTACGAGCTGTATTAGATTCATTCCATGAGTTAGTTTATGAAGAATTGGACGCAGATAATTCAATTCTTATCACAAATCTTTTTAAGGTTGAGTCAATAATAGTTGATTCAAGAAAAAGATACAGTCCGTATGTTGATGATAATTACTACATTGAGAAAGAACATAAGACAGTAAAAATCACACCAGCTTCAAATCTATTGGATAGCTTGAAGAAAGAGGAAGAGTAATGGGTAAGGTTTTACATATCAAGGATGCTTATTTTGAGTTACCAGAGAAGTGCAAGGATGATATAGGGTGTATGGTAACTCTGTTAGGAATGCATCTACAACAAGACAAACAGAGACTTTCAAAAGCCACTGATAAAGAAAAATGTACAATACAATATGAATTGATAACAAAATAAGGACGCAAAGAATGAACAGAGTACCGCATTGTAGTGAATGCAATAGATGTAAATATACTCAAATGCCGTGGTCAAACACAAAAGAGTATAAATGTTATGAAGTAGGAGCATCGGAATATGGGACATTTGTTGGATTTCTTGGTGTAGACCACCCACCTAAGACAAGTCCTAAGTGGTGTCCTAAAAGAAAGTAAAGGAGAAAACGAAATTATGATAATGACAAACACACAAAGAATTTTAAAGGCACTTACTGAAAATGAAGATATTATGAAAGCACTTGCAAATGGCAATGAGTTTAGCCCAGGCGAGTATATCAATCGGAATATCTTTAATAATGTAAATTTGAATGATATTTTACCACGTACAGATTCATATATCTATTTTGATGAATGTGGTTTTGAGGACAAAACATTATTCACTTTTATTGTCAGATCACCAAAAGATAAAGAATTAAATCATACAAATGTATTATGTAATTCTATTTTAGAAATTGTAGATTATATATTCCCAGATAATAAAAATCTTAAGGTAGAGTCGGAGAAAAATAAATACTTTGATGAAACGTGGATAGATTTTGAATTAAATAAAACGACAAATGCAATTACCCTCAATTTTGATGGGGATGTTGTATTATCTGGAAACAATATTAAATTACGAAGCATAGACAAATAAAGGAGATTAAACAGTATGACAAAATTAAATATCAATATCAAAGTAAACGAGATTGAGGAAATTGCACCAGTTATTGAAAGCGTGAAGAAGTTGGAATTGAATAAAATTCCTGAATGTAACCCGGTAGTAACAGTAGAACTTGAAGTATAGGATTGGAAGGAGATTAAATATAATGACAAAAGAATTAAGCATAAGTAACATAAAAGAAGAATTATTATCAAGAATCAAGCATGATGCAGATATACGTTGCTATATGGGGATAGAAGAAATAAAAAAAGATCTTCTTGCAGAATTAAATAATATTTCAGATATTGATGAAAATATTTTATTCTTTCACGATAATGATTACAAAGGAGATATGGTGAATTATGTTACCATCGAGGCAGAAGAACAAGAATATAAAGATGAAACAGGATATAGGGTTGTATATCCTGTTAAAATTACTGTAGGATTTGAAAATCCTATTACAAATGTAAATGAAAATTTAGACAAGTGTTCGGAAAGAATAACAAATATAGTGAGAGAATTATTTCCTAAAAGATATAATTTGACAAATAAAGCAAAAATTATTAATGATGAAAGCACATGTTCACATTACCCATATTTTTCAAGAGTAATTCAATTTGTAGCCGAATAATCGGCAGACATATACCGATTCTAAACAAATGTATGGATATTTCCCAACAGGCAGGAAGTAAAAGAAAGCCTGTATCAGAGATCAAGAATATCTAACGTGCCATTCTACACATTTTCCAATATGAGAAATTGAATAACACGACTGCACTTAGCAGCCTATTAAGGTGCGTCATTTATGCCGTGCCTTTTTCTTGACATCTGATTCGATAAAAAGGAGGAAAATGATTAGTGACAATAAGATTAAATGTATGTATTTCAATAAACGATTCAATGAGAAACCACAAGGAAAACAGTGTGGATGGGTGCAGAAAAGTTTAGTTGAGACAGAAATTGCAATAGAAGATTTGGCAGATGCTTTATGTCATGGAGCATCATTTAAGCCAGGAGTTTTAGTTGGCGGTATGAAAGCTGATAACTGGACACAGCAACAGTTATTTGGCTTGGATTTTGATAATGGAATGTGCATAGAAGAAGCATATAACAAGGTCATTTCTCTTGGAATTGTACCATGTTTTATGTACACCACATTTTCACACAAGGAAGAACATCATAAATTCCGCATGATATTCTGCAATGATACAGTTATTACAGATGGCAGTATCAGAGATAAATTACAAGCTACACTTATGGGGGCGGTGGGTGGAATTGATGAGGTATGTTTCAATAGAGATAGATTGTTTTTCGGTGGTAAGGGAAATGAGGTATTATATCCATCTTATGACAGTAGAATCAATGCAGAAGCAGTTATTGATAAATACTGGAAAGATGAATATGAGCAATATATATCAAATGCACAGCCAAAATCAAAGAAGAAGCCTGCTGAAAAAAAGGAAAAAGCTGATACAGAGGTAAAACCTGTATATGAAAACTTAAATGTCAAAGCAATTAAGGAACATGATGTTGAATATCTGCGTACAGCATTAGCACATGAACCGATTGAATTTGATACAAAAAATGAATTTTGGGATTATATCTATTCAGAACTGGATATTGCAGAGCTGATAGATGTTGATAATCCGAGGTCTTTTTGCTGTATTCTGCATGAAGATCATAACCCTTCTGCAAACATCTTTACTACGAAAAATGGAGTTCAAAAGTATAGATGTTGTTCTGAAAATCTTACTCTTAACATAAAACAGTTGATTGAAATGTTAGGAGATTTCAAGTCTGAATTTAAAGCAATTCAATTCATAATGGATATTTATAATCTGTCCATAAAGGAATCTCAATGGAGCATTGAACAGCGTGAAAACATAGACATGATGATAAGTAATATCACTCTGAATAAATTTCAAGAACTATGTCCACAGGCTGATAAAAATATCAAATATGCAAAGGACACATTTCTTATGATGCTGTCTATTGCACGAAACAATATTTATAGCGAGAAGTTTTCTAATGACGATGGAGAAATAATCTTTTACGCTACCAATAAAAAGTTGGCTGAATACATGGGAAAAGGTAATAGCCAGAAGAAGATTGACAAGATCAATAAGTATGTGAAAATGCTTATCTATCACGATTTAATACGAATATTAGATAATGACCAGATACCAAAGGAATTATTGAAAAACGCATTAAAATATACGAATGGCAATAAGAATCGTGTCAATTTCTATGCTATTCCATCATGGGTAGTACAACAGTTGAAAACAATAGAAGATAACGGAATCCGTTGGAAAGATAAAGGTTATAGAATTGGTGGTGTATCGTTTGATATGTTCTATCGTTCTGAAGGTTTTGAGGTAGCCGCCTCATTATATCCCCAGTATAAGAAAAAGAAAAATGAATATGGTGAGATTGTAAACAGAACTACTACAAAGGCTAGTGATGAGCGTACATTGAAGATTTCAGAAGTGATTTTGCATTGTATTCAAAGAAAAGGATATTGTACCGAGAAAGAAGTCGTTTATATTCTTGGTAATGAGTACAGATACGAAGTCACAGAGACACAGATTAAGCGATGTTTAAATGAGATTATGGATTGTTATGGATTGAAGAAAGTCAAAGCTAATAAGGTATTAAAGGAACAATTTGATATAAAATCAGACGGTTATCCCTACATAATAATTGAAGATGAGATGTAAGGGTAGGTAAAAGGGTAGGGTTGTAACTAAGATATATATATGTTACTACCCACCCCTTTTACCTCTATTCGATATTGATTGACTGAAAGACAGTATGAATTTGATTCTGCTGTCTTATTTTTATGCGAAGAATAAGGAGAAATTTTATAAATGGATACAGCAAAAATATGTAAGAAATGTGGGAGAGAATTCCCAATAGAAAGGTTTGGAATAAACCATAATTATACAAGATGTGTATGTAAACCAATATTGACAATATCATTCCCAGTCACAGACAAGCAATATAATGAGATTTTGAGAGTGCATGAACAGGACGGAGCAATAACAGATAAGCAGATTATGGAGATTGTGAATGCTGTAGAGTTTAAACCCGATGATTGGAAACCTTGGCATAATAAAAGAACTTATGAAGGTGTCGGCTATGTCGGTGCTGATACTTCAGATATTGATTATGAATCATACTCATTTATTAAGTGGAAGAATATGATCCAGAGGTGCTACAGTGATGTTGTGCATAAATTGAAGCCTTATTACATGGATAAGGAAGTTTGTATTGAATGGCTAAACTACCAGAATTTCAAGATATGGTTTGACGCACATTATATTCCTAAAACTAAGGTCGATCTTGACAAAGACCTGCTCTATAAGGAAGGTAATATCTACAGTCCAGAAACGTGTGCGTTTATGACGCATTTCTTGAATACAGTGTTTGAAGATAGAGGAATTGAGAGCAACATACAGCAGAATGATGATGGTACATATTCAGTATCAATGAATGTTCTTAATAAGAAAGTGGATATAGGTATATTTGATTCAGAGGAAGAAGCGCATACTGGATTTATAGATGGTAAGATTGATTATATTTGTGACCTTGCAGAAAAGTGTAAGGACAAAGTGCCAGATTATGTGTATGAAGGTATGCTGAATTATAAGATTGAAATTGACTAATAATCGGAGGTGGCAGATTTAACCATGCTGCCTCTTTGCAGTTTATAAAGGAGAAAAAGGAAATATGGCTTATATAAAGGTCAAAGATAGAAGAAGATTTGAACGAAAAGAGTTCAGAGATTACATAAGGTTATCAGATGATAAAGTGCTTGATACAAAGAAAAACAATATAGATTTACTTGGTGATGATGAAATATTTGTACAGTTTGATGAAACTAAGCATTATTGGATTTCAAATCACGGCAGACTTACAAATAATATGAGGAAAGATAAAACATTCTTCTTTCATAAAACAGATAGTGGTAATCCAGAAAGAAGTGTGCATTGGACGATTGTAACATATGATATTGACGGAACTGCATTACATGAAGAGACAAGCCCAGAAATAATTGTGGCAAAGTATTTTTTAATCAAGCCGACAGGGTGTAATAAAGTATGGCACATAGACGAAAATATGAATAACAACTATTATAAGAATCTGATTTATGTATCTGCGGAAGAGTATGAGTTGTTGAGAAAGCACGTTAAAACAGTTGCAGAGATTGGAAGAGAGCAGGAATATTATGATTACAATACTGTAAAGGGCAATCCAGCTTATAAAATTTATGAGGGGATTTATGCAAGATGCTATGGTGGTAGTTCATTATTGGTGAATCAATGCTACGATGATGCTTATATGTGTGACGAGTGGAAGAATAGCAGAGATGCTTTTGCTGAGTGGTATTCTGCTAACTATTATGGGTGTGACGGAGAACGCATGGCAGTTGATAAGGATTTATTATGTCGTGGCAATAAAGAATATGCAGCAGATAAGTGTTGTATATTGCCGGAGACTATCAATTCTGCCTTGGCAAGTGCTACAAAGAGAAGAAGCCGTTATAAATCAGCAAAGGTTTATGCTATCGGTGTTGATTATGACAAAGCAAGGGATAAGTTCTTTGCAAGGATTACACCATTCGGGCATGACAAACAAGTTAAGCTGCACTATTGGGACACAGAGGAAGAAGCATTTCAAGAATATAAGTTATTCAAGGAATCAGAGATTAGGGTATTGGCATTGAGATACAGGGATAAGATACCAGACAGACTATTTGATGCATTGATTAAATATGAGGTGCGTCCGTATAGTCCGTATGAGAGTTAGCAGTTGGTTTAAACCAATGGTTTTTATGTAGGGCATATTGGATATTAGATTATCTGATATGCCCCATTTTTTTACCTGCTTTCGTATTTTTGTGATAGAATAATAACATATTTTATATATAAAGGATGTGTTGTTATGCATAAAAGATTAGATATGCAAGAAGTAAAGACAAAAGCACAAGTTGATAAGGCATATGAAGAATATCAAAAGTTTATAAAAGTATCGGGGATGCCCAAATATAAATTTAAATATGTAAATCAAAAAGGTACAACCATAGCTGAAGAGAGATATGAAAATAATGCGTATTATTTAATTGTAGCTAATACATTATGCACTGCCGACTATAAAGCAGCGGCAAAAGGAACTTTGTTTCATGAGTTTACGCATATTTTAGATGAAGAAGAATTGGTTCAAATGTATGGTTTTTCTCATGAGGATAGAAATACACCATATGTATATAAAGAAGTTCACGCAGAACAGATTAAGGCATTACATTTATTGGGATGTAAAACAATTGACGATACAGAAAGTATTGATAAGGAAATGATCAGTTTTCAATACAACAAAAAACTATATAACATATATGATTATTTAATTGAGTATCAGCAAGAATTGAGAGGTAACATTAAACAAATTGAAAGTGCAATACAGAAAAATACCAGAATAAATATTTATGAGTTTAACAATATTTTAAATAGAATTTTTTATTATGTTGGTACTGCTAGTATATATTTAAAATATTGTGATGTAAGTGCTTATGAGAAATTGGATATAAAAGATGTTTGGGAATATTATGGATATGGTCTGAACTATCTTTTAAAGGAATTTATTAAAAATCCTATAGGATACCATACAAGGGAACTTATTGAAGCAATGTCAAAAATGAGATTATTACTAATAGTACATTTTGATAAATTAGGAATTATAGATGATACATTATAAAATTGCATAGAGCATTTACAGTATGTAATTTTATCTTTTAGACAATTAGTTTATAATGGTTGATCTGTATCAGATGGAACATATTTTACAAGGTCGCAAATATCACATTGAAGAATCCTACATAAATCATTAAGTGTTTTTGTTGATACATCTTTGTTATGCTTTAATCGGTGGAGTGTGCTGTGTGACATATGGTATTTATTTGTAAGTGTATACCAGTTTTCACTTGATTTTTCAAGTGTATTCCAAAATGGGGAATAGTCAATCATCATAGCACCTCTGTTTCGTTAGTATATGAAATAAGTGTACTTTGTATTCTTTGAATTGAATATCTTCGTTAAAGGGGATATAATAGAGCTATTAAGATTGGAGACAGAAGGTATGGCAGATATATGTACTTGTTGCGGAAAGAAGATACCATTCCTTGATATTGATTATGATTTAATAAAAATTGGTAACGAGGAATATAGGTTATGTGCAAAATGTAGGAGCAAGATAAATTCGTACATAGATGGGAATATACCTATTGAAGAAGTGATTTCCGATGATACAGATAAAAATGTTGCTGATTATATCAGGAATATAAAATCAGAAGAAGATATTGCTATTGAAAACCAAGAAAAAGAGCGAATTGAAAATAAGATTACAGCACAGAAGAATGATCCATTATATGATGATATACACCAGATAGCAGGAGATTTGAGATTTATAAAAAATCTTATTATCATTGGTATTGTGTGTGGATTTATACTTGGAATTATTGAAATAATTGGCTTGCTGTAAGAAGGAGAGGTAGACATTATGTCAGATATGTATTGTCCTAAATGTAAAACATTATTGAATAATGATGAAAAGGCATCTGGTAAATGTTTTAACTGCGGTGCGTCATTCAGTAGTGTGCTGCCAGAAGAGAAGAAAAGCACTCAAACATCGGATGCAATTAGCAATGAAAATGCTATTGGTGGAATCTTAAAAGCTATTGGAATTTTAATACTGATTATCGGTACAATAGGAAGTATTGTAATTGCTGGTGGAGATGGTTACGGATATGAATTTTCATTTGCAAGATTTATTTTGCCAGAGATAGGAACTATTGTAAGTGGCATGATGTTTCTTGGATTTGCAGAGATTATACAGTTGTTACAGGATATTAAGAATAAGCTGAAATAGGAGAGTAGATAAGCATATGGCACTTATAAATGTCCTGAGTGTGGACAGGAAATATCTGATACTGCAAAGAGTTGTCCTCATTGCGGATATAAGACGAAAAAGATAAATCCAGAGAAAATTGCAAAATACAAAAAGATTACTTCTATACTTATACGTATAGGAATTGTAATGGTCGCTATTGGTCTTGGATGGAGTATTTCTATGGCAGACAAAAGATTGGCACTTAGGGCTGGTTATCAATTTGGATCAAGTGTGACAGAATCAGAATGGATTGCTTATCAAAGAATATCCAATATACAAAGTTTTATCTGTAATAGTGGTGTCGTTTTATTTGTAATTGGAATAATTTGAAAAATAATTATTAAGATCAAAGGGCGGTAGGACATGAAAAATAAGAAGATTATTATACCATGCGTCATTGTTGCAGTCGTTGTAATATTGCTTATAATTTTCTTTGCATTTAAAGGTAACTCTGTCAGCGGAACATGGGTTATTGATTATTACATAACAGATAACGGAAACATTAAGCAGGAAGATATTGGAGAGTATTACGGAACTGATTTTCAGAAGATGTATGATTCGTTCTCGGTGCAGTTCAAGAGCGGAAATAAAGCTACACTCAATTTACCTTCTGCATCTGGTGACAAGGAAGAAAGAAACTGTGATTATGAGATAAAGGGCAAAGAGATTTATCTTACTGCTGAAGGTGAAACAGCTAAGGCATTTGAGATTAAAGGGGATTCTCTGATCGTATATGGAATCACTAATCTTGATGGAAGTATCGTATTGAAGAAAAAATAATTTTTGTTATTTTTATGGGTACGCCTGCTGCTGTTAGGTACTTAATATGGCATAGTTTAAGTGTACCCCCTATGTAAAGGAGAGTGAAGCTGATGAATAAAAATGTAAATGCAGTATTTTCTGGAATTGGTTTATTGACGCAAGTATTTTATTTATTTAATGCTTTTAATATTTGGTTTAGACACATAGGAATTAGCTTGTCACAAATTTACGATTCATTATTTAAGATTTTGGTTGTAATAGTAGGACTTATACTTGTAATTATAAGTATGATATTTCATAAGGATAATTATAAAGTGGTTAACATTGTTAATTATGTATCTATTGGTATTTTGATTATATCTACAGGTTTGCTAGTTATGCCGTGGTAGAAGAAAAAGCGTGATTTTATGAAAAATAAAAAGAAATAAGAAAGCTGGTTAAGGTATGAAGAAATTTGCAGTCGTATTGATAATGATATTATGTCTATGCGGATGTTCCGCTACAAATACAAATAAAGAAACAATTACGAATGATGATTTTGTTTTGTCAGATACTAATATAACATCTAAGGGGATTATGGTAGGAAGTACAGGGGGAGAATTTCAGACTGCATATTCTGATTATGACATTGCAGTTGGTGTAATGTACGATGATAATTCATCCAATAAGACACAGGAAACAACTATAAACAAAGTAGATTATTCAAAGTCATGTAGAGTATATTTATCTGGAATAAGCATTGATGATAAGTGTATATCGACAAAACAGTTTATGAAACAAAATAATATTACTGATGGAATAGATAAATGGTTTTCGGATAATAAGGATTATTTGGATAAACATACAGCCGTTTACAAATGTTTGATATTTTCGTTCTCAGATGGTGCAGTGTCCAACATTGAATCTTATGAAAAAAATTATAACGAGGAAAAATAGAGCCAGTATATCCACTTGTACTGTCATATGCGAGGTACTTAAATTCCTATTGTTTAAACATACCCCCCCCTGTATTATATGCTATTATCCTTTGTGAAAATAAGCGATTTTGAGGGTAAATTGGCTTTGTAATTGCGTAGCTGATTAAGTTTACCTATGATGTATTTTGAAACGGATTTGGTGCGATTTCTATTGATTTTCTCTAAGGATACGAGGGTAAAAAAATATCGGAGAGGTAAAATTTTTAAGTCCGTGTATAGAAGAACCCACTATGTGTATCTACAGAAAAACAGTTCCGATTTTTAGTTTTTGCCACCCGGGGTATGCAATATCCTACTAAAACAGTAGGAATTAATGACAAATAAAAAGTATAGCTGATAGAGCTATACCCTTTATCATTTCATATTTTTAATTAGCAAGAGCAAGTATCAACTCATTACGTGATAGTCTCAATTGTCTGACTCCCTTTATCTGTCTATTTGATTCACACTTGACTGAATAGGTACGATTGTTATTTGCTTTCTGTATCATATAATTGCAATAGTTTGTATGTATATCTTTTCTTGATTTACTCATTGTCTTAAACCTTTCTATCTTGACACGTTTCTTTATTATTTTATGATTGCATTGTACAGGGTGTAGCCTTTATTGGTTACACCCTTATTTTTTTATGCTTGTTTCAATCTCTTAGAATCTTCTGTCTGGACTTCAGTACTACCATAGTAGTTTCTGATATCATTCAGTGATAATGATTTATGGCTTTTCTTTCTGAATGCTTCACTATGCCAATACCACGCTTTTTTCTGACTAGCATACTTGAAACCATATTCTTTCAATTCTTTTCTGTATTCATAGCTGCTAAAGCACCAAATCCAATTACCTATGATTTCTATAGTCACACCATGAAAATTGATGATCTTGTTTAGCATTTTCCTGAGTGATTTATCTTCTGAAAAGTCATATTTCATATTATTATCATGGTTCGTGTTGTTATTATTTGCCTTGCTTTCATGCCTATTTTTCAATACCTTGAATAGTTCGTTGTATTCTGTATTTATGGCTTGTGTGGCTGCTGTGCTTCCCTGTGGGTTATCTGGATGATACCGTTTTAACAATTCCTTGTATTGCTTTCTAAGTTCTTCCAGCGTTTCTACATTATTAAAGTAGTTCATATGCTCAACCTCTTTCTATATGGTAGGCGGTATGTTTCAACCGCCTTATGCATTTATCTTTCCAATGCTTTCATATTGATCAGAGCATCTAAGATAATACCCATTTCTTTATATGAAGCAGTAGCAATGCGGTTGTTATCTTCTGCATAAAGATTGATACCGCCAACAACATCATCATTAAGTTTTAACTTAATATCTGAAATACTGTTGTAACTGTTTACCTTTGTTTCTAATTGTTTTCTTGTAATTCTCATAAGAAAAACCTCCTTTAAAAAATTGATAATGTTTTGTTGTTGATATAAATATACACCTTTATTCGTGCATTTGTCAACACGAATACTCGTGTACTTTTGCACAAAATTCATTGAATATTTTTGTGCACTCTTTTAGGTGTATTCACGAAAAAAGGTGTTGACAGTGCACGAATATAGGTGTATAGTGTAGTCAAGGTCAAGGTCAAGGTCAAGGACAACAGACCTACAACAACAAAATAATTTCATCATTAAGGAGGTAGTCATTATGAGTATGACAGTTAAAGAAATGAATGAAGCAATGGAGCAGATTCAAGAGTGGAAAAGAATCAAGGAAGAAGCAGAGGACAATATCACGGCTTTAAATTTAAAAGTTATGGAGTTTCTTAATGAAACAGAAGAATGTGAAGCAGTTGATAACAAGGGCAAGCCAATCCGTAGATTTATCGGCAACATTTTCAAAGCTACACTTTCAAATGTTGAGCGTGAAACCGTCAACAAAGATGAAGTAAAGAAATTACTCAGTAAAGATGATTATGCAAAGGTTAGCAAAGTTAGCAGGTATCAGTCTTTAAGAATCAACTAATAACAAGCAATCAGCAGGGTAAAGGGTGGGACACCCACCCGACACCCTAAAGAATAGTAGGAGGTTTTGAGATATGCAGACACAGACAATTCAATTTGCAACAGTTACCAAAAACGGAGTAGTCCAGAAAGTCGGTAAAAGTACCATATTACAGCCTAAAACCAACTTTAAAGGCGGTTCTATTAAGTGGTACGAGGATAAGAAGAAAGCGGACAAGTAAACCACAACGAGGTGAGCGGTCAAGCCGTGGTATTCAATTACAACTTGCCTATCGGCAGTAATGCCAATTATACCAAACAAGAAAGAAGGTGAGACAATGACAAGTGCAGATTTAACAGTATTAGAGCCATATTGTAAAGATAATATGCGACTACTGAAAAAGTTATCAAAGTCAATCTTTTTGAGGCTTAACGAGTCATTGACAGAAGCAGACTATGACGATTTTTATAGTATTGCAAATATGACATTGTGGCAGTGTTACAACTCTTATAGCTCTGATAAAGGAGCAAGTTTTAATACTTTTCTTTGTGATTGCTTAAAGAAAAGATTTAAGACAGAGATAAGAGACAGACACAGAGAAAAACGAGTTATCAATCAATTTACAACTTCATTAGATGTAACTAATGACAGTGAAGAAGAATGTAGTCTACTGGATTTTATAGCATCCGATTTTGACACATTCGAGGAAGTAACCAAAAACAACAACGAACAATTTCAAGACAAGGTACAACAATACATTTCAAAACTTTCTAATCAGCAGGTAAATATATTAAACCTTTTGATTGATGGGTACACACCTAAAGACATACGGCAGATTTTAGAAATTTCATCAACTGAATATGCCGAAAATATGAAGATTATGAGAAGTTTTGAAAATGTAAAGATTTTATTTTAGGAGGTAATCACTATGAAGAATATTAGAAAGCAGACATACACATTAGAGCAGTATTTAAAGGATATGAAGGCAGAGAAAATCAGAACGGATCAGGAATGTCAGAGATTATCAGGACAATGGAATCCAAATATGGTAAATGAACTGATTGCATCGGTTCTGACAGATGATTATATCCCACCAATTATTTTAGGTGAGGAAACCACATCAAACGGAATCACAAGACAGTGGATAATTGACGGATTGCAGAGAAGTAGCACATTATCATTATTCAGATACGGAAACGCAAAAATAACAAAGAATCTTGATGAATATATGGTTACTTACCAGACAAAAGCAACCGATGAAGATGGAAATATAAAGCGAGACGAGCAGGGCGAAATTGTATGGGAGAATGTAGATTTTGACATTCGTAACAAGACATACGAGCAGTTACCAGAAGAATTGAAAGAGGTATTCAATGGCTATCAGTTAGAGGTTGTAATTCATCAGAATTGCGACACAACGCAAATTTCAAAACTGGTACGCAAACTGAATAATTGCAAGCCGATGAACCAGGCACAACGTGCTTTTACATATATTGATGCGTTTGCAAGGGAGATAAGAGAAATTGCGGAAAACAGATTTTTCAAAGATATGTACTCTTGCAATAACAAAGACAGAATAAACGGAACTTTTGAAAGAGCCATCGGAGATATGGTTATCTTATCTGAATACCCTAATCAGTACAGAAAAGATACAAAGATAGGCTTCAAGTGGTTAAACGAAAATGCAACCATTCTTGATTTTGAAAATCTTGATGATTTACTCACAAGGTTAGTAGAATCAACGGAAATCACAAGCGAAATAAGGGAACTGTTCAACAGAAAGAGTGCATATATCTTTGTGGCAGCATTCAAGGCATTTACAAAGTTAGGAAGGGAAGATAAAGAATTTGGGGAGTTCTTACATTGGTTAATTGCAGAAGGTAAAAATACAGAAATCAACGGAAAGACATGGGTTGAATTAGATGTAGACCGTTCTACAAGGGATAGTAATGTAGTACACGGAAAACTTGATTATCTTACAACACTTATCAATCAGTATTTTACAGAAATTAAGAAAGTGGCATAAGGCAAAAGGGGAGGGTAACCCCCCCGATATAAGAGAAATTGAGGTAAAGCATATGAATACAATATCAGATATTTTGATGGATATAGACAGAGGTTGCCTTGCTAATAATATAATTGAGGATTGCTTCACATACAGAATTGTATATTTTGTCAATGAGGGAAACAACGGAAAGAAATATTATCTTGACAGCTCATATAGAGATTTACGGAAATCATTGGAAAGTATTATCAGAGGGAATTTAACCTTGACAAATAATGTTGTTATAGCAGAGACAACAGTATTAAAAAGAGGGAAATGTACTTGCTTACAGAGTAGGTCATATTCATTCAATTTAGAAGAGTATTTCAAGCGGATCAAGGGAGAATGTAACAGTAACAGAAATAATCAGTATTGCAGATATGCAGGATAAACGGAAGGCAGGATATACATATATGTTTAATTTTAGAATAATCAATACAGCAGACGGAAACCAGATTATAGATAGAAACTTAAAAACTCCATATGAGGCACTTACACCAACGCAAATGATGGAATACATGGAAATGGATAACAGCCTTGCTTTTATGGATAGAATAGAACGCAAGGCAAGAGAGAAAGCGGAGCACATGAGGAGAGCTGCAAGGAATCCATTTTACAGATTGGCTTGTATGGTAGGCTTGATGTAAAAAGGAAACTATACAGGATGGGACGGTCTGAAATATGGCTGTCCTTAACAGAAAAGAGGTTGATTATATGGCTTATGTACTTACCAACGGAACGCACTATGTAAGAATGACGGAAACTGGAAGAGTAGCAAAGACACAAGATGTAAATGAAGCACGAATATATTTGACTACTGAAAAAGCAAAAGAGAGATTATTAAAAGCACCCAGTAAAACACATGGGTATTACATACAGGACGTAGAAACCAATGCAAAATACAGATATAGCAGAAGTAAGGGAAGAATCAATTTTCCTAAAGAAGTAAGAGAACTGGTATATAATACTGCACAAGGTAAATGTGTTTTATGTGGTAGAAAGATAACATACGACAAAATGACATTAGATCATATTGTACCGCTTGCTATGAATGGTGCTGATGATGTAAGCAACCTTCAATGTACTTGCGAGGCTTGCAATCTTTTCAAAGGTTCGGTGCTTCCGGATGATTTCATTGATCGAATAACGGAAATCTTCTTATATCAGATGGATAAGAAAGAAGGCAAGCGATTATTATGGAAGATTGTGCATAAAATATTAAATAAGATAATATAAGCGAAAATCGGCATTGGTTGAGGTGCGGCAACTTCTTCTAATGTTGATTGAAAATTAGGGAAAGGAGTGTTATAATATACACGAAAGATAATGTATATTATTTGAACGGAGAATGTTAATGATAAATTATAATAAATTGATGAAGAAGTTGGATGATAAAGGCATAACAACTTATGTTATAAGGCAGAAAGGTTTGATACCACAAAGCACATTGACAAAATTAAAAATGTGTAGTGGTGATTCAATGGATCAGATAGAAAAGAAACTGCAAGAGTATAAAGACAGTCACAATGGAAAAGATTTTATGTGTGATGTATCAACAAAAACCATTGAGGATATATGCCAGCTCTTACAATGCCAACCACAAGATTTAATTGAATGGAAAGTAGACTTAAAACCAGAGTTATCTTATGAAAATCGCTACAAAAATGAAAAATAATAGCATGTAAAGAAACGGTGATTTCATCAGAAAATTTAAAGGAGGTATGACCTATGTTAGCAGCAGTAAAGGGAATTGTACAAGGTAACACAGTTGTTATTGAAGACGAAGATATTAGAGATTATGACGGAGCAGAGGTTATTGTTACTCTGTTAAATTACCCACAGAGAAAAGCAAAGAAAGCACCTGTTGACTGGGATAGTTTTGTTATTCCAAGCGAAAGAGGACAGCATGTAGATGAATATATGAAGGAGATGCGTGAGAATGACAGATTATAAAAAGGCATTTGTTGATACCGCACCATTCATATACTTCATTGAAAAGAATGAAAATAATCCACAGTATTATGACAAGGTAAAGAAATTTTTCAGTAATGGATATGAGGCAGATAAAAAGTTTGTAACTTCTGTAATCACAATTGAAGAATATTTTGTGTTCCCATACAGAAACAAGTTGTATTCATTTATTGATATGTTCGACAGGCTTGTTGAAACTACTGATATGGAGATTGTAGAAGTAAATCAAGAGATTGCAAAAAAGGCAGCTCAAATCAGAGCAGAATACAAAGGCTTTAAGGCTATGGATGCAATTCAGTTAGCGATTGCGTGTCTTACAAAGTGTGATTTATTTTTGACAAATGACAAGCAGTTAAGACAATTCAAGGAAATAAAGTGCGTTACAGTTGATGAATTGGAATAATAAACAAAGCACCAACGGAAAGAGATGTATCTTTCTGAAGGTGCTATTTTTAATCCTGCTGCTTGTTATGAATTTTATCAATAGCCTTTTCTAATTCTATTGTCTGCCAGCGTTTGCGGATGATCTGACTTTGTAATTCTGATAATCTTTTATTTGTGTAGTGTTCCATCCAATTCATAAGGAAAGATGGTATATGCTTTTCTGGTATCTTTTGAATGATAGCGAATATCAAATCTTCTAAGCGGTCATAAATCTTATGTAAAAAATCTTTGAAGCGGTTCGGCTTCTGAATCTCAATGTAAATGTAAATCAACTCTTTCCATATATAGTATAAGGTATATCGGTAAAATATACAATGTATCGAACATAAATTCGGTAAAGTATTTCCTCGAAAAAATGTAAATTTGTTTCAGTTTTTAAAAAGGTGTGAATTGATATTTTTCAAAAACTCAAAAAAGAAACAGAGAAAAATATATCATAGAAACTCAAAAAAAGATTCTGGGAGGATTTGCTAATGGAAGATTTAATAAAACAATTCAAAGTTATCTGCCCTAATTTGCTTTAATGAATTGATAGAGCCAGACAATATTGTTGTGTCGAAAAGGGATTTAATAAAGATTCAAGCTGAATTGGTTGCACCTACTGATATAACTAAAAAGGAAGTGGAAGTGTTGGGAAACATTTGACAAAGATATTCTCAATACAGAATAAAAGCCACAGAGTATCGTTACAAGAAATCTTAAAGTTGTGAAACGTATTGTAAGTGAAGGATATGGACATATGCTTAAAAGAACTTGCGTGGATCAGTATAAGAAAAAATGCTTTATATTTTATGCGAATGATAGAATTGCTGAAATCAAGAATTAAGAGGATGCAATCAGCAGAGCAAAATATGAATAAAAGCATACATCATCAAGAAAAGAGATGCGGCGATGAGTTCATGGCTGTGATTTATCATACAGGCAAAACGGAGATTGAGGAACTGTTACAAAGCTTAAGCAGAGAAAAAGACAGATT
>ERZ773115.1124-NODE-1124-length-25814-cov-4.576886_pt1 | contig 25814 bp, 20 predicted proteins | sample MGYA00511116_ERZ773115 | MGnify/ENA primary metagenome ERZ773115 (study PRJEB29015, sample SAMEA2737869) | human gut metagenome | biome: human gut; feature: human-associated habitat; material: faeces | place: China | collected 2012 ... | reverse complement strand
AACGGCTAATGAAGATTTTGAACCAGCTATTTTGGACCACTTCGCCTTTGCGGTTGAAAAATTGGGTGAATTGCGTGACTTGGATGCCATCCGCAATGGTCAAGGTGCAGAAGCCCTTGCTGCTAACAAAGAACTCTTTGCGACTGAGCGTGTTGGTGAAAATGCTGAACTTCGTGCTCGTATTGCAGGCTTGACTGAAGCTGATTACACTCGTTTGCCAGCATTTGCAGAACGTGAAGCGATTCAAAAAGATGCTTTCAAACTTCCATTGCTTCCAACAACAACTATCGGTTCATTCCCTCAAACTAAGGAAGTTCGTGCTAAACGTTTGGCCTTCCGTAAGGGTGAATTGACACAAGAAGAATACGATGCCTTCCTTGCTGAAACCATCGACGAATGGATCAAATGGCAAGAAGAAGTTGGATTTGACGTACTTGTACACGGTGAATTTGAGCGGAACGACATGGTTGAGTACTTCGGTCAAAACTTGTCAGGTTACCTCTTCTCTAAAAACGGTTGGGTACAATCATACGGTATGCGTGGGGTGAAACCACCAATCATCTGGGGTGATGTGACTCGTCTTAACCCAATCACTGTGAAATGGTCTAGCTACGCACAAAGCCGTACAGACAAACCTGTTAAAGGTATGTTGACTGGACCTGTTACCATCCTTAACTGGTCATTCCCACGTGAAGATATCTCTATCAAGGATTCTACTCTTCAAATCGCTCTTGCCATCAAGGATGAAGTTCTTGACCTTGAAGCTGCAGGCGTGAAGATCATCCAAATCGACGAGGCTGCTCTTCGTGAAAAATTGCCACTCCGTCGTAGTGACTGGTATGAAGACTACCTTGACTGGGCGATTCCAGCCTTCCGTTTGGTACACTCAACTGTAGCACCAGACACACAAATCCACACTCACATGTGTTACTCAGAATTTACAGATATCATCCCAGCTATCGACAACTTGGATGCGGACGTTATCTCATTTGAAGCTAGCCGTTCAAACCTTGAAATCTTGGATGAGTTGAAAGCGAAAAACTTCCAAACAGAAGTTGGACCTGGGGTTTACGATATCCACTCACCACGTGTCCCACAAGACGGTGAAATTGATCACACTATTGAAGCAATCTTGGCAAAAGTACCAAGTGGCAAAGTTTGGATCAACCCTGACTGTGGTTTGAAGACTCGTGGAATTAAAGAAACAAAAGAAAGCTTGATCAAACTGGTTAATGCTGCTAAAGAAGCGCGTGAACACTTGTAAGAACTGTTTCGAGGACCTTCTATCATCGTGTAGAGGGTTTTCGAATCGTTCCCTTATCCTAGAAATAGTGGCTCAGAGTTCTTGATCAAAGAAACAAAAGAAAAGGATAGAATATGTCACAACACACACCGTCTCTGTCATTTGAAGTTTTTCCTCCAAATCCTGAAGTAGGCAATGCCAAGCTCTTACGTGCCTTGGCAAATATGCAGGAGCTAGCCCCTCACTTCATTAGTGTGACCGCTAGCAATAATAAATACAATATCAAAGAGACGACGGTTGCTTTAGCCAATTATATTCAAAATGAATTGTCTATTCCGACAATTGCTCACTTACCAGCCGTTTATTTGAGCAAGGAAAAAGTGGCCGATACTCTTCATGAGTTAGATGAAGTAGGAGTTCATCGGATTTTGGCTCTGCGTGGGGATATTATCCCTGGTGTGGAACCTTTAAAAGACTTTCGTTATGCAACGGATCTGATTGAATTTATTAAAACAGAAGCTCCTCATTTTGAGGTGATTGGTGCTTGCTATCCTGAGGGACACCCAGATTCTCCAAACCAAATTTCAGATATTCAAAATCTTAAAAAGAAGGTAGATGCAGGGTGCTCTAGCTTGGTCACTCAACTTTTCTTTGACAATGAGCGTTTCTATGATTTTCAAGATAAGTGTACCTTGGCTGGGATCAATGTTCCTATTCATGCAGGAGTGATGCCGATTCTCAATCGTAATCAGGCCCTTCGTCTCCTTAAGACTTGTGAAAATGTTCATATCCCACGGAAGTTTAAAGCCATTCTGGACAAGTATGAGCATGATCCTGAGTCACTCAGAGCAGCAGGACTTGCTTATGCAGTCGATCAAATCGTTGATTTGGTTACTCAAGATGTGGCAGGTGTCCATCTTTACACCATGAACAATGAAGATGTCGCTTACCACGTCTACCAAGCAACAAAGGCGTTATTTGATCATCAACCGAATTTTGAAGTGAATTAATCAACACTTTTAGTAGGAAGTGTAGAGATTGAGAAAGAATCGTTCTCAATCTCTTTTTATTTGGATAAATCACTTGCTAAAAGCCAACTTTTTTTTTATAGTATTAATATGAAGTTTTTGGAGGCGCTTGCAATGAAGAAAGATCTCACGTTAAAGTTATTTGGACCCCCTAAGGTTGTTTTCAATCAGAAAACTATTCGGTTTTCTTTTTCGAAGATGGAGGCCTTGCTTTATTATTTAGCGGTCATGGGCCAGGTCAACCGCGATGAAATAGCCGGTATCCTTTGGGGAGATAAGGAAAACCAAGTAGCTCGCAAAAACTTACGGAATACGGTTTACCAAGCCAATAAAATCTTTGAGGGAGATATCATTGTCTCTCCAAGTCGGAGCAGTTTGGCCCTTAATCCTGATTTGAGCCTTTCTTTGGATGTCAAACTCTTTGAAAGAGATCCACTAAGTGCCTTGGATCTTTATCGGGGAGACTTTTTAGAGGGCTTCTATGTCAAGGATGATGAAGACTTTGATCAGTGGGCTTCTCGAAAACGGGATGCTTATAGGAAGCTCTATGTCGAAAGTTGCTATCAAAAAATTGAGCAGGTCGGTTTTGGAGACTCTAGTATAGAACTCTTGCTCCATCATTTGGTAGAGCTGGATGAATTTGAAGAGAAAAACTACCAGCTCTTGATGGAGTATTATAGCTTCCATCACCAGTTAGGAAAATTTTTTGAGACCTATTATAAGCTAGTCGATTTATTGGATCGCGAGCTCAGTGTGCGTCCCAGTCGAGCGATTGAGGAACTTTATCACTCCGTTTTGGAAGCCAAACGAACTCATAAACTGACCAATCGCTTGAATATCCGTGAACTTTCCTTTTTTGGTCGGAAACAAGAACTCTCGCAACTCGAGGAATACCTTTCCTTAGTCGAGACGGGTGAGGCGGTAGGTCCTTTTCTCGTGATGGGGCAATCTGGAACAGGTAAAAAACGTCTGTTGCGGCAGTTGGTCTTGATGTCCAATCGCAGTTTTAACTTTATCAAGGTGGAAGGAAAAGCTACCAGTCAGCGCTATGAAGGAAGCGCCTGGAATGATCTCAGACAAGCGCTAGAGAAACTGGGGGATGAGATGGGGATTTCCCTTCTGGAAGAGGAGGATGATCTCATTTCGGTATGGAATCAGCTTCAGAGCCTTAGCAAAGAAAAACCGCTCCTGATCCTGCTTGAAAACGCCCAGTGGTTCGATGCAGTGTCTCTAGAAAAAGTGAAACAACTAGAGGAGCGAAGAAACCAGGAGAAATGGCAACTGATTTTTACAGCTGAAGAGCCTCTGCCAGCTTTCTTCGTCAACTTCTTGGGGAACTTAAAGGTAGAGAAACGGCTGTCTCAACTAGAGTTGACCAATTTTGATCCTAGTGAAAGTCGTGCTCTCTTGAAAGGGGAACTGGGAGCAATAGAGCCGGCAGTGATGGAGCAGATGGTCGAATGGAGTGAAGGCAGTCCGTTCTTACTATCCAGCTATATCGAAGAGTGGAAAGAAAATGAAAATTTAGAACCCTTGCCTGATATCATTCAAGCTTATCTTTCTCAGGAGCTTGGGGATATGAGCAGCGAGGAAGAGGCTCTTCTACACTACCTATCGTGTTTTCATAAGCCAATTTCTCTGTCTATCTTGGCGGAATTGACGGCTACAGAGCTTCCTGTTTTGACAGAATTAATCGAGCCTTTATCTGAAAGAGCGATCGTCTCAATCGTAGAAGAAGGAGAGGCTCTCATGGTTCAATTCTGCAAGCAATTGGTAGCTATGTACTTTTACCATCTTCTTTCGCCAGCTAGACGGCGCCTCTTCCACCAACAAATTGCGCAAAAATTGGAAGAAACTTTAGAAGATTCGACGGACCTTCTTCTTTATAAGGAAATTGCCTACCAATACAAGCAATCCCAAAATCTTTTGCGTTCCTTATCGTTTGAGTTGACCTACTTAGAAGAAATTCTTCAGCTGGAGCATGAACTGTTTCCGATATATTCCAAGGTAGATGAGGGGTTCCTATCAGATGGTACAAATAGTCATTTGGACATTTTTGGAGAGCTATCCCGCATTCGCCAAGAATTAGATAACCTCTTTTCAAGGCACCAAAGAGATAGAGAATACAAGTATTTGCAACTGCGTTACTTGTACCTAGAAGGTCGCTATTTTATTCGAAGTGGGGAGTATCAAAAGGGGATTCATGATATCCAAAAAGTCATCTCCTATGCGCGGGAACTCAAGCAATCCGACTTCCTCTTAGAGGGTTATCGGCAAATCATTTATTATTGCATTCAAACTGAAAATATCTCTGAGATGGCCTATTATACAGATTTGGCTCTGGAAGATGCCATCCAAGCCAATAATCATGAGGTCATCGCGATCCAGTTGCGTTTGAAGGGCTTGTATCACCTGATGGTTGGGGATGAGGAGCAGGCGACTCGGCATCTGTATCGCTCTATTGATTGCTTTAGTTTGACCAATAGCATGCAGGCCAAGTATGCCATTCAAATTGCAGCTTCTTTGGCCTACCTCGCTGAAATCGAGCAAATTAGGGGCCATTTCCAAGTAGCGGTCACCCACTTAGAAGAGGTTCTGCGCTTAGTGGGGGATCAAGCTGTTGATTCCGTCCGTGTCGTCTTTGATATTGATCTTGGGATCGCCTATTATTGGAAGGGAGATTTGATCCAAGCTCGCCGCTGTTTTGACAGAGCTCAGAAGATTTTGTCCAGTGTTCGTTTCCCTTGGAAGGAAGAATTGCTCGAATTTTATCAATCCTTAATCGCTTGCCAGCAAGGAGATCAAGAGAAGGTTGCGGCTTATCTGGCTCGAAAAGAAAGGACGATGAAACCATCTGCCAATTCTCGGGATAAGGGAATGGTTCATTATCTATTGGCTTTCTTATCTAATCAAAAGGAGAAGGGAGAAGAGCTCGATCCTGCCCTGAGGACCTTCTTGAAAGAAGATAAGAATTACTACAAGAAGGTGGCAGAGCAACACTTGAATCCCTACAGAGATCGTCAGTTTCTTAAGAAATTAAAAGACCTGTAGTGTCTCTTATCTAAATCATAAGAGAAGGCTAAGAGGCCATGCCTCCTTTCAGGCGAAAATGAAAAAAGCATAGAAATACCCAAGCAATGGGTGTTTCTATGCTTTTTATGTGTGTAGAAATCTTCTTAGTTCAGTTTTTGTTGCGCCAATATTTGGGTCAAGTAAAAGATAAAGGTCGCAGCAAGGTTTGAAGTATGGTTGTCAATGTCATGAGGAGGAGAAACTTCCACGACATCAAATCCGATTAGCTTACCACTAGCAGCAATGTGTTGGAGAAGCAGAAGGGCCAGTTTGGGATCGACACCCAATGATTGGATGGCGCTAACACCAGGAGCAGAGCCGACCGCAAAGCAATCCATATCAATAGACAGATAGATCGCGGTTTGGTTTTCTAAAAATTGATCGATTCGATCCAGAATGGCTTGGTGGCTCATCTGGAAGAGGTCTTGCCCTGTTAAGAAATCAATGCTTGGTGTTTTAGCGACATAATTAAAGAGGAAGAGGTTGTTATTGTGCTCTTGGATCCCAAGGATGAGGTAAGGGAAGTCCTGACCTTTTTCTTTCGCATGATCAGCCATTTGACGAAATCCTGTTCCAGAATTGGGACCGGTTTGGTCGTATGGCCGCAAATCAAAGTGGGCATCCAGATTGATCACAGCCAGTTGTTCATCTTTTTCTAAACTGGATTGAATCCCTAGATAGTGGCCGTAAGCAGTTCCGTGACCGCCTCCTAGGACAATGGGTTGGATCCCTAATTGGTACATGCGCTGGATCGCTTGTGAGAGACTTTCTTGGAGTTCTTCTAGTGAATGGTTAGGCCCGTCAATATTTCCCACATCATACACTGTCACATTGGTTCCCCAGTGCCATGGAAGTTTAGCGATTTGAGAACGGATGGCTGTAGGACCCTCGACTGCTCCTACACGCCCATTATTGATATAGACTCCTTTGTCGCTCTTAAAGCCGATGATCCCAAAGGTCATCCCCTCAAATGGAGTGAGGGTCTCATCATTTAGGTCTAAAAATTTGGTGACCATTCCCCATTTGGCCGTGTAGGGATTGTCCTCGATGCTACCTTGGTAGTAGCTGTAGGTCATTGGATAGTAGTTTGTGAGCAAGCTTGTCGCCTCCCTTATTTTTCTGAAAGCAGGCAGAGGCTGAGAAGATCGCCAGCCTCTGTTTTGCTTTATTCTTACTGTATCAGTATTGAATGCTTAAGTCAACTGCTTTTTCGATGGTTGCTAAGAATTCTTCGCTTTCGACAACAGCAGATGCTTTATTAAGTTCTTCAAAGATTTCGATATCTTTGTCAAATTCAATGAAGTTCAGTTTTTGACGAATCAGCTCATAAGCTGGTTTTGTCCCTTTACCAAGTTCATGATTTTCTGGCTTGAGATCCAAGGCTTGGCAAGCTGCCATGATTTCAGTAGCAACGATGCGACGTGAGTTTTTAAGAATTTCTGCTGCTTTACGAGCGGCAGTCGTTCCCATGCTGACGAAATCTTCTTGGTTTTCACAAGATGGAATAGAATCGACACTAGCAGGGTGAGCCAAAATTTTATTTTCCGATGCAAGGGATGCACAAGCATACTGGGTAATCATGAAGCCTGAGTTGAGTCCAGGGTGTTTGACTAAGAAGGATGGTAATTTACTGAGTTGGCTGTTGACCAAGCGTTCCACCCGACGTTCAGATACGTTCCCAATTTCAGAAAGGGCAATGCCTAAGAAGTCAAATGGTTGCGCCATTGGTTCACCGTGGAAGTTACCTCCTGAGATGACGTGTCCTTCTTTGGTAATGATTGGGTTATCTGTGACAGAGTTGATTTCGATTTCAACTTTTTCTTTTACGTAAGCAATAGAATCCTTGCTGGCTCCATGTATTTGAGGGATACAGCGAAGTGTATAAGGATCTTGTACCCGTTGTTGAGTCGCAACAGTGGTATTCTTACTTCCTTCAAGAAGGTTACGGATGTTGCGAGCAGTTGCCAATTGTCCACTTTGTGGGCGGATGGAATGAAGGTCTTCTTCGAATGGACTGGTAATTCCATTGTGAACTTCCATTGAGAGAGCACCAGCGATATCAGAGAGTTTGAGCAATTGGATACCATCATAAGTCGCAAGAGCACCGATACCGGTTAGGACAGTCGTACCATTGATCAAGGCAAGCCCTTCTTTGGCAGCTAATTGGATCTTTTCAATTCCAGCACGATCTAAGGCTTCTTGACCACTGAGAAGTTCTCCTTTGTAGTAGGCACGTCCAAGGCCCAACATTGGTAAAACCATATGAGAAAGAGGAGCAAGGTCTCCAGAAGCTCCGAGAGAGCCTTTTTCAGGGATATAAGGAGTGACTCCTTTGTTGAGCAATTCTAACAGTTTTTCAACGGTTGACAGACGAATGCCAGAATAACCTTTCAAGAGTGAGTTGATACGGATCAGCATGATGGCACGAACAGCATCTTCAGGAAGTGGATCACCGAAGCCAGATGAGTGAGTTCGGATCAGGTTTTCTTGCAGTTGAACAGTATCTTCTGGAGAGATGCTGACATTACAGAGGGAACCAAAGCCAGTGGTTACACCATAGACGACTCGTTTTTCCCGGACAATGTCATCAACGATTTTACGGGATGCGATAACGGCTTCTTTGGCTTGTTCATCAAGCTCACATTGGGCACCGTGCCGAGCGACAGCGATGACTTCTTCGAGTGTTAAGCTATTACCATCTAAATGAATCAATTGAGTCATATAAAACCTCCGATTATGAATAGTTGTTCTGTGGAAGTAGTGTTGTTTACTTCGGTTTGAATACCAAACATGGGCCCATTGTCTATTGATCTAAAAAAATTGAAAGGAGTCATAGAGAAAAGGGCTCAGGTTTGACATTCGTGGAGTCCTAGATGGGTTAGGGAGCAAAACCGAGCTTCACTCCCGTCTCTGTTCCCATCTACTGTGTAAAGAAAATTAGTGAGGAAGGGTTTTCGATTTATGTAGTTTATCGCCGTGGAAAACAAAGTAGAGTCCACTTGCAATCACGAGACCGATGGCACCCCAAACAAAGTTCATTAGGTTGTCCCCTGCAATCATCAAGATACTGATCACAACAGCTAGAACTGGGATAACAGGACCAAATGGTACTCGGAAGGTAACCTTTTTGTCTGGGTACATTTTTCTGAGTTTGATGGCTGCCAAAGCAGTTGGAATGTATTGGAAGAAACGGAAGACAACACTGAAGGTTGCTAATGTTTCGAAAGAGCCAGATAACAAGAGTAAGAAGGCGAAGATACCAGAAATGATAATGGCAATGACAGGGGCATTCTTAGAGTTTGTTTTTCCAAGCCCTTCTGGCAAGAGTTTTTCAGTTGCTAATGCGGCACCAAAACGAGGGACCATGATGGATTCACCGATGTTTAGACCGGCGATTGAAATGAGGGCTCCGTAAGAAACGAGTGGAGCTCCGATAGGGCCAATCATTTCGACAAATGCGTCTTGTACTGGTGCACCAGTTTGCATAATGCGACCACCAAGCATGGCGATTGTTCCTGCGATGATCAACATGTAGAGAACAGATACAATACTGATAGAACCTAGAATAGCGCGGGGAACGTTCTTTTCAGGGTTGCGCATTTCCCCTGCAACGATAGACATGGTTTCAAATCCGATGAAACCGTAGAAGATGTAGACGGCTGTACTAGAAATAGAACTGAAGAGGTTTGTTCCACTTTCCAATTGAAGGAAAGGTGTGAAGTTGCCCTTGCTCACGCCACCGGGAATGAAGAAGATGGCAAAGAGTGAGAAGAGGACAATTGGAATTAATTTTGCAACAGTAGCTGTCAGAGTAAACATCTTAGAGGTTTTCAGACCGGCAATGTTCATCAGACTCAAGAGAATCAGCATACCGATACTGATCGGAAGGTTGTAGCCTTCAAATGCTGGGAAGGTGATGATGAAGATCTTAGCAAATCCGGCTAACATGGCAGCCCAAGCGATAACAGTAACGGCCCAACCGAGAATCCCAACGTTAAAGCCAACGAAGTCTCCGAAAGCGGCTTTTGAGTATTGCATGGCTCCACCGTTTTTGTCGAAGTAGCCAGCTGTTTCAGCCAGACAGGCTGATAGTAGCATGACGAGAATGGCAACCCCGAACATGACAGCTAGAGAAGCTGGTCCGAGGCCAGAATAAATTTTTTGAGGAAGGAGGAAGATACCAGATCCGATTACGGCGTTGATACCGTAAAGAGTGGCACCGCTAAAGCTGAATTTCGCTTTTTCTTGTTCCTCAATCGACTGTTTATGTGCTCCGTTCATAATGTTTCTCCTTTGTGAACATTATTGTAGTCCAGTCCAGATAGCAATCGGTTGCTCCCCAGACTGATGGGGTAAAAACGTGATTGTCATCTCTTGAAGAGGAGATGCTTGTTCGATCACCAGGAGCTCGTGAGTTTGGAGAGTTTGAGAATGATTGTTTCCCCATTCGAGTGTTAGTGGACAGAGAGCGTAGATCAATTGATAGCGACTCTGACTTTTGACACTCTCTTTTGGGGATATAGCACTCATATGCCCCTGATAAGAAGGTTTGTAAATCAAATTAAAGTCTTGACAAGTCCCTTGGCTAGATACAGGATCTCCCCCATCAAAGAAGTAGCTTTGAAAGGGGTTCAAAACCACTTCTTTATGGTGATGGGTGAGCCTAATGGAGGCATTCAAGGGCATCAAGATTCGGTGGTAGCCCGTGAGATCGGTAAAGTTACTTTTTTCAACCTCTACCGTTGCAGTAGAGAGGCGGAAGTCAAAGGTCCGATCTGGATAGCTTCCTCCCTCTGGGGAGAGAAAGAGTTGGGTGGTTTGGCCACCGGACCAGGTAGAAATTTGATAATCTGCGGGGGTAAGATGAAGGAGAGTCACCATAGGACGCCTTCTTTCTTAAAAGAGACCAGTGATATTGCCGTGGGCATCGATATCAATCTTTTCACTGGCAGGAACTTTAGGTAGGCCAGGCATGGTCATAATGGTACCAGTGAGAGCTACGATGAAGCCAGCTCCGGCAGCCACCTTAAGGTTACTGATTTTAACTGTGAAATCTTTTGGTGCTCCCATTTTCTTCGCATCATCCGAGAAGGAGTATTGGGTTTTGGCCATACAGATTGGGTAGTTTGAGAAGCCAAGAGCTTCCAATTCTTTGAGTTCGCGTTTGGCCGCTGGTGTTAAGCTGATGCCTTTACCACCATAGACTTTTGTGACGATCTTGGTCAATTTTGTTTCAATGCTGTCTTCTTCGTCATAGACATAAGAGAAGTGGTTTTCTTCTTGAGCCAGTTGAATGACTTTTTCAGCCAAGTCACGACCACCAGCTCCACCATGTGCCCAGACATCTGAAATGACCACATCTACATTGCGTTTCTTACAAGATTCATAGACAGCTTCTAGCTCTGCTTCTGTATCCAGTGGGAATTTGTTAATGGCAACGACCACTGGTAGACCATAGACTTCTTGGATGTTGGCCAAGTGTTTGTCTAGGTTTGGTAGACCATCGATAACGGCTTGGACATTTTCAGTAGCCAAGTCCGCTTTGGCAACCCCACCATGCATTTTGAGGGCACGGATGGTTGCGACGAGGACAACGGCAGCAGGTTTGAGTCCAGCCATACGGCACTTGATATCGATGAATTTTTCAGCACCGAGGTCTGCTCCAAAACCAGCTTCTGTCACGACATAGTCTGCATATTTGAGGGCTAGTTTAGTAGCCAGCACACTGTTACAGCCGTGGGCGATATTGGCAAATGGTCCACCGTGGATGATGGCAGGAGTATGTTCTAAAGTCTGCACCAAGTTCGGATGAATGGCATCTTTGAGGACAGCTGCCATGGCCCCTCCAGCCTTGAGGTCTTTGGCTGTGACCGGTTGTCCTTGGTAGTTGTACCCAATAATGATGCGATCAAGACGTTCTTTGAGATCAAGGATATTTTCTGAGAGACAGAGAATGGCCATGATTTCAGAAGCCACTGTGATGTCAAAGCCATCTTCACGAGGAACCCCGTTTGTTTTTCCTTGAAGGCCATCGACAATATGACGGAGTTGACGGTCGTTCATATCGACCACCCGTTTCCAGGTGATGCGACGAGAATCGATGCCCAACTCATTTCCATGGTGAATGTGGTTGTCAATCAAAGCTGCAAGCAGGTTATTGGCAATTCCAATGGCATGGAAGTCTCCGGTAAAGTGAAGGTTGATATCTTCCATTGGAACTACTTGGGCGTACCCACCACCAGCAGCTCCACCCTTGATCCCAAAGACAGGGCCAAGAGAAGGTTCGCGCAGGGCAATGACGGCTTTTTCACCAATAGCTGAGAGAGCATCGACTAATCCAACAGAGGTGGTTGTCTTTCCTTCTCCAGCAGGTGTTGGTGAGATGGCTGTCACGAGGATCAGCTTTCCATCTTCCTTATCCTTGAGTTTTTCCAGTTGGTTGCTATCAATTTTTGCCTTGTATTTTCCGTAGAGCGAAATGTCGTCTTCAGTCAATCCAAGTTCAGCAGCGATATCGGTGATGGGCTTCATTTGGACAGAATTGGCAATTTCAATATCCGATAAAACCATAGAATCCCTTCTTTCTTTATTTTTATTTGCTAGGTTTAAGATAGACTTTCTAAAATGGTTTGGTAAATATTATCTGCAAGATCAGAACCAGTTTGGAGAAGTTTGAGTCCCTTGCCGTGGTATTCTTGGACGAAGTCTTGGTCCTTGATTCCTGAAATGTTGATCAGGACATTGAGCCAAGCACCTTGAAGGCCAGCTTTAAGATTCAGAGCAGCTACCCCTAGGTCACTCGCCGCATTGGTGTTGGACTTGCCAACAGCTTCTTTGGTGGTTTCAAGAGCTTCAACGATGAGCTCCATCATAGAGAAGGGAGATTCAGTTGCATGTTTCAAGGCTTGTTGCATGGCCTCACGACGAGCGGCTTTCTCTTCTTCCGTTTCTTTTGGAAGATCAAAGACAGCTGATACGACGTTGAAGGCTTCTGTATCCTTGTCGATGGCTTCTAGTAATTGGTCTTGGAGTTGAGCGCTTTTTTCATGAACCCCTTTGATGTGGTCTTCAAATTCTGCGTATTTTTTCTTTCCAATGGTCAGTTCACAGACCATTTTTGTAAGGGAAATCCCATTCGCAGCAGATAGAGCAGCAGCAGAACCACCACCTGGAGCTGGAGCATCCGAACCAAGGACCTTGGCAAACTCCGTAATACTTAAGTCAACTAGTTTCATAGAACTCCCTTTCTAACCCAACAAGTGATTTTCCAAGACTTGTTTGCTGTAGTCAAAGTCTTCTAATTGTAAGTAGTATTCAGCAGAGTCGATCAAAGCCTTAGCAGGAGCCAGTCCGATAAGTTCTGTTCCGATGATGCGAACACCGTAACGTTGTGCTTCGAAACGAACGGTTTCCACAACACGATACAATGGGAATTGTTCCAAGTTGACCATGTTGATGGAGACTTGGGCGATGTTGCGATCTTCTAGCATGACGCCGATCGCTTTACAGTACTTGTATCCACCGCTTGATCCACGAATGATTTTAGAAATCTTATTGGCAATCTCTAGGTCGTCTGTGTCAAGGTTGATATTGAAAGCAACGAGTGGCATCCGGACACCGACAGCTGTAACCCCTGCAGTTGGGTGAATCTTGCGTTCACCGTAGTCTGGCTTCCAGTCTTCTTCCAACAATTTTTCTGGCATTCCTTCAAATTGTCCTTTACGCACTTTGGCCAAGTTTTTCCGTTCTGGACGAGTTGCAGCATCTTCGTAAAGGAAGATTGGAATACCTAATTCACGATTGATGCGTTCAGCCACTTTGTTAGCAATCTCAACGCATTCAGCTGTAGTGATATCTTTAACCGGAACGAATGGACAAACGTCTGTTGCTCCCATACGAGGGTGTTCGCCTTCGTGCTTGGTCATATCGATGTTTTCAGAAGCGTATTTCACCAATTGGAAAGCCACTTCTTGAATGCTTTCTTCATCCCCAACGAGTGTAAAGACGCTACGGTTGTGGCTGGCATCAGACGAGTAGTCTAGTAACGTAACACCTGGAATACTTTTTGCTGTAGCTGCTAATCCGTCGATCACAGCCTGATTGCGTCCTTCAGAGAAGTTTGGAATACACTCAACAATTTTTGCCATATGATTACCTCTTTTTATAGGAGAAGTTGGGGAGGAGGAGTCTTTGTATTTTCCTCCCCTTTCTCAGTTTTTATTTTTTGATGTTAAAACAATTTTTGAACGGCTTCTTTGACCAAATCTTCATCTGCCAGATAAGGAATGGTGATGTGGTCTGTTCCTGCATGGAGACGGTTGTACTCGATCGCTGTTTCAATGGCATGGTTATTCCGTGCCCAGTTCCGACGAGCAACCCCACCCATAGTGTCCCAGGCAATGGCAGACTTGATGATTTCATCGATCCGGTGGCTACCGTCTAGGACGAGACCAAATCCACCGTTGATAGCTTTACCGATACCAGTACCACCACCATTGTGGAGAGCGACAAGACTCATACCGCGAGCAGCGTTACCAGCGTAACATTGAACCGCCATATCACAAGTGACATTCGATCCATCCTTGATATTGGATGTTTCACGGAATGGAGCATCTGTACCAGATACGTCGTGGTGGTCACGTCCGATCATGACCGGTCCGATCTTGCCTTGGCGAATGAGTTCATTGAATTTCAAAGCAATGTTGACACGACCCATACAATCTTGATAGAGGATACGAGCTTGGGTACCAACCACCAATTGGTTCTTCTCAGCATCGCGAATCCAGTTGTAGTTATCGCGGTCTTGGTAGCGACGAGTTGGATCGATCGCTTCCATCGCTGCATGGTCAGTTGCAATCAAGTCTTCGTGTTTACCGCTGAGGCAGACCCAACGGAATGGACCATAACCATAGTCAAAGAGCATAGGTCCCATGATATCTTCTACATAAGATGGCCAAATGAAGCCGTCTTTGTCATCCAAACCATTCTTAGAAATTTCCTTGATGCCTGAGTCGTAAACAGATTTCATAAAGGCATTACCGTAGTCGAAGAAGTAGGTCCCTTTAGCCGTCAAATCTTTAATCACTGCGAAGTGACGAGCCAAGGTTTCATCGACCAAACGATGGAAGGTTTCTTTGTCTTCTGCCAACAAACGTGTCCGTTCTTCAAAGCTGATACCAACTGGGCAATAGCCACCATCATAGACGTTGTGGCAAGAGGTTTGGTCAGACAAGAGATGAACGTGAACTTGGTGTTCATTGACATATTCAAGCAAGTCTACGATATTACCATGGTAGGCAATCGAAGTTGATTCACCAGCTTCCAGTGCTGCTTGAGCCAATTTCACAGCTTCTTCCGCACTGTCGGTCACTTGACTAATCCAACCTTGAGAGTGGCGCGTTTCGATCCGAGAGCGGTCGACTTCAGCGACAATGGCAACCGCTTTTGCAATTTCGGCTGCTTTCCCTTGAGCGCCGCTCATCCCACCGAGACCAGATGAAATAAAGAGTTTACCAGTCAAGTCGCCATCATCAGGCACACCGAGTTTAAGACGACCAGCATTGAGAAGGGTGTTAAAGGTACCGTGAACGATCCCTTGAGGACCGATGTACATCCAGCCACCAGCCGTCATCTGACCGTAGTTGGTTACTCCCATTTCTTCAGCGATTTCCCAGTCGCGCATATTGTCATATTCACCAATCAAGAGACCGTTAGTAATGACGACGCGAGGAGCTTCTGGTTTCGATTTAAAGAGGCCAAGAGGGTGACCAGATTCAACGACCAAGGTTTGGTCTTCTGTCATCACTTCCAAGTATTTCTTGATCAAGTTGTACTGCATCCAGTTGGCGCAGACAGATCCTGTTTCCCCATAAGTGACCAATTCATATGGATAAAGAGCAATTTCAAAGCTCAAGTTGTTGTCAATCATGACCTGCATAGCTTTAGCAGCAGTGCATTTTCCTTTGTACTCATCAATTGGTTTTCCATAGATGCGATCTTTTGGACGGAAGCGATAGCCATAGATCCGACCGCGAGTTTTCAGTTCTTCTAGGAATTCTGGGATCAACTCTTGGTGGAATTTTTTAGGAATGTAACGCAAAGCATTTTTAAGGGCAATTTCAGTCTGAGCTTGCGTTAAGCGGAAGCCTCTATCAGGTGCACGACGGATGCCTTCTTGAAAAGTCGCCTTTTCAGGTAGGACATCAAAGTCAAGTTTGACAGACATAGCAGCTGCAATTTCTTTCTCGTCTATAAATGACATAGCAGAACCCTCCTTATAGTTGGACTGTGAATTTGTATTTTCTTTATTGTATCCAAGAAACGTCAATAAAGAGTCAAAAAAAAATATAATTTTTAATAAAGCAAAAAAAGATGAGGAGAAAACTTTTTGACTTTTTTTTGACGCTTTTTCTGTAGAATTGTAAAATGAATAACAATGGAAATAGAAAGGAATGTTTCATATGTCAGCTGATATCCTATTAACCCACTTTAACCAATTGTTTTGTCCAAATGATCTGGGTCATCCTCTCTATGGTAAGGAGATGGCAGAGGCAAAAGTTCTTTCAGATGCTTATATCGCCATTAAAGATGGAAAGATTCTTGCAGTTGGGACAGGGCAACCAGCCCCAGAACTGATCGATGAGCATACGGAAGTAAAATCCTGTGAAGGAAAAGTTGCGACCCCTGGCCTGATTGATTGTCACACCCACTTAGTCTATGGAGGCAGTCGGGAGCATGAATTTGCTAAAAAATTAGCAGGTGTTTCTTACTTAGACATCCTCGCCCAAGGAGGAGGGATTCTAAGCACCGTTCGGGCGACACGGGAAGCTTCTTTTGACAATCTCTATGACAAGTCCAAACGACTGTTGGATTACATGTTGCGTCATGGGGTAACAACTGTTGAAGCTAAGAGTGGCTATGGTTTAGATTGGGAAACTGAAAAACGCCAGTTGGATGTTGTGGCTGCACTGGACCGTGATCATCAAATAGACTTGGTATCAACCTTTATGGCAGCCCATGCGATTCCCACAGAATACAAGGGCCGTTCCCAAGAATATTTAGATCTCATTGTGGAGCAAATGCTTCCCAAAGTGAAGGAAGAAAAGCTAGCTGAGTTCTGTGATATCTTCTGTGAAAAAGGTGTCTTTACAGCAGATGAATCTCGCTATCTTCTTTCAAAAGCTAAGGAGATGGGCTTCAAACTGCGGATTCATGCCGATGAGATCGAATCCATTGGTGGTGTTGACGTGGCGGCTGAATTGGAATCTACTAGTGCAGAACACTTGATGGTGATTACCGATGAAGGCATTCAAAAATTAGCTGCAGCAAAAGTGATTGGAAATCTTTTGCCAGCTACAACCTTCAGCCTCATGGAAGATACCTATGCACCGGCTCGTAAGATGTTGGACGCTGGCATGGCCATTACCCTAACAACGGACAGCAACCCAGGGTCTTGTCCAACAGCCAATCTTCAGTTTGCCATGCATCTGGGTTGCTTCATGATGCGCCTAACTCCAGTAGAAATTCTCAATGCAGTGACCATCAATGCAGCCTATTCAGTAGATCGTGCTAAAACAATCGGCTCTTTCGATGTTGGCAAACAGGCTGACATTACCATCTTTGATGCACCAAATCTAGATTATCTCTTCTATTTCTTTGCGACAAATCTCGTGACAGATGTCTACAAGAAAGGTCAAAAAGTCATTTAACCGACTCCATTTCATTTGGGACTTTGCTGGTTTGTAAAAATCAGCAAAGTCTTTTTTTAAAACCTATCCCTGTAGGGAATGGAACCACTTTAGTGGGAAATTAAAATTTGACGTTCAAAGAATATTTTTCTTACTTTCTGATGTACAAAAAGGGAAATTCTTGATAGAATAGAAGTAATATTGAATATTTTCTTCAATATCATCTGTTTGTCGTGAAAACAGATTGTTTAAACTATTGATCAAACGAACAGGTTGTTCAACAGACCTGTCTAGAAATTGTGAGGAGACAAGATGACTGTCGATTATAACAGCAAAGCTTACTTGGATAAAGTAGACGCTTGGTGGCGTGCAGCCAACTACATTTCAGCTGCTCAAATGTACTTGAAAGATAACCCATTGTTGAAGCGCGAAGTCGTTGAAAATGACTTGAAAGCTCACCCAATCGGACACTGGGGAACTGTACCAGGGCAAAACTTTATCTATGCTCACTTGAACCGTGCCATCAACAAATACGACTTGGATATGTTCTACATTGAAGGACCAGGTCACGGTGGACAAGTAATGGTATCGAACTCTTACTTAGATGGTTCTTATACTGAATTGAATCCAAACATCCCACAAAATGAAGAAGGTTTCAAACACTTGTGTAAGATCTTCTCATTCCCAGGAGGAATCGCTTCTCACGCGGCGCCTGAAACACCAGGATCTATCCACGAAGGTGGAGAACTTGGTTATGCCCTTTCTCACGCTGCAGGTGCTGTATTGGATAATCCAGATGTGATTGCTGCCACAGTTATCGGTGACGGTGAAGGAGAAACAGGTCCATTGATGGCTGGTTGGTTGTCGAATACCTTCTTGAACCCAGTCAACGATGGGGCTATCCTTCCAATCTTCTACCTCAATGGTGGGAAGATCCACAACCCAACCATCTTCGAACGCAAAACAGACGAAGAATTGGCCCTCTTCTTTGAAGGTCTTGGTTGGAAACCAATCTTTGCGAATGTCACTGCAATTTCAGAAGACCACGAAGCTGCCCACGCTTTGTTCGCTGAAAAATTGGATGAAGCAATTGAAGAAATCAAGAAAGTCCAAGCAGAAGCTCGTAAAGGTTCTGCTGAAGAAGCAACTCAACCAGTATACCCTGTCTTGATTGCTCGTATTCCTAAAGGTTGGACTGGTCCAAAAGCATGGGAAGGCACACCAATCGAAGGTGGATTCCGTGCGCACCAAGTTCCAATCCCAGTAGATGCTCACCACATGGAGCATGTCGATGCCCTTCTTTCATGGTTGGAATCTTACCGTCCAGCTGAATTGTTCGACGAAACTGGTAAACTAGTTCCTGAAATTGCGGAAATTGCACCAAAAGGTGACCGTCGCATGGCGATGAACCCAATCACAAATGCTGGTGTGATCAAACCAATGAACACAGCTGATTGGAAGAAACATGCCCTTCAATTCAACACACCAGGTGAAATCATGGCTCAAGACATGATCGAATTTGGTAAGTATGCGGCAGACTTGGTAGATGCGAACCCAGATAACTTCCGTATCTTCGGTCCAGACGAAACCAAATCAAACCGTCTTCAAGAAGTCTTCACTCGTACAAGCCGTCAATGGTTAGGACGTATGAAACCTGACTACGATGAAGCCTTGAGCCCTGCTGGTCGTGTCATTGACTCTCAATTGTCAGAGCACCAAGCAGAAGGTATGCTTGAAGGATATGTCTTGACAGGTCGTCATGGATTCTTCGCTTCTTACGAATCCTTCCTTCGTGTTGTAGATTCTATGATCACTCAACACTTCAAATGGTTGCGTAAGTCTAAGACCCATACAACATGGCGTAAAAACTACCCAGCCTTGAACTTGATTGCAACTTCAACGGTCTTCCAACAAGACCATAATGGTTATACTCACCAAGATCCAGGTATCTTGACTCACTTGGCTGAGAAAACTCCTGAATATATTCGTGAGTACTTGCCAGCAGATACCAATAGCTTGCTTGCAGTGATGGATCAAGCCTTCAAGGCAGAAGATATGATCAACTTGATCGTTTCTTCTAAACACCCACGTCCTCAATTCTACTCAGCAGCTGAAGCAGAAGAATTGGTTCGTGAAGGATACAAGGTGATCGATTGGGCATCAACTGTTTCAGCAGATGAAGAGCCAGATCTTGTTATTGCAGCCGCAGGTACTGAGCCAAACTTAGAAGCTCTTGCAGCCATCACAATCTTGCACAAGGCCTTCCCAGAATTGAAGATCCGCTTTGTCAACGTTGTGGATATCTTGAAATTGCGTCACCCATCCGTTGATGCGCGTGGACTTTCAGATGAAGAGTTCGACAAAGTCTTCACAACTGATAAACCAGTCATCTTTGCTTTCCATGGTTACGAAGGCATGATCCGTGATATCTTCTTCAACCGTCACAACCATAACCTTCGTGTACATGGTTACCGTGAAAACGGGGATATCACCACACCATTTGATATGCGTGTGATGTCTGAGTTGGATCGCTTCCACTTGGCACAAGATGCAGCTAATGCAGCTCTTGGAGATGCAGCAAGCGCATTTGCAGCGAAGATGGATGAAACAATCGCCTTCCACCATGACTACATCCGTGAAAACGGAGACGACATTCCAGAAGTTCAAAACTGGAAATGGGAAAACGTGAATAAATAAGAAAAGAGAGTGGGACAGAAATCGGTAATTCGTTAGAATTCGATTTCGTCGTCCCACCTCCGCACAGTTGAGTAGGGCTGTAAAAGCTGATGAAATCAGCGTAGTAGAGCCCACTCAACCACTGCGTCTTGCTCGACAATCCAAAAATAATTGAGAGGCTAGGACTTTTGTCCCAGCCTCTTTTGTGATGAACAGCAAGTAACAAAAGGAAGAGGATGAGAATAGATGTTCGGAAATCAAGCGTTTTTCTAATAAAATTGTAAGAGTTTCTAGGAAAATATTGAAGTAAAACCGAAAAAATAGTAAAATGGAAGAGCTGATTGCAGCAAATCAACTGTTCTGCATTCTCCTTTTTGGAGAAGTGTCCTACATTAGAAAATGGAGTATTCTATGAAGAAAAAAATTATCTTGAAAAGCAGTATCCTAGCGGTCGCTGCGGGTCTTAGTGTTTTTGCGATCAATAGCGTTTTTGCAGACGAATTGCCCGTACAGTTCATGGGCGTTAATGACTTCCACGGTGCCTTGGAACAAACAGGGACAGCTCGTTTAGAAGGTGAAACTGTGAAAAACGCAGGAACAGCCCCACTTTTGGCAACCTATTTGAACGATTCGCAAAAAGACTTTGAAACAGAGAATGCAGGAACGCCTAATGCCAGCATCCGTGTGCAAGCGGGAGATATGGTTGGCGCTAGTCCAGCCAACTCTGCCCTCCTTCAAGATGAACCAACTGTAAAAGTCTTCAATGAAATGAACTTTGAATACGGAACTCTTGGTAATCACGAGTTTGACGAAGGACTTGGTGAATTCAACCGGATCATGAAGGGAGAAGCCCCAACACCTGGTCAATTCAATAAGATAGTCGATGAGTATCCTCATGAAGCTTCCAAACAAGAAGTCGTCATTGCCAACTTGGTTGACAAAGATACCAATAAAATCCCATTTGACTGGAAACCTTATACCATCAAAGAAATCCCAGTCAATGACAAGACCGTTAAGGTCGGATTTATCGGGGTTGTTACGACAGAATTCCCAAATCTTGTTTTGCGTAAAAATCATGAACAATACCGGGTTTTGGATGAAGCAGAATCGATTGCTAAATATGCGCGTGAATTAAATGACCAAGGGGTTCATGCGATTGCTGTCTTGGCTCACGTTGCTGCCACTAGTAAGAATGGTGTAGCAGAAGGTCCTGCTGCAGACATGATCAAAAAATTAAACCAAATCTATCCAGAAAACTCAGTGGATATCGTCTTTGCAGGCCACAACCACCAATATACAAACGGGATGGTTGGAAATACCTTGATCGTTCAAGGTACCTCTCAAGGGAAAGCCTACTCGGATGTCCGTGGAGTCCTAGATACGGATACAGCTGACTTTGTCAAAGCTCCAACTGCAAAAATTATTGCGGTAGATCCATCGAAAGGCAAAGCAAAAGATGCCAAGGTTCAAGCGATCATCGATGATGCCAATGCGACGGTTAAAAAAGTAACAGAAGCAAAAATCGGTACAGCAGACAAGGCTGAAAATATTACTCGTGAATTGAATGCGCAAAAAGAAAGTGCTGTTGGAGATTTGGTCACAGCAGCGCAACTAGATATTGCCAAAAAATCAGGTTATCCGGATGTTGACTTTGCCTTCACCAACAATGGAGGAATCCGTGCAGACCTCGTGGTGAAACCAGACGGAACAGTAACTTGGGGTGCAGCTCAAGCGGTGCAACCATTTGGAAATATCCTCCAAGTAGTAGAAATCACTGGGGACCAAATCTACAAAGCTTTGGATCAACAATATGATGAGAAAGAGCTTTACTTCTTGCAAATGGCAGGGATCAAGTACACCTATACGAAACCAGCCGATGCAACGGAAGAAAATCCATATAAGGTTGTGAAAGCTTACAAGGCAGATGGAACTGAAATTGATCGCAACAAGACCTACAAAGCAATTATCAACGACTTCTTGTATGGTGGCGGAGATGGCTTCTCAGTCTTCCGCGATACAAAATTGATCGGTGCAATTAATCCAGATACTGAAGTCTTTATCCAATACATCGAAGATGTGAATAAGGCAGGGAAGAAGTTATCTGCTTCAATCTTGGGCAACAAGACCTTTGTGGAAAAAGTGGAAGAAGAAACACCTACTCCAGAACCACAACCAACCCCTCAACCAACTCCAGAACCACAGCCAGCGCCAGTTGATCCAGTAAGTCCTGTAAATCCAGTCCATCCTGTGGCTCCAGTGTCTCCTGTTACCCCAACTCCTCAACCTGAACCCCCAGTAACTCCAGCGCAACCAGCTGCAAGCGAAACAAAAGAAGTGGCAACAAACAAACCAGTCGCTGTTACCTATCATACAGGTGGTCAAGCAGAAGTAGCTGCTACACCAGCAACTGGTCTTCCCAAAACAGGTCAAGATGAATTGGCTTCAACCGTCCTTAGCCTCTTTGGCATGACCTCACTTGCTTTAGCGGGATTTGTAGCCAGCAAAAAACGTGAAGGTTAAGTCGTTCATCCGTTAACTTACCCTAAAAAACGTCCGTTCTTTTAAGAAACGGACGTTTTTGATGTCTTAGGCTGTTTTCTCCACCCAGACACTGCGGACAAAGAAGATGCTGATGAGGGCAAGGGCTAGGAAGATCCCTGCAACATAATAGTAGGGTTGGTCGAGAGTTGTTGAACGACCAGAGAGGTTGACAATCCCTCGGTAGAGGGCCCCGGCTGTGAGCGTAGCCACTCCTGAATTCCAAAGATTGAGACTCAGGCGAGAGAAGCCTTTCACCATCAACTGTAGAAGCACTAGTAGGGCGCCACCGATCAAAGGAATCAAGAAAAGGTAGTGCATGAAGGTAGAGGTTTCGCCAAAACTAAAGTGTTCATAGATGCGACTTCCGACAAAGAAGAAAGCTGAAATCAGAGTATACCAGAGAATCGTTTTTTTCAACCGTTGTTTGATAGGATTAGTAACCGATGTAGACAATGTCGCTCACCGCCCTTTCTGAGATAGTACCATTTGTTGTTGGTTTATTAATAACTTGGCCATTGAAGTAAAGGGTAGAAGATCCACCCCCGTCCAGGTTGTAGGCTGTTTTAACGCCATAAGACTTCATCACTTCTGCTAATTGGTAGAGAGATAGGCCTTCACTTTCTGAAGTCCGTCCGTCTGACACGACGATAATGTAGTGATTTTCATCGATGATTCCAATCGCTGTCCGTGGATTAGACGCCATAGATTGCCCGACCTCTGAGTTGGTATCGACGGTAATTTCTCCATTTTCAACTAAGGAAGGACCGAAAGCGAGGAGATTGACGACCCCGTCTTTGACCAATTGATCCGCAGAGATCTCATCTTCATAGATAATTTTGAAGGATCCATCCTTGTAAATGGCCAGGTCACCATTGCTTGAATCTTCCCGAACGGTATCGCGGTAGACCACTCCATTTCGGATGACGTATCCTGTACTGTTAGCCCCGTAATAGTCACCATTCACTGCTAGAATGGCACTGTTGTTGGTGGCTGTGACAGAGGTCTTAGCCGTCACGTTGGTTCCGTAAGTGTTTTGTGCAAAGGCTGTTTTGAGGTAGTCAGATGAGCTGACTGTGATATCTGCGATGTAAACCTGGGTATTTTCAACCGTTTTTTCTGTTAGGCTCACCTGGATATTGTCATCTGAATAGCTGGTATCGGTCGTTGTTGCTGATGCAGCTGCTTTTTTGGCTGCCTTTGTGTCCGTAGTCGTAGCTTTTACGGTTTGGATGGCATCGGATAAGACAAAGGTCTTGAGCATCGAGTAGCTAAAACTGCTGGTCAAAAGAAGGCCAAAGCAGGCAGCATAGGTGTAGGATTTTTTAAAGAATTTCATGGTGGGGAGCAGTCCTTTCTTTGAAGATCACTTTTTTCTGGATCACCCATGAGACCAGAAAGAGGAGGAAGCCGACGACAATCTTACTGATCAGGAGATTGAGCCCGAAAGCAGTATAGAAGAGTCGAATCAAGAGCGTATCGAGAATAAAGAGGCCAAGAGCTAGACCAAAGTAGCCACTTCCAGTTTTAGCGACACTGTCTTTATTCTTAAAGACCAGGTGCTTATTGGTTGAGTAGTTAAAGATGGAACTCGTCACACGAGCGATCCCATTGGCCAGGAGAATACGTAGACTAATGGGCACGGCCATCATCACGAAAAGGAAGAAGGCGTAGACCAGATAGTCAACGATAAAACTACTCAGAGAGGAGAGGGCAAACTTGAACATGTCCTTGTAGATCATGAGGCCATCTCGAATAGGTCGGAAGTGGGAGCCTTCGTTGTCATTGATGTAGACCGTCTCGATGGGAACTTCCACGATGGGGAAGGACTTGCTTGCTGCGAGGAGAACATTCATTTCATATTCATAACGCTGACCGTCAACCTCAAGCATGAAATGCAAGAGATTCGTAGTGAAAGCCCGTAAGCCCGTTTGGGTATCGCTGACCGCCACCCCTGTTTGTTGCTTAAACAAGAAACGAGTCAATTTATTTCCGAAAGCAGAACGCAAAGGAACTTTTCCAGAGAAGGCGCGTGCTCCTAGAATAAGTGTTCCAGGATGCTCTTGAGATTGGTTAACAACCCTGAAAATATCCCAAATTTTGTGCTGACCGTCTGCATCAGCTGTAACAATGCTTCCATAGGTGCCTCTTTCTAGGATGTAGGCATAAGCAGTCTTGAGTGCTTGTCCTTTTCCTTGGTTGTGCTCATGAGTCAGAACTGTCGCAAGACCCTCTAATTTGTCAAAGATCACTTTCTTGTCAGCGTCACTCCCATCGTCGATGACGATGATGTGGAGATCGCTCTTAGCGTGAACCAAGCGAACCAGTTTGACAAGATTCAGATCCGGTTGATAGGCGGGGATGATAAGATAATTCATAATCGTTCCTCGTTTCTTGAGATTTGTTGTAGCTAGTATAAAGACTCAAGCTTAAAGCTAACTGATATCAGTTTTCTTTAAGGAAAGGAGAGGAAGAGTGGGAATAGTTTCTTCTATAAATGTCATTTTTTAGGACATTTCTTTCTTTTTTCTCGAAGGGGACGTCCAGAATCATTTTTTAAATCCTAAAGATAATTCTTGCCTTTGTTCGCAAAGTCTGGTATAATAGTTTCTTGTGAGTAAACCTCACTTACCCCTTGCAAAGACAGGGGGTCATTAGTCCAAAAGGAGGAACATTATCAATGGCTAAATACGAAATTCTTTATATTATTCGTCCAAACATTGAAGAAGAAGCTAAAAACGCTTTGGTAGCACGTTTCGATTCTATCTTGACTGACAACGGTGCAACTGTTGTTGAATCAAAAGATTGGGAAAAACGTCGTCTTGCATACGAAATCCAAGATTTCCGTGAAGGACTTTACCACATCGTAAACGTTGAAGCGAACGACGCTGTAGCTCTTAACGAGTTCGACCGTCTTTCAAAAATCAACGGTGACATTCTTCGTCACATGATCGTAAAAGTTGACGCGTAAGAAATCATCCGAGGTGACTTATGATTAACAATGTTGTACTTGTCGGTCGTATGACCCGTGATGCTGAACTTCGCTACACTCCAAGCAATCAAGCAGTTGCTACTTTCAGCCTAGCTGTCAACCGCAACTTCAAGAGTCAAAATGGAGAGCGCGAAGCCGATTTCATCAACTGTGTGATCTGGCGTCAGCAAGCAGAAAACTTAGCCAACTGGGCTAAGAAAGGTGCTTTGATTGGGATTACCGGTCGCATTCAAACACGTAATTACGAAAACCAGCAAGGTCAACGTGTTTATGTCACTGAAGTCGTAGCAGACAGCTTCCAACTATTGGAAAGCCGTGCAGCACGCGAAGGGCATGCAGGTGGTGGTTATTCATCAGGCAACGGTGGTTTTGCTGGAAATGCAACCCCAAGCTTTGGTGGATCTGAACCAAGCAATGCAGCGCCAAACTTTGGTCGTGAAGAAAATCCATTTGGAGCTAATCCAATGGATATCTCAGACGACGATCTTCCATTCTAAGAATGGGTTTAACGAATTAAAACTATAAAGGAGAATTAAACATGGCTCAACAACGTCGTGGCGGATTCAAACGCCGTAAAA
>ERZ773115.1121-NODE-1121-length-25978-cov-3.253713_pt1 | contig 25978 bp, 20 predicted proteins | sample MGYA00511116_ERZ773115 | MGnify/ENA primary metagenome ERZ773115 (study PRJEB29015, sample SAMEA2737869) | human gut metagenome | biome: human gut; feature: human-associated habitat; material: faeces | place: China | collected 2012 ... | reverse complement strand
ATCAGATTGAACTGGAAGGAAATAATTCTCCGGATATAGATATTAAAGTAACCGCAGACGGTACGATTCTCAAATAAAATAAAATAGTGACACTATCGGTTATGGTATAGTGTCACTATTTATTTTTATTCCTGTGCTCGCTTTCTCTTTAGCTCCGACTTAGCTTTATCATCGGCAATGCTGTCTGTTTGCTGCTGTTGCACCTTTTCGGCTTCTTCACGTTTCCGCTTGCTGCGCAGTTTCCATTTATTCCAGAAGAAAAGGTCACTCCATTTATTGAAATCCTTCTTATACATGATACCGACTCCCTGCGTAGTAAGGTTTGTCTTTGTGTAGTAACGGTCATTTGTTTCATTATAAGCCTTCAGACGAATATCTCCCGAGCGGTTGATCAGCCATTCAGCTTCGAAGTCGCCTATAAAGTTGGTATTCGCCATCGGATTGTCCCGATAGCCGAAATTACCATTAACCAACAGGCGGTTGTTCAGCAACTGACCGGACAGGATACCTTCTACTTAAAGAAGTTTAATGTACAGGGCAGCAACCTGTACAAGCACCAGTATATGACCAACGTGGAGGGAGCGGCCGGAGAGGGCGCGAAGCTCGCGAGAGCATATACGGATGCGATGAAGAAACAGGTACTTGTCTTTAAGATCCCGGTGTTCAATAACATGCCGGAAACAGCGTGCGCGAAACCGACCGTGAACGGAAGCCCGAACAATAAGCTGTCCGGAATCACGATTGACGGATATTCCCTGACGCCGACTTTCAGCAAGGATACGGAGAAATATGATCTTGTTGTTGATTCTTCCGTTTCCTCCGTCAATATCCGCGCGACGGCGATCGACTCCAAGGCAACTGTCAGCGGAGCCGGTACGATCAGTCTCGGCAGCGGAACGACGATCGTTAAGATCGTAGTGAAGGCAGAAAACGGTGATACGAGAACATACCAGGTTTCCATTGCAAAAGGAAACGGGAACGGCAGTACAACTATTGTCTCCCCGTCAACGGGCAGCTCGACGGGAAGTCAGTCCGGATCAACGGTGGGACCTGGCGGTTCGACAGGTACATCAAGCTCCGGAAGCACTTCCGGCAGTAGTTCCGGAACTTCCGGTCCGGGAAGCAGCACTTCCGGGACACAGAGTTCCTATCCGGAAGGTGCTTCCGGCTCCGGAAAGCTCGTGACGACATCTTCGGGCACGACCGGTACCTCCGGAAGTACGAATCCGGGAAGTACAGGTTCGTACCCGGAGGGCGCCTCCGGCAGCGGAAAACTTGTGACAGCGTCAAGATAGAACAAAACGTATTACAGGTCTGTTTCTGGAAAGACTATGCCTGGATCAAGATGATATAGGAGCTTATTCTGACAGGGACCGTGATTTACCCATTGCCTTTGCGGGCAGGAGATCCGGTATTTGTCTGAATGAGCTGGAATAGGAGAAGAATATGAAACAATGTATGAAAAAACTGGCGGCAGGACTGCTGGCGTTCGCGCTGATGGTCATGCTGCTGCCGGCAGGATCCATGGTCTCTTTTGCGGCCTCCGGGAAACTCTCATTTTCCGACCCGACCGCTTCGGTGGGAGATCAGGTATCTGTCACGATGAAGATCACTTCGGACGGAGCTCTCGGTTCCTCGGACGTGATGCTCCAGTATGATGCGGATGCCCTTGAATTTGTCAGCGGAACAAATGCAAACGGCGGCGCCGGTTCGGTCCGTGTGACCGGTTCTGCGGAAGCCGCAGACCAGAAGGTATTCAGTTTTACACTGAAATTTAATGCCTTAAAGGCGGGAACTTCCTCCATCACGGTGACATCCCAGGAGGTTTATGATGCAGATTCCAAGGCTGTAACACTTGACCATGTCGGAAGTGCTTCCGTGAAGATCAATGCGGCGGCGTCTTCCTCCAAAGATGCGTCCCTGTCATCCCTTGAAATCTCACCTGGTACGCTGAAACCGGCGTTCTCCGCCGATGTTACGGAGTACACGGCTGCGGTTTCCAGCGATGTGACTTCCGTAACGGTCAGTGCACCTGCAAAAGATGGAGCTGCAAAGGTTGCCATCAGCGGAAACGATGATCTCCAGGACGGGGAGAACACGATCACCTGTACCGTTACGGCGGAAGACGGGGAGACAACAAAGACGTACACGATCGTTGTGACAAAGTCTGACGATGCGGCATCTTCCGATGAGGAGACAACTGCGGATTCCACTGAGACAAGCGGCGGTGTTGTCGGCGAGGAAGGCAACTGGACGGTTGCGGATACCTTTGATGATTCGGAACTCCCGTCAGGCTTTACTGCGACGGAGATCGAGTATGAGGGAAGAACCGTAAAGGCAGCAACAGATGATTCCGGAATGACCCTGCTTTACATGACCGATGATACCGGCAAGGGAGATTTCTTTGTATACAACAGTGAGACCGGAACATTATCCGCATATGTGATCGTCAAGATGGCGGAGAAGACGGTTGTCGTTCTTCCTCCTGAGTGCATCCCTGAGGGAACAGCTCTTCCGGACGGATTTGCCGAGTGCACCATCGATATCGGAGATCATACGGTTCACGGCTGGATCTGGAAGGACAGCGGAGATTCTGCTCCGGAATACTGTGTAGTCTACGGCCGGAACGAAAATGGCGATGAAGGCTTCTACCGCTATGATCAGAAAGAGATGACGCTCCAGCGTTATTTCCAGGATCCGGATGCGGCAGATGCGCGCAGCAAGTACTTAAAGGTTGCGGAGGATTACAACAGTCTGTTAAAGGACTATGAGATCCGCGGATTCTTTGCGATCGGACTCTTTGCACTCTGCATTATCTTAGTGATCATTGTGGTCGTTCTTCTGCTCAGAAAGCCGAAGGCACCGAAGAACCCGGGCCGCGACAGATACGATGACGAATATGATGACTACGAAGACGGACGGAAAAACAGAAAGTCCGGGAAGCAGACAGCGAAAAAGTCCGGAATGACAGCGAAAGCACCAGAGAGAAAACCGGCCGCAAGACCGGCTGCCCGCACAGAAACACTTCCGTATGAGGAAGAGGAAGAAGCGCCGCGCAGAAGACAGCCGGCTGCACAGACACGCCGTCCGGCGGTACAAACCCGTGAAACGGTAAGAACGGAAAGACCTTCCGCAGAAACCGGAACAGCAGCACCGGAGAGACCGGCAAGACCTGTCAGAAAGAATGTCGCAGATGTGGAAAAGGATCTGTCGAGAAATCTTGCGAAGGAAGCGGAAGCCGCGAAATCAGCTCCTGTTAAGAAGAAGACAGAGAATGATGATGACTTCGAGTTCATCGATCTGGATCTGTAAAGAAATGTAAAAAAAACGAATATGCCATGAAAGAAACTGATTGCAGCGCATGGACAGAAGTGTACATGTGCTGCAATCAGTTTCTTTCATGGCATATTTCATTTACGCGAACAACGAGCCAAAGTCCGCGCTTGCGCGAGATTCTGGCGACTGTCGCGATAACAAGGGGAAACTCGCGAAACGTGTTTTCACTTGTTTACGCGAACAACGAGCCAAAGCCCGCGCTTGCGCGAGACGCCCGAATGTGACAAGGCACATTCTTTTCATATCGAAGAACATGCCTTTACAGCAACATGCCGGTACTACCAATTCTGACAATCTAAAACATATGTCGAAACTGCACAAAAAAAGCAGAAATACGAAACACAATTATACAAAATCACAGGATTTCACAAACTATCGCAGTTTTGTCCACTGTTAAATTTTTCTGCGTACCGCTATAATAAAAGTACAAAATGAGTCGTGAGAAAAACAAAATGACCCAATCAGATGAAGGAGGAATAGTTTTATGAGAAAACGTACTTTGTCATTGGCACTTGCAGTTTCCATGGCAGCGATGTCCCTCGCAGGATGCGGCGGCGGTGGAACCACAACGGCAACCACAGCGGCGGCAGGCGGTGAGACAGCGGCAGCCGGAAGTGAAGCGGCAACGGAGGCAGCGAAAACGGACGATGCTGATCTTTCCGATGTAGAAAAGATCATCAAGGAAGCCGAAGGAATGTCGATGGAAGAGCTTGCAAAGAAAGCCATCGAGGAGTCCAACGGAAAGACCTTCTACGGTGTCGGAAACTCCAGCCGTGGTAAGAGCGCACTCCCGTTATTCATCGAATACCTGCAGTCGATCGACCCGTCCTACAATATGGAATATGAGTGGCAGCAGCCAAAGAACAACAAGATCTTTGAGCAGCTGACCGCAGATTCCTTAAAGACCGAGGGAACTTTCGCGATGACCCTGATCCAGGACGGCAACCAGATCCAGACGAAGATGGTAGAGCCGGGAATCTTAAAGACTTATATCCCGAAGGAATGGGCAGAGGCAAACGGGACCACACCGGATGCATATGAAGGATTCCTTCCGTTGCAGACCTTAAACAAGGTATTCATGTACAACAGCACCGGAAGCGCAGAGTACAATAACTGCTGGGATTTCGTGGCAGAAGGCGTTCATCCGTTATACATGGATATCGATTCCGAGATCGTCGGAAAGAACTTCTTATACATGCTGACAGAAGATAAGTATGCGGGATGGTTAAAAGATGCTTACGATGCTCTCGATGATACAAAGAAAGCATACTTCAAGCCGGTCATCGACGAGATGGCAGCAGATGCCGAGGATCTTGGACTTGGCGAGAACGGCGCATACGCCCTCGCATGGATCAAGCTCTGGGTTGAGAACTACAATGAGCAGACAGACGATGGCCCGATCTGCAACACGCTTGTTACGGATTCCGCAACAGATCAGGCTGGATTATTAGTTTACTCCAAACTTCGTTCCGTAGAAGAGTCCGCAGGCGTTTCCTTAAATAACATTAAGGTTGCCGCTTATCAGGACGGCTACAAAGGCATCGGCGGTTACGGTTACTGCCATTATCTCTTCGTTACAAACAACAGCCCGCTTCCGTGGACCGCGTGCGCATTCATCCAGTACATGACATGTACAGAGGACGGCTTCTCCGCATGGGGCAAAGATATGGGCGGCTACTCCGCTAACCCGGAAGTTGCTGCAGCGATCGAGGAAACTTACCAGCACAGCAAGGGCGGCTACAACGAGGCCGGCGAAGATGTATATCCGTGTAAAGATGACCGTGGATATGACTGGTGGACAACTGACGGCGAGTTAGTTCTGGAAGATCCGGACTACTGCGCATCCGTTTCCTTCACAGTCGGAAGCTGGATCGAACTTCTCACGAAGTACAGTGACTCTGCTAAGTAAATCGGACTGACACTTGAGAGGGTGCCGTACATGCGTGCGGCGCCCTCGTGTTACATATGGCATCTGCCGTAACAAACGGCATCCATGTTTTAGGAAAGGAGCGGACATTTCTGTGAATGGATATAACCGGGTAAAAACATATTTTTCAAAACCGCAGAACATCATCCTTCTCCTGTTCGGCATCGTACTGACTTTCTCCACTGTTGCACCGATCGTTGCGATCGTAAAGGATACGATCACGATCCATCCGGGAACCATCGACGCCCACCTCGCGGGAAAAGCGTCCGGTTACACGCTGGTCAACTATGTGGACCTCTTTACAAGCCGTCTGGCGAAGACAAACCTCTGGAAGCCGCTGTGGAATACGATCCTCTTAGCAGTATTTACCTGCACGATCTCCATCATTTACGGCGGAACCTTCGCATTTTTAGTAACAAGAACAAACCTGAAATTCAAAAAATATTTAAGCTCTATTTTCATTTTTCCGTACATCATGCCGCAGTGGACACTCGCTGTTGTATGGCAGAACGTGTTCAACAGCAACGCGGTTGTCGGAACATCAAACGGACTTCTTGCATCTCTTGTGGGGATCTGTATGCCGAAATGGTGGTGTCAGGGGCTGTTCCCGAGTTCCGTTGTCTTAGGACTCCATTATGCGCCGTTCGCCTATATCCTGATCGGCGGGATCTTCCGGAATATGGATGCGAACCTTGAGGAGGCAGCGACGATCCTTGATACACCGAAGCTCAAGACGATGTTCCGGATCACACTCCCGATGGTAAAACCGGCGATCCTTTCGACGATCCTTCTTGTATTCGGAAGCTCGATGGGAAGCTACCCGGTACCGCATTACTTAGGTCTTACAACGCTTTCCACAAAGTATATCTCCTTAAACTCCAAGTACACAGGTGAGGCGAGTATCCTGGCGATCATTATGATGATCTTCGGAGTCGCGATCCTCACGATGAACCAGGTGAGCTTAAAGAGCCGGAAAAATTACACGACAGTCACCGGTAAATCGGGACAGCTGTCAAAGATGAACCTTGGAAAAGTCGGAAAATATGCGATCGGTATCGTGATGATCGTCCTGACATTCTTTACAAGTATTTTCCCGATCTTCTCCTTCGCACTTGAGACCTTCCTTCCGAACCCGGGCGATTACAGCTTCCTCTATACAGGAGATCTGAGCAACCTGACGACGAAGTGGTGGATCACAAAGGAGAATATCACCGAGAACGGTATGTACGGACAGCACGGCATTCTCTACAACAATACGATCTGGCATGCATTTGCAGGAACCTTGCTCGTCGCTGTCTGCTGTGCCCTGCTTGCCGGAACGATCGGTACCCTGATCGGATATGCGGTCGCGAAGAACCGCAGAAGCCGGTGGGCGAGCTATGTAAATGGTGTGGCATTTCTTCCGTACCTGATGCCGTCCATCGCAGTCGGTGCAGCGTTCTTCATCCTGTTTTCGAATGAACATATCAACCTCTTTAATACATATACGCTGCTGATCATCGCAGGTACGATCAAGTACATCCCGTTTGCGAGCCGGAGCGCGCTGAACTCCATGCTGCAGATCAGCAATGAGATCGAGGAGGCGGCGATCATCCAGGATATCCCATGGACGAAACGAATGTTCCGGATCATCATCCCGATCCAGAAGTCAGCGATCATCAGCGGATACATGCTCCCGTTCATGACATGTCTCCGTGAGCTGTCCCTGTTCCTGCTCTTATGTACGCAGGGCTTTATCCTCTCGACAACGCTCGATTACTTCGACGAGATGGGACTTTATGCGTTCTCGAGTGCGATCAACCTGATCCTGATCGTTACGATCCTGATCTTCAATACATTAGTCAATAAGCTGACAGGTGCAAGCCTTGACGATGGAATAGGAGGAAACTAATATGCCGGAAATCACATTGAGAAATATCACAAAACGTTGGGGGAAATTTTACGGGGTCGATCATCTGAACCTGGATATCGCGGATAACTCCTTCATCACACTGCTTGGACCTTCCGGATGCGGAAAGACGACGATCCTCCGTATGATCGCAGGACTTGAAACGCCGACGACCGGTCAGATCAAGATCGGGGACAAGGTGGTCTTTGACAGTGAGGCGGGGATCAACATTCCTGCCAATAAGCGAAAAGTCGGTTTCCTGTTCCAGAACTACGCACTGTGGCCGAACATGACCGTCTACCAGAACATTTCCTTCGGTCTCAGCAATATCAAGGAGGAACTCCCGAAATATGATTTTGATGCCATGACGACCGGGGAACTGGTCCGGGCTTTAAAGAGCGGAAAGAAGATCAAAGAGCTCGTGGAAGAGTGCCGGGACAAGCGCGGAAAACTCGACACAGACAAGGTATATCTGAAGTTTATCGACGCGTTCATCCTCTCGATCTATACAGCAAAAATCCTCTACGGATACGGGATCCAGGATGCAGCGGATCCGGATGCGGCTGCGAAGGCGAAGGCGGAGGAGCTGAAAAAGAAACTGGACGGGATCAGAAAATCCTATGAAGCAAAAGGACAGTCCTTGAATGACGAATATGCGATCGTATCCGGAGGAAAGGTCCTCACCGAGGAGAGAAAACTCACAAAAGAGGAGATCGATAAATCCGTCCGCAGAGTCTCCCGGATCGTAAAGATCGGGATGTTCATGAACCGCTACCCGGCAGAGCTTTCCGGAGGTCAGCAGCAGCGTGTCGCGATCGCGAGAACGCTTGCCCCGGAGCCGTCCGTGCTCTTCATGGATGAGCCGCTGTCCAACCTGGATGCGAAGCTCCGTCTTGAGATGAGATACGAGCTGCAGAGACTCCATGTGGAGACGGGAAGCACCTTTGTCTATGTCACACATGACCAGATGGAGGCGATGACGCTGGCGACGAAGATCTGTCTGATCAACAACGGGGTCCTTCAGCAGTATGATGCACCTCTTGATGTATACAACAGACCGGCGAACCTCTTTGTTGCGGACTTCGTCGGAAATCCGTCGATCAACTTTGTGGAGGCGAAAGGAAAGGAACAGGCGGACGGAAGCTTCCGCTTTACGATCCTGGATGACCTCGAGGCGACTTTCCGGCCGAATGAGCCGATCGATATGGATGCCTGGTTCAGAAAGCGTGATCAGGATGCGGCGGACCTGGAAGCCCAGCGGCTGGAGATGTTAAAGGATAAGAAGGCTGTCGAGAAGAGCAATAAGGATGAGGTATTTAAATATCATATCGCGAAGGTCGATGAATCCGACTATGCGGTTGAGGAAGAGCCGGAGATCACCAACGAGGATTTTGTCCTTGCGATCCGGCCGGAAGCATTAAAGCTTTCGAAAGACGGTTCTGTCGCATCTACGATCTACGGAGCGATGCCGACCGGTATGGAGTCGACCGTGAAATTAAAGATAGGAAAGTACCTCCTGACAGGCGTGATCTTCGGAGGCGTTACCTTTAAGCTCGGAGAGGAGACAGGTGTGGACATCGCAGGTACGGATATCCTGCTGTTTGACAGGAAGTCCGGGAAGGCGATCGCGGCTGGAAGTCTCAGCGTGAAAGGGTGAAAAGCTGGTATTGGATTTATGAAATTGAATGATGAGTAGAGGAGTGCGGCAGATCTGTGAGTGGGTCTGCCGCACCTTTTTGTGAATGCAGCCGGTCGTGCACAGCGCCGTTGTGAGAGGTTGACGTTACTTTTCACGGGTAGGAATTTTCTGAACTGAAAATTCCGTATGATACCGTTATGGCCGCGGATTTTGCCGATTTGGAATGCGAAGCATCGGCAAAATCCTGTTACAGTGCGCGGGCATGGAGTGACCGTGTACTGTAACCAGAAATGTCAGCTGTCTGCGGGCGATTCATAAAAAAGACAGCATGTTCAGCTGTGAAAAAACATGATCAGGTCGCAGGGCCGTACAATATCGGGAAAGGGGATATCTTCATGACGACAGTTACACTTGGAAAGACCGGGATCACGGTCAACAAGAACGGATTCGGTGCGCTTCCGATCCAGAGGATTACGAAGGAAGAGGCGGCAAAGCTTTTAAGAAAGGCGTACGACGGCGGAATTACATATTTCGATACGGCGAGAGCTTACTCCGACAGTGAGGAGAAGATCGGTTATGCGCTCAGTGATGTCAGAAACCATATCTATCTCGCAACAAAGACCGCGGCAAAAACAGCGGATGAATTCTGGAAAGATCTTGAGACCAGCCTGCGTCTGTTAAAGACGGACTGCATCGATGTATATCAGTTCCACAACCCGGCAGTCTGTCCGAAGCCGGGCGATGAATCCGGCCTTTACGATGCGGCATTAAAAGCGAGAGAACAGGGAAAGATCCGTTTCATCAGTATCACGAACCATCGTCTCGCGGTCGCAAACGAGGCGGTCGATTCCGGCCTTTACGCGACCTTACAGTTCCCGTTCTGCTATCTCTGCAGCGATGCGGATCTGGCGCTCATGGAGAAATGTAAGAAGGCGGACATGGGCTTTATCGCGATGAAAGCGCTGTCTGGCGGTCTGATCAACAACTCAAAAGCGGCTTATGCATTCCAGGCGCAGTACGACAGCGTACTTCCGATCTGGGGAGTCCAGAAGGAGAGCGAACTCGATGAATTTTTAAGCTACATCGACAATCCGCCGGTGATGGATGACGAGATCCGCGCCCTGATCGAGAATGACAGAAAGCAGCTGTTCGGCAGCTTCTGCCGTGCCTGCGGCTACTGCATGCCATGCCCGGCAGGGATCGAGATCAACACCTGCGCGAGAATGTCTCTTCTTCTCAGAAGATCCCCGTCCCACCTCCAGCTCACACCGGAAGTCCAGGCGAAGATGATGAAGATCAAAGACTGTCTCCACTGCGGCCACTGCATGAGCAAATGCCCGTATGGACTGAATACACCGGAGTTGCTGCAGAGAAACCTGAAGGATTATGAGGAGATCCTTGCGGGGAAGGAGATTTTGCCGGGAAATTTCTAGGATAAATAAGAAATGATCTGCATATTCGGAACTTACATATGCAAATTCTGCACATTCGAAAAATGAAATGTGCAAAAAAGAAAAAGGCTTTTTGGAGAACAATCTCTGAAAAGCCTTTTTTTGCATAAAAATTGGAAATAATGACAATAAATGACATCGATGACAGTTTTTGTCCATATAAAGTGCTATAATAACAGTATCATGATTCCTCGAATACAAGAAACTTCTGAGCCTCGACATGCAGGGCATCGGCGATATCGAAGAGGGTATCTAAAGACAGTGCCTTGGAAATATTCGGCGCTTCGAGGTGCCCGATGTAAGCGGGAGTCAGTCCGACTTGTTCAGCAAGCTCTTCCTGAGTGAGACCGCGGAGCTTGCGGTAATAGGCGATCTTCAGACCAATTTGGCGATATTTTTCAGTGTGAATCGATTTCATGAATTTTCCTCCGAATATATTTATGATAGCGAATCACGACAAAAATTGACATGAGCTGAAAAATATAATATTATAACTAACAGATAGTATTATATGCTTATAAAGCCATAGAATACATGGGAGGGAGTATGAACAGTACAACAGGTAAGTCAGACCGTCTGCTTCAGATCTATTCCAGACTTGTGAACGGAGAAGTCTTGTCAAAAAAGGAAATGGCGGACAAGTTTCATATCACTGAGCGCAGCGTTCAGCGAGACGTGGAAGCTCTGAGGTGCTTTTTTCAGGAACAGGGCCTAAACCAGAATGTCATCCACGACCGGAAAGCCGGCGGATACCGTCTGCAGCGTGAGGAAAAACCTCTGTTAAATAACGGGGAGATCCTGGCTGTATGCAAGATCCTTCTGGAAAGCCGCTCCATGAGGAAAGAGGAAATGTTTCCGATCCTCGAAAAACTGACAGCAAGCTGTGTCCCGCAAAAGAGCAGGGCAGCAGTTGACTCACTCATATCTAACGAAAAGTTTCACTACATCGAACCACATCACGGAAAATTCATCATCCCCGGCCTCTGGGACATTGCACAGGCCGTACAGAATCACTATGTCATGGAGATCAAGTACGAGCGAATGAAAGAGCCCAGATTTGTCAAGAGGACCATCGAGCCGGTTGGAATTCTGTTCTCGGAGTATTATTTTTATCTGGCCGCCTTTCTGCGCAATATCGACCGCGAAAAGGAATTCATCAATAAAGATGATATTTACCCGACAATCTACCGGATCGACCGCATCCAGTCCTTTACGATCACCAACGAACATTTCAATGTGCCATATAAAGACCGCTTCGAAGAAGGAGAATTCCGGAAACGCGTGCAGTTTATGTACGGCGGAAAACTGAAGAAGATCCGGTTCAAATATACCGGAATGTCCGTAGAAGCGATCCTCGACCGCCTGCCGACCGCAAAGGTTATTGCGGATGGCGAGGATGGCAAGGTGATCGAAGCGGAGGTATTTGGCGGAGATGGGGTGGATATGTGGTTGAAGGGGCAGGATGTGGAGATGATGTAGCTGTATTAGTATGAAATTTCCGAGAAATATAATGAAGGGGAGATAAGATATGCAATACCGTAATAGAATTTTAATCGGATATTTTATTGGTATAGTTTTGATTATAGTATCTGATAAATATAATTTTTGGGGCTTTAATGTTCCGAAAGTTTTAAGAGAGACGATTTACATATATGCTACTCTTTCACTGATTGGAATTATATTGGCTGTTATTCCAATTAGAAGAAATCGTATATTAAAGTGGATGGGTATAATAGGCAATATAGGAATATATATTTTCAGATTTAAAAACGGATTACAGTGCAATACAATTGTATCCATCATTTTGCTTATTGTATTCGTAATTATTGCGATCATTTTATATTGGTCATATGATAATGCGGCAGTTCTAAGTCAAAAACAAGGATATGTCAATTATTTGGTAGAAAAATATGAAATAGAAAATAGCGCGTATGATCAAGAAGTGAAGAAATTAAATGAATTAGAGCAGTATTGGTTGCAGTTGGATGAGAAACTGGGGATAGGAAAATCTTTAAAAAATTTCCTGAAAGAAAAATTAAATATATCCGATGATATTGAAATTACCAGAGATATAAAAAGAAAGTATCCTTTGATTGATGCCAAGCAGATTATAGGATTAGCGGCATTATGGCCAGATTCCTCCAGTCTAGATAAAATGATAAAAGACTTGGAAAAATACCAAAATTGGTTGGAGAAAAATGAAAATAAAATAAGATTTAGGGCACATATCATTGAACAAAGGATTTCAGAATTAGAATCTCAGATTTCGCATGTGGAAGATTCGTTACATAAAGATTTAGATGAGCGATTGATAAAAAAATTTAGTTTAGATAAATCTGCCCAAAATATAAAGAAGAGATACAATACGATAAATAAGACTAAATCAAAAATAAAAAAGAGAATTTGAGGGAGGAAAAATTATGAATACCGAAATTATGAATCAAAATGAAATCAAGGAAAAAAGCGATGTTCTCTCGAAGGATTTTATTAGTCTATATAGTAAGGGCGGTGACGAAGAAGCATGCAGGGCATTAGTTATGTCTGTTCAAGGCGCCCAGATCATGTTGGAGAGTTTTGCTAATGTTTCAGTGCAAATTGCAAAGTCTCAACATGAGGCTATTGTGAGAATATATGAAAAAGCAATTTTGGGAGAAATTCAAAAAGAAGCCAGAGAACTGGACTCTTTAGATAATATAGTCGACAGATATAATGAACAAGTACAAATTTTGCTAAGCAATTTAGATACTTCAAATACGCAACAGGTAGAAAATGTAAGAAAATTAATTGAACAAATACAAAAAGAATTAGATAAACAATTAAATGCAACGAATAAAGTTGCGATTCTTGATAAAATCGGAAGGATATTTCGGAGATAGTAATGAAAAAGTATTTATGGAGGGAAAATCATGGACCTTTCTGAAGAGATGAAAAAAATGATAGATGTGGTAAAACAATACGATTTTGCATTGAAGCGTAATCGTTACAAAAGTTTTATTGCACCAGATATTCCAGATAAGATAATAAAAAAGTTGTTAAAAAATTTTGATAGTCATATGCCTATAAATAGTATTGTTGCATATTATGATGATACCGCATTTGAAACGACAACCAGGGGAACAGTTTTTACTAGTGATGGCGTTTATTTCAAGGACATTATATGTAAACCAGTATATTTTCAATATAGTGATATTATCGACTGTGAGATTACAGACAAGGGTCTGAGATTGCATTTGCAAAACTGTGTTGATTCATATTATGAGAATATTGCAGCATTAGATGTGCCGACTAAAAAGATTGTGATTGAACAGTTGAAAAAAATTGATTTTGAGTACGGACAAACAACATTTAAGTCGTCTGGGAAAATAAAAAAAATTGATATACCTAAAGATATGTTGGTTAAATGTAATGGTTTTATTCATAGCGCATCTGTGGCTTGCGGTGGTGTTGGTACCGGCTTGGCACAAATCCCTGCCTCAGATAATGCGGTCATTGTTCCGATTCAAATTGGAATGATTGTGGGCTTAGGTACTGTTTTTGATTTGAATATCACCGAAGCAGGGGCAAAGAGTATTATTGCTTCAGCGAGTGCAACAATTGCTGGAAGAACTATTACGCAATTTTTGGTTGGATGGATACCAGGAATAGGAAATGCTATTAATACGGCAACGGCAGCTGGACTCACAGAAGCGATTGGTTGGATCGCTGTAAAGAATTTTTATGATCGTTGGATTCAGGATAAAAATAAAGGCCGCTTAGAGGGAATGAAGGACGGATATACAGAAGCATCAGGTGAATATGAGAGAAAATTAAGAAAACAGGCAGAAGAGTTCTTTAATCAGATGAAAGACGTTCAAGAAGAACGAGATGAATATGAAAGATTATTGAATGAATACGAAAAATACATTAAAGAACTGGAGATAAAGTGTGCCGCAAGTGAATTAATACAAGAAACAGAAAAAATATATCAGAATCTCCGAAAATTGAAATCTGCGTAAAGGGGATAGAGGTTTATGGGACTTGATGAATTACGGGAAAGAAGAAAACAACTAAAAAGAAATTCAGATATTACTTTGGGTAATATGCAGGCCCTTGCAGATGAAAGCAATCGAGTTGCAGAAGTGGCGCATAACTCCCGTCAGTTATTAGATGATTTGGATTTAGAGTTTGAATCTCAAACAGGATTAAAAGGGAATGATGTAAAGTTCCTGTTTGCTGCAGTTGCTTTACAAGTGACTAGAATTGTTATTCTGAATGAATTGACTAAAACAGAAAATGCTGGTTCAACTAATAGAAATGAGACTAAACTGCATGAGTTCCAAGAAAAGCTGTTAGGAAAGTTTAATTCAGGAGAAGCTGTGAAAGAAAACCCGTACTATGCTTCGATGGAGCATATCATTACTAAGATGGGTGTTCCGTATGATGCAACAGCTACATTGACGGAAAAATCATTGTCAGCACTAACGAAAAAAGATCGTGAATGGGATTTTGACGTAAGTGAGATGCTTCCAAAAGAAAAACTTTCTTTATTTAAAGGTGCGAACCATAGATTTGCTACGTTAGGACACGATCCGATATTGGGCTTATTGTTTGGAACAGGAAATATTATGACAAACACAATAACTTGTGTCAAAACACCAGTATCTGTTGGTGGAATGGGTATTCCTGTACTAACAACGAATCATGTAGTTTTTACTTCTGATTACAAAGATCCCAGAATTGCTACTTATGGGTCTACACTTGTTATGTTTCAACATGTTTTTGAGAGAACTAAAGACCAACCAAGTGCATTTGTTGCATCTTTGATTAAACAAATTATTCATATAGGAACAGATTTATATACTCCGTGTGGAATCCAAATACCGGGGGCAAATCTGATTTTGTCGAATGCACAGGTTGAAAAGCTGACAAGCTATATTAGTACAGGAGACATAATTAAAGTAGGAGCGTCCGCAAGATTAGCGGAATTAATCAATTTATTAATAAGCACATTGCATACATTGATGTATGATTCTTCAATGGTTATTTCACGCAATTTATATAGTGTAAAAACTAGAAAAATCATAATGTATTCTAATGCTATTGCAACTGGAAGTAATGTCTTGTGGGTAGGAGGAAATATGCTTGCAGGAAATGAGAGGGCAATAAAACAGCTTGATATTGGCGGTTTGATCGTAACAATTAAAAGGCTGATGAATGATACAGAATATATTCGTCAGATAAAAGAGGAGTTCATATTTGGTGATTTCAATAAAATGATTCAAGGTAAAAAATTAAACTTAAAGGAACCGATATGGGATTAGGAAGATTTATTAAACATGTTCTTGTGCCAGGTACAATTACTATGGATTTTGTAAAGAATATGATTGATGAAGGTGATATTGTAAAAGGGTATAAAAAATCTATTAAACAAGAGATTACGGAGGATAATCCTTTTACAGCTCCAGTATATAAGTACGGAAAATATGATGGAAAGAAAGAAGGTTATGCAGCGGCATCTAATGAATATGAAAAAAAGCTACTTGAACAAGCAGATGAATTCTTAAAACAAAAGAGGGACTATGAGAAAGAAAGGGATGAATACGAGAAGTTATTAGATGCCTATGAACAAAAAATAGGGAAATTAGAGAATAAAATTGATAGAACACAGGCAGAGAATGAATTTCTTCGACAACTCTTGATCAGGGAACGAGGACTAATGAAACTTGCAAGGGGATAATTGCAAATTTCGATATTGAAAAAATATCCAAGGAGGTCCATCCATGAAAAAGAACAGCAAAAAATCCCGCCAACTCCAACGTGAAAAAGAAAACCGCCTGGAACAGGAATACGCGAAAGCAAAAGCGTCTCCGGATTCACGGCGTGGCCGGAGAATACATACATGTTATCATTATTCGCTGGGGACTGAACCATATGATTGTGAATGGGAATGTTCGACAGATCTCAGTCCACGTCCGTGGAACAAACCTGACATGGGAAAACAGGATGGTTCATGGGGAATACTTTTGACAACGATTCCTGTTCGGCACTTGAAGTCTGCAAAATTCCGCGGATATATGACTAGCTATGTCTATTCCATCTTCGACACGGAATGCAAGTGTTCCCAGTGCCACAAGATATTTCCGATTAAGACTCTGGAAATTCTGAAAGAAATGAAAGAACTTCAGATACAGCGTTACAAATACAGAGATCGGAAGAATGGTTTGTGGGCGAACTATGAGGACAAAGAGATCCGGGGAAAGATACAGGAGTTGGGAAAGCTGATTCCGCCGGTGCGCTATCGAAAACTGTCACCAGACGATTTTATTTATGTGGATGAATAAGTGCAAATGCCGGAGACTGCTGATTTACAGGCAGCTCTCCGGTATTTGACGCTTTTGACATTGATTATTAGTTGCGAAAAAGATAAATATATGCTATGCTCGTGTCAGACAAAATTTTCTAAAATTCTAACATTCTATTTTATCCTGACCGTCTCGGTCGTCAGAAAATCATTGTCTATTTTGTATCCTGAACACACTTGAAAACGCAATACGGAAACCGTATAATGAAAGGAGAGGTTTGGTTGGTAAGAGCAAAAAGACCGTCGATTTTTCAGACGGTAAAGAGAGAATGGAATCGATGGAGGATTCGAAGAAATTATAAGGATCGTCTGTTTATCAAATTATTCCATGAAAAAACAGCATTACTGGAACTATACAATGCATTAAATGGAACGGATTATCAAAATTCGGATGATCTGATAATCACAACGATTGATGATGCGGTATATATGGGGATGAAAAATGATTGTTCCTTTATAGTAGGACATGATATCAATCTTTATGAGCACCAGTCATCATATTGTCCAAATATGCCGTTGCGCGGGATGATTTACCTGGCGGATGTATATAAGAGCCTGATTGAGGCAGATAACTTAAATGTGTATGGAAGTGCGCAGATAAAACTGCCAACGCCGAAATATATTGTATTTTATAATGGAACATCGGAAAGAGCAGAGCGGGAAGAACTTAGAATATCTGATGCATTTGAAACTGATGACGGTTGCCTGGAATTCACAGCAACCATGGTTAACATTAATAAAGGGAACAATCAGGAATTGATGGAGAAATGCAGGACGCTAAAGGAATACTCCCTGTTTATAGATAAAGTGCGGGAATATCAAAAAAGTGGACTGGAGATGGCGCAGGCGGTAGATGATGCCTGTGTGTACTGCATTCAGCATGATATCCTAAGAGAGTTTCTGATAAAAAACAGAAATGAGGTGAGACGTGTGTTTTTGACAGAATTTGATGCAAAGAAACAGCGGGAACTGGATCGGAGAGATGCGAGAGAAGAGGGGCGAGAAGAAGGGCGACAAGAAGGACGGCAAGAGAGCCAGATCGTTCTGCTGATAAAGAAGATAAAAAAGGGCCAAAACCTGGACCAGATCGCAGATGCGTTGGAGACATCTCCGGAAGAACTGAAGGAGATGTATGATGCCGTGATTGCGGCGGCACCGGAATATGATGTGAAAAAAATATATCAGATGCTGGTAAAACAAAGAAAAGTGTGAAAAGCTATGAATACTTATTGTTTCACGAAGCTTCGAGGGACATGGAAAATAATATACTCGTAAGAAAGTAACTCGTGAGTTACTTTTTGATATCAGAAAGTCGATCTCCATACGGCTGGATGCGTCATCGCGGGAGGCATTATAGTAAAAATAAAGCTTGTGTCCGCTCGCAGACAGCATTTGAGTGACGATGTTTTCTATAATAAAGCCTTTGTTGACTTCCAGTTTGTCGAAGAGCAGCTTTTTGTAGCTTTCTTCACTGACAATCCCGTTTATCAAACGAGTGGCTGATCAGGAGACCGGTATCGGCCATATAGCATTTTAAAGAGTCGTATAGTTTTCTTTTCATGTCGATGATACCTACTGTCACAGAAAACGAGCTTTTTGACTAGTTGAATATTACACGAAAACGAGATTTTTATCCCCCATATTTTACACGAAAACGAGAATTTTCATAACCACACATAAAAAACATGCCGTGGAACCAATCGCGAAAAAGTGGTTCCACGGCATGTTTTCATGAATATGGCAATATTTTAATCAGTTTTCCTCAATCTCTTCACACATCAGAACATCTTTCCTGCGCTCAAATTCCTCATACCTCAGTCCGCGCTCTGCGGTTTCGATCTCGCCTAACTGGTTATCGTAGGGATCGGTGCGCCAGTATTTCTTTTCGACGGTAAAAGGTGCCTGAAAGGCGCGGTTGGCGACCATGCGGTATGGGTCAAGGTTTCCGAAATAGAAGCGGCGGCGTTCCTCGTTCTCGGCGCGGACAGCTCCGATCCCGTAAGAGGGATCCGCATAGATCCAGCCGAACGGGGCGGCGTAGAAGCGAACCCAGTCATGACCGCCGATGAAGTCCGGCTCTACGGCGAGTCCGCTCTGCCACTGGGCGGGGATTCCGGCGCAGCGGCACAGGGTGATAAAAAGAAGTGCGAAGACTCCGCAGTCCCCCGTGAAGGTTCTGGCGCAGTTCCCCGGGATGTCCTCCAGAGAGAAGTAGGCCGGCATGTAGGTGTACTTGAAGTTCAGGGTAATGAAGTCGTAAAAGCTTCTGGCTTTTTCGAGTGGAGTCTCACAGCCTTTTGAGAGTTCTGCGGCAAGTGTGCGGATGTATGGGGTAAAGATGATGTGCGGGGCAAGCTCGGATAGATCGTCAGATACGCCTGCCTTAAATTCATGCAGAGACGAAGCGCTGGATCCATTACTGGAATGCCCGTACAGCAGGACAGTTTTTGCAGTCTCGTGTTCCAAACCGGCAGACAGAGCTTGATCCTGGGATATGATTTCAGAGCTCGCTTCCGTACTAAATGTTTTGCATGCATCAGATTTCTTTAATGCACTTTCTGTATCATGCCACACCGCCGTATGCACATACGAATACTGGACGGAAAATTCATGATTTTCTTTCAGAGTCTCGTCCCAGCATACAGTGCGCTGCGGTGCGTCTTCCGGTGCGATCTGTGCATTTTCAGGGAAAACGGATTCGATCCGGATATCGCTCTGCTGGTCGCAGGCGGCGGGGATCGGGAGATGGACGCGGAGGAACATTCCAGGAGTGAATGCGGACTCTTTCACTTTGACAGATGCACGGATCCGGATCCTGTTTGAAAGAGATCCTTTTTCTTTCATGATCTCCATTGCACGGTTTAAGCGGAGATCTCCGCGGCTTCCTTTTCCGGCACTCTCAGAACCGTCAAGAGTGACAGCGGTCCGTTTCCGGAAGTCAGGCATGGATTTGCACATGCTCTCAAAAAAGCGGTCAAAGATCCGCATTTCGCCGTTTACATAGATCCAGCGGATCTGCCCGATGGAGAGATAGTGGTCAAATTCGTCTTCCGTAAAGTCCGGGATCCGGATCCGGATCTTTTTGAGTGCATCTTCGCGGGTAAAAGGATAATCGGAAGGCATGCGCAGAATCATTTCCCGTTCTGCCATCAGGCAGTAACGGAGCGAATCTGGAAGTGCCGGATCGGAGAGCTTCCGGTCGATGAGTCGGACTGCACCGTCAAAGTCTCCGTGAAGCTTCATGCGGAGAACATCTTCCGGGAGTCCGATATTCAGATAAGAAAGAAGATTGTTTTCGATCATAAAAGTTCCTCCTGTGTTAATTCAAGGTGAATATATGTGAAACTCAGTGTGTGATCCCGTGAGTTGTTCTGACCGGTACAATTTACTGCCGGAGATAAAATGGCGTCCCCATCCTAACAGGGAAAGAATGGGGACGCCAGAATTGATCACTCACAGATGAAGGGACAATGTAGGGAAATACAGTTTCCTGTCATCGTGAGCAGCCATAAAATAGCAGGTGCATGAAATGTACTCACGATCAGACAAACAGCTTCAATAGAGCGCCCATTCCGAGTCCCATGAAGTTTCCGATGGCGGCACCGAGAACTCCCATTAAAACACCGATACCGGCGAAGGAACCGTCATAAGCGGTTGCGATGATCGGAGCGGAAGCAGATCCGCCGATGCAGGCAACGGAAGCGGTGGAATCCATGCAGAGATCCCAGTGGAAGATCTTGGAGAGGATGAACATCAGCACAACATGGACAAGAAGGATTCCGAGACCATAGACAACCCACATCGGAGCAGATAAGAGGTCGATCAGGGTTGCTGTGGATGCGATGAGGGAGACAACCGCATAGAGATAAACGCTGGAGAGCTCTGTGACTGCCGGAAGTTTTCCGAGCGGAGTCATTGCGCAGATCAGTCCGAGGATCGTTACAAATACGGTCGTGCAGGTACCTTTATCAAAGAAGGAAAGTCCGACACCCTTGAAAAATCCATTCATCTGAACGCCGATGTACTGGGAGACTGCAGATACAACGAGGGTGAGACCAATCAGGAAGATCCAGTCTGCAGCATTCGGTTTTACGTTTGTCTCTTTTGCAACTTCCTCGTTTGCAGCTGCAGCGACAGCGTCGAGTTTGGAAGTATCAGCCTTGCAGGCCTTGTTCCACTTCTGGGCATATTTTACAGCAAAGAGCAAAAGTGCGATCCAGAGGGAGTAGCAGGCAGTATCGAGAGCCAGAGCGCAGGAGTAAGCACCGGAATCGACCGGAAGCGCATCCTCCATGGCAGCCATGTTTGCAGAGCCGCCGACCCAGGATGCGTAGAGGGCAGCTGTTGCGCCCCATGTCTTGTCAGCACCGCCGAGTGCATTTGCAAACAGCGGGAAAAGAGCGAAGAATCCGATGCCGAGGGTGATGGCACAGCCCATGAAGATACAGATCATACGCGGTCCGAGTTTTCCGAGCTTGCGGAAATCACAGCGGAGCAGCATGACGAAGATCATGGCATATAGGATGTTATTCTTTAAGGCACTGTAGGCTGCGGAACACTCATCGGAATTGTAGAGACCGATGGTGCAGAAGAACATGTTGAAGATGTAGATCCATACGAGCGGCGGAACGATGTTGAAGATCTTCCACTTCATGTATTTTTCAAGTGCGAGAAGACCGCCTGCGAGCAGCATCAGGAAAGCTATGTAAGTAAAACCGTTTGTAATCGTTAACATAGGATCACGCTCCTTTTTCTATTTGTGTTGTCGTTGTATCAGAGCTGGCGAAGAATGTATTCCTTTACCGGTTCCAACGTGCTCTTTTTCCATGCACCTTCCTCCGCTTTCTCCGAAAACGGGACGATGATGTGGAAATCCATGTGGGCGCCCTCGAAGTAACCGTCAGGCTCAGTGCTGAAGAAATATCCGTTCCAGACATCTTCGGAGGCATCTGTAAAGCGCTCCGGCTCCAGATAGATCATTTTCCTGCGGTCCTCCGCGACAAAGGCCTTTGCGGAGAGCGGTGCCAGAAGTTCATACTCCGCGGCCGGGATGTCTGTGAAGATGGCAGGAAGTGGGGCGATATCGATCCGCTCGTCTCCGCGGATGATCCGGATCCCGATCGCCTCAAAATCGATCGCTTCTTTGGTGAAGATCAGTTTTAACAGGACTCCGACATCCGTATACAGGTGTACTCGCTGATAGTCGGTATCAAAAATGAAGTTTCCGAGTGAATAGAAAATTGCTTTTCCGTTGTCAAAGAGCTCGTAGTTTTCCGGGACATGGGGATGATGGGCGACGACCACATCGGCTCCGAGTTCCAGAAACTTGAGGTAGCGGTCTCTGGTGTAGGGACTTGGAAGACTTGTGAATTCTTCCCCGCCGTGGGAGACGATCACGCACCAGCGGCAGCGGGATTTGATCTCGGCGATCCGTTTTGCGATGAGATCGAGGTCATCCCAGCGGAAAATACCGGGTTCGGTGGCAGTTGCCGGGATGCATTCTGCCTGGTAGGCGACACAGAACATGCCGATCCCGCCTGCCTCGTCGAGATACACAGGTTCGGACGCTTCGGTGTCATTCATTCCGGCCCCCATCGTGAGACAACCCATTTCTTCGGCGATCTTTTTTGTGCTCAGAACACCTTCCCGCCCGGCATCCATCGTGTGGTTGTTCCCGATACTCCAGATGTCTGCATGGATATCTTTCAGGACGCGCGTCGCCGCGGGATTCATGCTGTGAAAGAAGACTCCGCGGGATCCGTCATCTTTCGCATCGATCAGTGCGCCTTCCACATTTGCGACGGTGTGATCAGCGCTGTGGAAAAAATCGAGGACGGGGGCAGACAGCAGATGTTCATCCTCCCATCGGTGATCCATGTAGCGGTCAAATCCGATATCTCCGGTAAAAACGATCGATGTTTTCTTCTTTTCCATGGAACCACCTCCTATCTGGCCAGCCGGTAAAGAGCTTCTGCAAAAATATGTACATTTTCCATCAATCGGTCGATCTCCATGAACTCGTCCGGCTTGTGCTCGCGGACTTCATCGCCTGGGAAGATCGGTCCGAAGGCGACAACGTTCGGGATCGCTTTCGCGTAGGTGCCGCCGCCGATGGATTTCGGGATCGCAGAAAGTCCGGTCTCGTCTGCGTATACATGCAGAAGAGTCTGGACCAGCTCGCAGTCTTCCGGAAGATAGAGACATGCTTTGTGGGTTTCATTTACCTTCAGGAATCCTGCGTTCAGGAATGCCGCGTCGCAGATCGGAGCACAGTCATCGTAGGTGAAGGTTACCGGGTAGCGATAGTTGATGCGGATCAGGAAACTTGTCTCATCGCCCTGGATCGTTCCGAGGTTGAATGTGAGTTTTCCGCTCGGTTCATCGGAAAGAGCGATCCCGAGGGAGGTCCCGTCGCTTTCCAGCCCGACATGATCGGAGAGAAAGTGAACAAAACCGAGTAACGGTTCATCGAGCGGAAGTGTTCCGAGCGCATCCATCAGGAGGCCGATCGCATTGATCCCGAGTTCCGGGGAAGCTCCGTGGGCACTGATTCCGGTTGCGAGGATCTCGAATCCGTCTGCAGTTTCAGTGCAGGTGATCCGGTCACATCCGGCGGCGAGGACCATGAGTTGCGGCTTCATATCGTCCGGGCAGGTGATCTCTGCTCTCGCGGAGGCCGGAACTACATTCGGCGCGGATCCGCCGGAAATTTTTGTGAGACGGACATCGCCGGTCTGGGTGTAGTCCGCTTCATAGTTGACATTGATGATCCCCTTTTCCCCGTTGATGACCGGATATTCTCCATCCGGGGTGAATCCCATGACAGGGAGTTCGCCGCCGTGGCTCTTGTAGTATTTCATGTCATTGCTTCCGGTCTCCTCGTTTGTTCCGAAGAGGATCCGGATCCGGCGTTTTAAGGGGAGATCGCTGTCACGCAGGGCGGCCATCGCGTAAAGGGCGGCCATTGTCGGACCTTTGTCATCCATGGAACCACGGCCGAAGATCTTTCCGTCCCGGATCTCACCGCCGAACGGATCGAAGGTCCATCCTTCCCCTTCCGGGACAACATCGAGATGCCCGAGGACGGCGATCATCTCATCGCCTTCACCGAATTCACACCATCCCATCTGGTGATCAAGATCAGTGGTGCGGAAACCGAGTCCCTTTGACACAGCCAGGGCGTGGTCAAGGCATTTGCGGACATTGGGGCCGTATGGGGCGCCATCTGCAGGCGGTTCCTGCACACTGCGGATCCGGATGCTTTCCGCCAGGGATTGAAGAAGTGGTTCTTTTTGAAGTTCGACAGCTTCTTTCAGAGTCATAGATACTCATCCTCCTCTCAAAAAAATCCGCCAAAAGCAGACCAGGAAGACAAGAGCGGTTTGATCTCGCTTTTGTCGTTGGTTCTCGCTTTTGCCGGATTTCAGATTGCTTGCCAGACAGCGGTAACTGCCATTTGCAGAATGAAGCAGCAACATTGCGTATTCATTTGCATTTATTATAATGAGGTGGAAATGGTTTGTCAATAAAAAATAAAAATTTGGTCAAAAATATTAAAATTACTGAAAATACAAAAATGAGAATAAAAAGTACAGATCTTTCAAACCGCAAAACAGGAGACGTGGAAAAATAATTGCGGAAATTCCGGAGAGCATGCCGCCGGTCCGGACGAGAGAGCAGATGTGATTACTTTTTATGGGCAGGAATTTTCTGAACTGAAAACTCCGTACAATATAGTAGTGGCCGCAGATGTACTGGAATTCGTACAGGGATTGACAGAATGGATTTCCTATATTATGATGCTGAAATATGGTGGGACAAGTATTGGAAATGAGAGCGTGACTGAACCCAGCCGCGCACGAGCTGATGAAAAGAGGAGAGCAGAATGGCTGAAACCGGTGAGGAGACATATTATATTGTAGGAGAATCAAGAACGAATGTGGATAACGCGATCACAAAGGTGTATGGAAGCTTTTTTATCGCATTTGAGGTGATCCCATCAACAGGAGAGATCATACAGACAGACTGTTCGAGAACGCTGGAGCTGACAAATGATTTTATACGAAAGCTTTTTCTGCATAAGCACCTGGAAACGGATGCGAAGGTGATCGAGGAGGCGATCCGGCGCCGATATCATGGTTCTTCCTGGAAAGCGCTGATCGTTGCCTATCGGGACGCGTTAAAGCATTATCAGCGCGCGATGGCCGCCGAAGCAGAGGAAGAGGGGAAAAAAGGTGACAACTGAAAAGAATGAAGAGATGACAAGCGAAGAAGTCCTGACCTGCGCGATCAATATCGGGGAGCAGCTCCTCGTGAGCGGGGCGGAGATCAGCCGTGTGGAGGATACGATCCGGAGGATCTGCAATGCCTACGGGATCCGGCAGAGCCATATTTTCTCGATCGCGTCGTGTATCATCGTGACGCTGGAGACGAAGGAGCGGAAGTGGATCACGCAGACGCGAAGAATTTTAAGTTACGGGACGGATATGTGGAAGCTGGACCGGCTGAATGACCTTTCGAGGCGGATCTGCGCGACGCAGCCGTCCTTTGAGGTGATCGACCGGGAGTACGAAAAAATATTGAAGGGGCCGACCTATTCCCCGGCGGTGCAGTGCGGGATCTATGCAATGACAGCCGGGGCGTTTGCCATTTTCTTTGGAGGAAATCGGTGGGATGGATTTGCGTCCCTGTTTGTCGGGGCGCTGATCCGCGTGACCTTATATGCGCTCTCCGCGATCAAGCTGAAGGCGATCTTCTCCAATATCCTCTGCTCTCTGATCTCAGGTATGGCATGTATTCTTGTCTGCTATCTCGGGATCGGACAGCATGTCGAGATGATCATGATCGGGAATATCATGCTCCTGATCCCGGGAGTCCTGATGACGAACTCATTCCGGGATTTCATCAGCGGGGACATGATCAGCGGACTTCTGCATTTTTCGGAGGCGATGATCACAGCCATCTGTGTGGCAGCCGGGTTTATTCTTTCTAAAATACTTCTTGGAGGGATGTTATGAGTCAGGATGTTCTTTCAGTCATCGCATCGTTTTTCGGGTCGTTCGGATTTGCGATCATTTACAACATCCGCGGGCGCAGAGTCTTGATCCCGGCGATCGGCGGGGCAGTTTTCTGGGCGGTGTATCTTGTATTTTTGCATTTTGTGAATAATGAATATCTGGGATTTTTCGTTGTGGCGATCCTGATCACGATCTACTCGGAGATCTGGGCGAGGATCTTAAAGACACCGGCGACGACGGTCCTGATGCCGACGGTCATCCCGCTGATCCCGGGAGGTTCCCTGTACTATGCGATGGACGCGGCTCTCCGGCGTGACATGCCGCAGTTTATCGTAAAGGGTCAGGCGGCGATCGGACTTGCGATCGCGCTTGCGGCGGGG
>ERZ773115.1116-NODE-1116-length-26044-cov-14.446189_pt1 | contig 26044 bp, 27 predicted proteins | sample MGYA00511116_ERZ773115 | MGnify/ENA primary metagenome ERZ773115 (study PRJEB29015, sample SAMEA2737869) | human gut metagenome | biome: human gut; feature: human-associated habitat; material: faeces | place: China | collected 2012 ... | reverse complement strand
CGGATAGAGATAGCTTGCCCCATAGCAGCCAAGCTTTTTAGGGCCGCTGATCTCAATCCCCGCCTCCTCCAGGGCGGCAATTTTTTCCAGCGCGTTTGCTACGGTAGAGACCGTGATAGACTTCTGCCGCCGATCCACAAACAGCTCCCCGCCCCGGATCGTGTAGGTAAAGGGCAGGCCCTTGGCTGTGTGAAATACCTCCTGTTGGTGCTGCTGCAGCAGTGCCCAGACAGCATCAATCGAATCTGCCATGGCGCATTACCTCCCTAGTATAACGGATAAACAAACGGAAACTCAATGTACAAAAAACACCGCATGACCAAAATCATGCGGTGGAATTGGACAGGTTACTTCTTCTGTCCGAAACGGTATTCGGTCCCGTTGCGCAGCCGCTCAATGTTGGAGCGGTGCAGCCAGATAACCATAGCGGCCATAAGGCAGCAACAGATCGTGCTGAACACAACTGTCGGCATGCCTGCGCCGTGCGCGATGAGGTTGATGAGGGTACCGACAGGGTACAGAGCCGCGATGATAATGCTGCCAAGCGAGACGATATGGGTAATCGCAACCTCGATCAGGAAAATAACCAGCAGGACTGCACAGACGAGCGGCTCGGTGGCAAGCGCCGCACCGGCGCCCACCAGAACGCCTTTACCGCCCTTGAAGCCGAAGAAAATCGGGCGGCTGTGGCCGATCATGCAGAAGATGGCGGCCAGATAGGCACCGCAGACGGGGTCCAGCGGATTCTGCCAGGCCGCACCTGTGCCGGAGAGCAGCGCGTCAAAGATAAAGCGTCCCAGATTGACGGCTGCCACGCTCTTGCCCACATCACCGATGGTGGTGAAAACAGCGGGCAGCTTGCCGTAGGTGCGCAGAACATTCGTCATGCCGGCATTGCCGCTGCCGTGATTGCGCACATCATCATTGTACATAACCTTGGAAATCAGCACGCCAAACAGAATGCTGCCCAACAGGTAGCCGCCCGCCGCGGTCAGCACGCAGGCCAGAAGGATATTTACAATCATCGGTTACACCTTCCCTGCCTTGACCGCGCCATCGCCGTGCTCGCGGGTGATCATCTTGATGGGGGTGCCGGTCAGACCGAAGGTCTCCCGGATCTGATTTTCCAGATAACGCTGGTACGAGAAATGGAACAGAGCCTTCTGGTTGACGAAGCAGACGAACGTCGGCGGGCGGGTCGAAATCTGAGTAATATAGAACACCTTCAGACGCTTGCCCTTGTCGGACGGCGGCTGGACCTTGGCGGTGGCACGGGCCAGCATCTCATTCAGCGCGCCGGTGGGCACACGGGTGCCGTTCTGGACATCCACAAAGTGGATGGTCTCAAACAGCTTGTCGACGCGCTGGCCGGTCTTGGCGCTGATGAAGATGATGGGGGCATAGGACATGAAGCTGAAGTCCTCCTCCAGCTTTTTGCGCATGGCGTCCATCGTGTAGCTGTCCTTCTCGACAGCGTCCCACTTGTTGACGGCGATGATGCAGGCCTTGCCCTGCTCGTGGGCATAGCCCGCAACCTTGGAGTCCTGCTCGGTAAAGCCGACCGTGGCGTCGATCATGATGACGCAGACACGGCTGCGCTCGACCGCGGCCAGACTGCGCAGAACGCTGTAGCGCTCCACGCCGCTCTCCACCTTGCCGCGCTTGCGCAAACCGGCGGTATCGGTAAAGACGAACTTGCCGTACTTGTTCTCGACCATTGTGTCGATGGCATCGCGGGTGGTGCCTGCCTCGTTGGCAACGATGAGGCGGTTTTCGCCCAGAATGTGGTTGATCAGACTGGACTTGCCGACATTGGGGCGGCCGATGACAGCAACGGTGATGCGGTCATCGGTGTCCTCTTCCTCCTCCTCAAAATTGAGGTGAGCGCAGACGGCGTCCAGCAGGTCGCCAGTGCCATGGCCGTGTACGCCGGAAACCGGGATCAGCTCGCCGAGGCCGAGGCTGTAAAAATCATACAGCTCCATCGGGGGCTCGCCGACCTTGTCGCACTTGTTGACGGCCAGCACCACGGGCTTGCCGCTGCGCATCAGCATACCGGCAACATCCTGGTCCTGCGGCGTCACACCGGCGGACAGCTCAGTCACCATGACGATGCAGTCGGCGGAGTCGATGGCCAGCTGGGCCTGCTCACGCATGTGGGCCAGCAGGCCGTCATCAATGCGGGGCTCTATGCCGCCGGTGTCCACCAGCAGGAACTTGTGGCCGGACCATTCGCAATCGCAGAAGATACGGTCGCGGGTAACGCCCGGCGTGTCCTCGACAATGGCGAGGCGCTGGCCGGTCAGCTTATTGAAAATAGTGGACTTGCCCACATTGGGGCGGCCCACAATGGCTACGATCGGTTTTGCCATGTCTGCCTTCCTCCCTCTTATCGTTTGAGTTTAATCTTGCGTTTATGACTGCTCAGGTATGCCTTACAGCACCCGCCGCCATCGGTGGGGATGCTGATAGCACGGCAGCCCAGCTCCCTGCCAAGCTGCTCGAGCGTGATGTCGTCCAGAAACTGGCCCTTTTCATCGCGGACCATGACCTCGGGCACGGCAAGCAGGTCGCCCTGCAGCCTGCCGCGGCACTGCCTGATGATGTCGGTGCCGGTCACAAGCCCCGCCACGCTGACATTGCCGCCGAAGAATTCATTGCGGATCGCGTGGACTGTGACCTGCACCTGCGGATATTTCCGCATCAGGGCCTCGGCGCAGTCTTGGATGAGCGGTGCAGCGAGCGTGCCTGTTACAACATCAAGACTGTGCGGCAGCACAAGGCCCGCGTAGGTATCCAGCTCCTCCATGAAGGTGTCATGGTAGAGCCGCCACATGCCGACCCCGTCCTCCAGCTGGGCAAATTCATCGTAGAATTCTGCCGGGGGGATCGGGCGCTCAGCGGTGAGATACCACTCGTCACTGGGATAGACGATGCTGCGGCCGTACTCGGCGCGGCAGCGGGCCGCGAATTCTTCCAGAATATCGAGCGTGGCGGCGGCGCTTTCCTTATCATACGCGGTAAGCTTGTACAGGCCCTTGCGATAATCGGTCACGCCGGCCGGCACAGCGGCGATGCTGCCCACCCGGGGGTGCAGGGCCAAAAGATCCTGCAGGGTGCGGCGCAGTTCCTCCCCGTCATTGATGCCGCGGCACAGCACCAGCTGACAGTTCAGCTCAATGCCGCCCGCCGCAAGTTTGGGAAGATACTGCAGCACCTCACCGCCGCGCTTATTGGCCAGCATCCGCACCCGCAGCTGCGGGTTGGTGGTGTGGACTGATACAAAAATGGGGCTGATGTGCATCTGGATGATGCGGTCGATCTCGTGCTCTGACAGGTTTGTCAGTGTGATATAGTTGCCGAACAGAAAACTGAGGCGCTCATCATCGTCCTTGAAGTAGAGCGGTTCCCGCATACCGGGCGGCAGCTGATCAATAAAGCAGAACATGCAGTGATTGGAACAGCTGTGCTTTTCATCGCCCAGATAGGTCTTGAAGTTGCAGCCAAGCGGCTCATACTCCCCTTTTTCTACCTGCACGGTGCGGTGCTGCTCATGCTCACACAGGGCAAGCGAAAACTGAGCCGGCGTTGTATAGAACTGATAGTCCAGTGCATCGTTCAGGGGGTGGCCGTCGATGGCCAGCAGGGCGCAGCCCACGGAAATACCCAGCCTTTCTGCGGGGGAATTTTCATCTACTGCCGTCACATACAGGGCCATTCGTCACACTCCTCTTCCGATGGTTATTCAACAAAAAATGGGGAAGGCATCGCCCTCCCCACGCAAGAGACTTACGCCTCTTTCTTGATGACTTCCTGGCCTTTGTAGTAGCCACACTTGCCGCAAACCTTATGGGGAACCTTCAGTTCGCCACACTGCGGGCACTTCACCAGCGTAGGCGCCTCCAGTTTCCAGACATTAGAGCGACGTTTATCGCGGCGGGCTTGAGAATGCTTTCTCTTGGGTACGATAGCCATAATCGGACACCTCCTTGGTGAAATTCAACTTAATAGTTGTTTTAATATGCTAAGCCTTGCATCTGCAGGGGCAGCATCGTCTGCCGGTTGGCAGGAACACCCTGCCGCCTTCTTCTTGCCGCAGATGGGGCATAGACCTTGACAATCAGCACTGCACAGCAGCACTGCGGGGACCTCAAAGATCAGCTCCTGATAAGCCAGCTCCTCAAGGTCGAGACAATCCTTTTCATTGCACGGCAGTTCAAAATCAGGGTCATCCAAATCACGATCCCGCACAAAATACTCGCGCTCAAAATCGTAATCACGGCTCAGCGGCTCAAGGCAGCGCGCACACTCGGCATCAACATGTGCCTTTACATGCAACAGCAACGCTGCGCCTTCCTCGGTGAGCGTCGCCGTAAAGTCACATATGGCCGGGGTATTTACACGGTATCCCCCGAAATCCGCCTGTGAAAAGTCAGCCTCATAATGTGCCGCATAGGGCTTTCGGCCACTTTCCAGAAATGAACGAAGATCAAATTGCATAGTACACCTCAAAAGGTTGCTTAAATAGTATACACAAGTACAAGGGGCTTGTCAACAGCTAAAACACAAAAAATTGTGATTTTTTGTGTTTTTACCAAAAAATCAGGGCGGGAAGACTTCCCCGCCCTGAAAAGTTCTTTAGTAAGTTGCGCCCATCAGATCACGTACTTCTTCAGGTCTTCCGGCAGCTCGGCAACGTCAGCAGAAACGGTGACGACGACCTCGATGTTGGGGGTGATCTTGTCGATGGCTTCCAGCACCTTGGCGGCGGCGGACATGTCGTGGTCGATGATGCGCAGGATGCCGTCGATGAACAGCTCGGTAATATCGTAGTTGCCAGCCAGAACGCCTGCCACAAAGCCGTACAGCATATCAGCACCGGCAACGCCATACTCGTCAACATCTACCAGACGGGCGGAGTGGTTGATCTCGGTGGTGAGCTTCATGCACTTTTCAATGACAACAATGTTGCCGGAGGTGGTCTTGGTAGCCTTGTCGATCATGTCGATCATGGTTTTGGTCTTGCCGGAGCCCTTGGTTCCAACGATCAGTTTCAGCATAGGGGTTACCTCCTTGTATTCGTGAGACGCCATATCCCAGGCGTGTATTCCATTAGTCTTTCAGGCTGGCTTCCAGTTCGGCCTTGCGGTCCTCGTAACCGGGCTTGCCCAGCAGGGCGAACATGTTCTTCTTGTAGCTCTCAACGCCGGGCTGGTTGAACGGATTTACACCGAGCAGGTAGCCGCTTATAGCGCATGCCTTCTCGAAGAAGTAGATGATGTAGCCAAGCTCGTACTCGTTAAGCTCGGGAGCCTCGAGAACGATGTTGGGAACGCCGCCCTCGGTGTGTGCGATAACGGTGCCCTCGTAAGCCTTGCGGTTTACAACGGACATGTTCTGGTTGGAAAGGAAGTTCAGACCGTCAACGTTGGTGGGGTCGTCCTTGAGGAAGAACTCCTTCTGGGGCTTTGCGAACTGCATAACAGTCTCGAACATTACGCGGGAACCGTCCTGAATGAACTGGCCGAGGGAGTGCAGGTCGGTTGAGAATACAGCGGAGGACGGGTAGATGCCCTTGTTGTCCTTGCCCTCGCTCTCGCCGAACAACTGCTTGTACCACTCGTTCATCAGGGTGAAGTCCGGCTCGTAGCACTCCAAAATCTCCACAGCCTTGCCCTTGCGGTACAGGATGTTGCGGATGGCGGCGTACTTATAAGCATCGTTGTCGGGGCTCAGTACGGAGAAGCGCTCCATAGCATCGGCAGCGCCCTGCATCAGAGCGTCAATGTCGATGCCGGCAGCGGCGATGGGCAGCAGACCCACGGCGCTCAGCACGGAGTAGCGGCCGCCCACGTCATCGGGAACTACAAAAGTAGGCCAGCCCTGTGCGTCAGCCAGCTGCTTCAAAGTGCCCTTGGCACGGTCGGTGGTGGCGTAAATGCGCTTATTGGCTTCCTCCACGCCCATCTCCTTTTCCAGCAGCTCGCGCAGCACACGGAAGGCCAGAGAGGTCTCGGTGGTGGTGCCGGACTTGGAGATGACGTTGATGGAGAAGCGCTTGCCCTTGCACAGGCTGATGATATTGTTCAAGTAGGTGGGGCTGATGCTGTTGCCGCAGAAGTAGATCTTCAGACCATCCTCCAGCTCGTTGTGGTACATACCCTTAACGGCCTCCACAACAGCGCGTGCGCCCAGATAACTGCCGCCGATACCGGCCACCACCAGAACGTCGGAGTCCTCGCGGATCTTGGCAGCGGCTGCCTTGATGCGGGCGAACTCTTCCTTGTCATAATCCCGGGGCAGGGTCATCCAGCCCAGAAAATCGCTGCCGGGGCCGTTCTTGGCCTCCAGCTGCTTGTGGGCGGCTTCTACCTGCGGGTAGATGGCTGCATATTCCTCTTCGCTGATGAAGCTGGAGAGGTGTTTCGTGTTCAGTGCGACACTCATTTTATTAAAACCTCCAAACGATCTGCCGGGCCTTTGCCCTGCGAGGAAATATCTTGGTATAAGTGTACCGTTCCCTCCGGGTAAAGTCAAGGTCAAATTCCTTAGATTTCATACAATTTTAATAGTGTTTTTTTGTTTCTTCATCCAGATTTGTTCAGGTATCCAACAGTCCCGCCGGGCGTCCGGCGCACTTTTGTGCGCTGAAGCGCCTTTTTCGGCACAGGGTCAGGCTGCTGTCCCCCGCAGGCTGTCCCACAGCAGCTGCAAGGCGGTGTCAAACTCCATGCGGGGCGCATCGGCGGCGGCGCACACTGGGTACTCTCCCTGTACTGCTTCGCCGCACAGCAGCTGCGCCTTGCCTACCGTCTGTCCCCGGGTCACCGGGGCTTCCAGCGTGTCGGGCAGTTCCAGCTGCACGGTCAGCTGACCGGCGCTTTCGGCGGGCAGCAACGCGGTGGCGGGCAGCGCGGCGTAATCCAGCGGCACGGTCTCCTCGGTGCTGCCCTTTACCTTTAATTGCAGCGGGCGCTCCTGCGGCAGGGGCACCGGTGCGGCGCGGTAGGCCGCAAAGCCGTAGTCCAGCAGGGTGGTGGCGGCTTCGAACCGTTCCTTGCTGGAGGGTGCACCCAGCACCACCGCGATGAGATTCAGCCCGTCCCGGGTGGCGCTGGCGGTAATGCACACCCCCGCTCCGCCGGTGGTGCCGGTCTTGAGCCCGGTAATGCCGTTGTACCGCCGCAGCAGCTTATTGGTGTTCACCAGCTGGGTCTGCCCGCCCCGCAGGGTGTCCGTCCAGATGCCGGTATAGTGCAGCACCTCCGGGCAGGTGTTCAGGATGGTGCGGCTCATGATGGCTACATCCCGTGCGGTGGAAAGATGCCCTTCTGTGTCCAGCCCGCAGGCGTTGCGGAAGGTGGTGTGCTCCATGCCCAGCTCTGCGGCGCGGGCGTTCATCTGCTGCACAAAGGCAGGCTCGCTGCCGCCCACAAGCTCTGCCACCGCCACTGCTGCATCGTTGGCAGAGGACACACAGATGGCCTTGAGCATCTCGTCCAGCGTGAACTGCTCCCCGGGCTCCAGCCAGATTTGGCTGCCGCCCATGTGGTAGGCGTGTTCACTGACCGGCACAGCGGTATCCATGGTCAGCCGCCCGGCGTGCACCGCCTCAAAGGTGAGCAACAGGGTCATCACCTTGGTAATGGAGGCGATGGGCATGGTCTGGTCGGCATTCATCTCGTAAAGCACCGCGCCGCTGGTCTGGTCGATGAGGATCGCCGCGCGGCAGGGCAGGGTAAGCTGCGGCGGGGTGACCGTCAGGGTCTGCACTGCCGGTTCTGCCTGTGCCTGCACCACCGGCTGGATGCGCAGCCCCTTGCCCTGTGCCGTGCCGAAGGCCAGCGCAAACAGCCAGAAGCAGACCACCCCCGCGCACAGCAGCGCCAGATTTCTCCGTTCCATTTCCGTCCCTCCCCGTGCGAAGTCTCTTGCTGCTACTGTATGCAGTGGTCTTTTCAGGCATGCCGCTAGTCAATTTTGCCGTACTATTTTTCACATTGTGTTCGTTTTCTGTTAACTTTGGTACCTGTCCCTTGACTTTTCACGGCAAAACTTGTAAAATTGAACTGTTCCCAGAAGGGAGCAAGCCCAGTTTCATACAATCATGCAATCACAAGGAGGGTCTCATTATGAATCTTTCTCGCCGTAACTTTATAAAGATCGCTGGTCTGTCCGCTGCTGCTGTTGCAGGTGCCGCCCTGTTCACCGGCTGCTCCGGTCAGCTCATGCTGCCCGTCCGGTTCTCTGCTACCGTGATCGGTAAAGATATCCAGAAGGCTCTGGACACCAAGCAGTTTTCTGTCGTGGCCAGCCTGAAGCCGGACGCCCAGGAGAACGCCATCAACGCTTTTGTGAGACGTCAGCTTCCCCTGTCTATGTACGAGGTCGATTTCATTGAGCGCAAGACCGATACACTGGACGGCAAGGAGACCGATTATCTGTTCGTTACCCTGAAAAACAGCTAACGGCTCGTCATTCCTTCCTGCAGCTTTGGGACGCGAGATTTTTCGCGTCCCTTTTTGTTTTGACGCACTGCAAAAGACCGGTGTCTCCGTGCAAAAACAGTCTTGCACCCCGGTGGGCTTCTGTTATATAATGAGAAGAAATGCAAAACACCCCCGTTTTTATCGAAAGGATCGTTCCCCATGCGAGTTTGTTTTTATACCTTGGGCTGCAAGGTCAACCTGAACGAGACCGGTGCGCTGGAACAGCTGTTCCGCGCCAACGGCTTTACCATTGCGCAGGAAGGCGAGGCAGCGGACGTGTTCATCGTGAACAGCTGCACCGTGACCAACTTCGGCGACCAGAAGAGCCGCAAGTGGTTGCGCCGCAAAAAGCGCGAAAACCCCGGTGCGGTGACGGTGCTGACCGGCTGCTACCCGCAGGCCTTCCCGGAGGAGGCCGCACAGTTCATGGAGGCCGACCTTGTGTGCGGCAACGGCGACCGCAAGGCCATTCTGGAGAACGTACAAAAGCTGCTGGACGGCCACGAGCGCATCGTAGCCATTGCCCCGCACCAGCGCGGCGAGCAGTTCGAGGAGCTGCCGGTGGAACGGTTCGAGACCCACACCCGCGCCTTTATCAAGGTAGAGGACGGCTGCAACCGGCAGTGCGCCTACTGCGTCATCCCCCGCGCCCGCGGGCCGGTGCGCAGCCGCGCCGAGGAGAGCATTCTGGCCGAGCTGCACCAGCTGGCCGCTGCGGGCTACCGCGAGGTGGTGCTCAGCGCCATCTCCCTGCCCAGCTACGGGCTGGACACCGGCACGAACCTTGTGGAGCTGGTGGAAAAATGCGCACAGGTGCCGGGCATCGAGCGCATTCGTCTGGGCAGCCTTGACCCCGATATGCTCACCCCGGAATTCATCTCCCGCTTGGCAGCGGTGGACAAGCTTTGCCCCCAGTTCCACCTGAGTTTGCAGAGCGGCTGCACCGCCACCCTGCGCCGGATGCGCCGGGTGTACACCGCGCAGGAGTACGCACAGGTGGTGGAGCAGATCCGCGCCGCCTACGGCAGCCGCCCGGTCAGCTTTACCACCGACTGCATCTGCGGCTTCCCCGGCGAGACGACAGAGGACTTTGAGGAGAGCTGCGCATTTTTGAAAAAGATCGGTTTCCTTAAAGTGCATGTGTTCCCCTACTCCCGCCGCAGCGGCACCCCGGCTTACGATTTCCCGGATCAGATCCACGAGCGGGAAAAGCAGGAGCGCAGCCGCCGCATGAACGCCGTAGCCGAGCAGGTGCGCTGCGAGGCACTGGCCGCCTTTGAGGGCACCGAGGATGAGGTGCTGCTGGAAACGCCCCTGTCCGGTACGCTGTTCACCGGCTACACCCGGCTGTACATTCCGGTGGTGGTCTCTGCCCCCGGCTGCGAGAGCGGGCAGATCGTGCGGGTAAAGCTTGGCCGCTACGATGGCGAGCGGGTGCGTGCAGCACTTTGCTGAAATTTTTTCATTTTACTTGTACATTCTGTGCATCCGCATGAATACAATAAATTTTTAACAAATTTTGTGTTTTGCTCTTTCCATACGCACGTCTTTATGTTAAAATGAAGATGGATTTATCGGGTCCGGCGTGCTGTAAGCAACCAGCACGGTACCATCCGTGCCCGTATAGTGCCGTTTTTATGCTCTGCACACAGGGCAGACGGCTCCGTTTTTTGGCTGTTTCTGAGCAAGGAGAGATTGGAATGAGTTTCAGAGGAATCAATACTACGGTCATCCAGATCCGCCGTCAGGTGTTTACCGAGGTCGCCCGCATGGCTTACGCCAATGTCAAGGGCGAGCAGGCCAACCACCTGATGCGCAAGATCCCCTACACCATCATCCCCGGTGAGGAGGGCAAGCTGCGCAAGGACATCTTCCTGGAGCGCGCCATCGTTGAGGAGCGCGTGCGTCTGGCTATGGGTCTGCCCACCCGCCGCATGGACGAGCACAACAGCGTGGTCTCCGGTCTGGAGGATGCCTCCATCGCCGATAAGTACTATGATCCCCCGCTGGTCAACGTGATCAAGTTTGCCTGCAACCGCTGCCCTGAAAAGCTGGTCAAGGTTTCTGACCTGTGTCAGGGCTGCCTTGCACACCCCTGTATGGAAGTGTGCCCCAAGAAGGCTATCACTTGGGAGAGCGGCCGTTCCACCATCGATCAGGACAAGTGCATCAAGTGCGGCCGCTGCGTCACCGTCTGCCCCTACAACGCCATCGTCAAGACCGAGCGTCCCTGCGCCGCTGCCTGCGGCATGGGTGCCATCCACTCTGACGAGCTGGGCCGTGCCGAGATCGATTACAGCAAGTGCGTGTCCTGCGGTCAGTGTCTGGTAAACTGCCCCTTCGGTGCCATTGCCGACAAGGGTCAGATCTATCAGCTCATTCAGGGCTTCAACCGCGGCGACCGCATCTATGCGCTGGTCGCTCCCGCCTTCATCAACCAGTTCCCCTCTCTGGCTTCCACCGGTAAGCTGAAGTCCGCCCTGAAGGCCATCGGCTTCTGCGACGTGGTGGAGGTTGCCATTGGTGCCGACCTGTGCACTGTGGACGAGGCACACGACTTCCTTGAGGAAGTGCCCGAGAAGCTGGACTTCATGGCTACCTCCTGCTGCCCGGCATGGAGCATGATGGCAAAGACCGCCTTCCCCGGCCTTGCCAAGAACATCTCCATGACCATGACCCCCATGGTGTTCACCGCCCGCATGATGAAGCAGGCCGACCCCGATGCCCGTATGTGCTTCATCGGACCCTGCGCCGCCAAGAAGCTGGAGGCCTCCCGCCGCACCGTCCGCTCCGACGTGGACTTCGTGCTGACCTTTGAAGAGTTGGCCGGTATCATTGAGGCAAAGGACCTGGATCTGGACAATCTGGAAGTGGATCCCGCCGAGATGGATCTGTGCTACGCTTCTGCTGCCGGCCGCGGCTTTGCACAGTCCGGCGGTGTTGCCAAGGCTGTTGCTGACAAGATCAAGGAATGGCGTCCCGACATGGAGGTGAAGATCGCCTCCGCACAGGGTCTGGCCGACTGCAAGAAGCTGCTGATGCTGGCCAAGGCCGGTAAGTACAACGGCTACCTGCTGGAAGGCATGGGCTGCCCCGGCGGCTGCATCGGCGGTGCCGGTACCATTGCCGACCCCGTGCGCACCGCAGCTGTGCTGAACAAGTATGTGAAGGATGCCGAGTTCACCGACCCCGAGCAGAGCGCCTTTATGTCCAACATCCACATGCTGAAGGACGATCCCAACTTTGAGGTCTGAGTCGCTATAAGGTAACCACCCAAAAGGACGCTGCAATGTTGCAGCGTCCTTTTTCATCACACTTTCCATATTCTGTGACGGATTCGAAACATTTTTGTGAAAGACTGCCAAGGCGCATTGACAAGGCCGTCCGGTCATGCTATGTTAGCATTGACAAATCAGCACCTTATGGAGCATTATATACTCTGTTTCACCATGCCGTAGCTGCGGCAGAAAGGATAAAACCATGACTACTGCCTTAAAACGTACCGGCGCTGCCCTGCTGACGCTGCTGATGTTCTGTATGCTCACACTGGGCGCTTCTGCCGCCGCGAATACCCCCGTTGGGGTCAAATTCTGGAAGGAAAACTCCGACAAGGAATCCATGGCCAACTCCGGCATTGATTCTGACCGCGAGGCTACCCTTGCCCGCCAGTCCAACGGCACCTACACCCTGATGCTGCCTGTCAAGCAGGTGACCAAGCTCAATGTGACCGGCTGTCTGACCGGCCTGACCATCGGCGATGTGACCTACACCGGCACCCTGACCGGCGAGATCGAAAAGGGCAACGGCATCCTGACCATCAAAAACCTGCCTGCCTCGGTGCTGACCGGCAGCGATGTGAATAAGGCGCTGACCGTGACCTGCAACATCCAGATGGATCTGAGCCTGCTGGGCGAGATCAACACCACCGCCCGGATGTGCATCTGGGCAAAATAAACAGCACGATAACAAAAGCGCCGTTCCACCCGGGACGGCGCTTTTCGCTGTTCAGCAATCGATGTGCTTTTCCACAAAGTCGGCGGCCATTTTATCCAGCTGCATCACCGCGTTTTCCGCACCCTTCATCACCTTGCGCACATTGCGGCGCATCTGGCGCTTGCTCTGGGTAGCCATCATGGCACCGGCAGCCCCAAGGACTGCACCGGCGGCTATGCCCACCACCATGCCTGCGGCGGAATTTTCTCGCTGTTTCATCCTGAATTTCTCCTTTCAGCCTGTCATGACAGGGCTTGCAGTGCTATTATTTCCGCAAAAGAATCTGGTATACGCTTTTTTTATGCAGCAATTTGTGGTATACTGTTCTATGATGCTTTTTATAAGCCGCTGCGCGCGGCTTTTCAGCAAGGAGGTTTTCCTATTTGCAAAAACCCGTTGAACCAAAAAAGATCCTTTGCATCCACGATCTGTCCGGCGTGGGCCGGTGCAGCCTTGCGGTGATCCTGCCTGTGCTGTCGGTCATGGGCTTCCAGCCGGTGGCACTGCCCACGGTGGTGCTCTCCACCCACACCGGCGGCCTTGGCACCCCCGCCCGGATGGACGGCAGCGCCTACGGCATGGCCGCGCTGGAGCACTACCAGACCCTTGGACTGCAATTTGATTGTATCTATACCGGCTATCTGGGCGGCGAGGCACAGGTAGCGCTGGCTGAAAAAGCCTTTGCCCTGTGGCCTGCCGCCTATAAGGTGGTGGACCCCGTAATGGGCGATAACGGCAAGGCCTATTCCACCGTTACCCCGGCGCTGGTCGAGCATATCCGCAGCCTGTGCCGCGCGGCAGACCTGATTTTGCCCAACTACACCGAGGCGCAGCTGCTTTTGCAGCAGCAGCCCGTGACGGAACAGCTGGACGATGCCGCCGCGCAGGCGCTGGCAGATGCTTTGCAGCCGCTGGCCTCCAACGCGGTGGTCACCGGATTGCCGCTGGGCAAGTACATCGGCTGTGCCGGTACCGGCGCAGACCGCTTCGTCATCAAAAAGCTGCATATCAGCCGCAGCTTCCCCGGCACGGGGGATCTGTATGGTGCCGTGCTCATCGGCTCGCTGCTGCAGGGCAACGCCCTGAGCGCCGCCGCCGATAACGCTGCGGAGTTTGTTTCGCTGGCCATTCAGGGCACGCCCTACACGCAGGACACCCGCTTCGGCGTGTGGTTTGAGCCGCTGCTGCCCCGCCTGTGCCCCCTGCGGGAGGAACCGGAGGGCATTTTATGATGGACAAGCCGACTTTGAATATCGTGCTGGTAGAGCCCCGCATCCCCCAGAACACCGGCAACGTGGCGCGCACCTGTGCCTGCACGGCCTGCCGTCTGCATCTGGTAGGCCCCATGGGCTTTGCCATTGATGACAAAAAGCTCAAACACGCCGGGCTGGACTACTGGCACTATCTGGACATTACCTACTACGACGGCCTTGCGGACTTTTTTGCCCGCAACAGCGGCCCCTACTACTACTTTACCACCAAGGCGCCCCAGCGCTACACCGACGTACAGTACCCGGACGGGGCTTATCTGGTGTTCGGCCGCGAGGACGCCGGGTTGCCGGAGGCGCTGCTTGTGGAAAATCAGGAGCACTGCATCCGGATGCCCATGCGGGACACCTGCCGCAGTCTGAACCTTTCCAACAGCGTGGCGGTGGGCGTGTACGAGGTGCTGCGGCAGTGGGATTTCCCGGAGCTGCTGGACCACGGCCACCTACGAGATTATGAATGGAAATGAGGGAAATTATGAGCAAGATTGCAATTCTGACTGATTCCTCCTGCGATATCCCGCAGGAGATGGCCGAAAAATACGGCATTGATATCATGAGTTTCCACATCCTGCTGGATGATGTGGACTATGTTGAGCGTGTGGACTGCACCAACACCGAATTCTACGATAAAATGCGTGCGGCAAAGGGTGTGCCCTCTACCGCCGCCATTACGCCCATCCAGTTCTGTGAAAAATACTGCCAGTATGTGGACGAGGGCTACACGGATGTCATCCATGTGCCCATTAACAAATCCGGCTCCTCCACCTACAACAACGCCCTGATGGCACAGGGGATGCTGCGGGAGGAGCGCCCGGAGCACCATCTGAACATCCATCTGCTGGACCCCCACACCTATTCTATGGTGTTCGGCTGGTATCTGTGCGAGATGGCACGCAAACTGCAGAACGGCGCAGAGATCCGCCACGTCATCCACGAATTTGAACGGCAGATGAACTGCATGGAGGTCGTGCTGGGGCCTTACAGCCTGAGGCAGATGAAAAAGAGTGGCCGCATCTCTGCCGCAGCAGCCGTCATGGGCGAGTTGATGGGTATCCGTCCCATCATTACCCTGATCGACGGCAAAACCAAGGTAGAGGCCAAGGTGCGCGGCGATGAAAAAGTCGTGCCCGCCATGGTGGAGCTGTGCCAGAAGCGCGCCGGGGATGTGGAGGACTTTGAGTATATGATCGGCCACACCAACATCCCGCAAGCCGCTGATCTGGAAAAGGCCTGCCGCAAGGCCTTTGGCAAGCCGCCGCTGGCCGTGTTTGAGCTGGGCGGCGTGGTCTCTGCCAACACCGGCCCCGACACCGTAGCGCTGACATATACCGGCCACCCCAGAGGGTAAAAACATCCGGCAGAGGGTTGCCGCAGAATAGCATACCTTCAAAATGTTGAAAGCTCCAAAGCAGCTTCTCAAAAAAGGGTACAAAAAAGCTGAGCATCTGTGAAAGATCAGGTGCTCAGCTTTTTTACATTTTTCCTTGACGCTGTTTCGCAGCAGTCCTTTTGTTATTTATTTCTCGTGTTTTACCCGTTGGATATCTCCCAGATCGTAGGGGGTGTTCTGGTAGACGTAATAGTTCAGCCAGTTTTCATACAGCAGGTGGGCGTGGGCACGCCAGCGGAACAGCGGCGGCTTTGCGGGGTCGTCATCCGGGTAGTAGTTGACGGGCACATGGATGGGCAAGCCCTTGGCTACGTCCCGCTTATACTCGGCATCCAGCGTATACTTATCGTACTCCGGGTGGCCGGTGACAAAGATCTGCCGCCCGTTCTCGGTGCTCATGAGGAAGGGCCCGGCGGCGTCGCTCTCGGCCAGAATGCGCAGTGCGGCGCAGTTGTCCACATCCTCCCGGCAGATGCCGGTATGGCGGCTGTGAGGAGCGTAGAACACCTCATCAAAGCCGCGCACCAGCGGGTTTGCCGGGCGGGTGACCCGGTGCTCGAACACGCCGAACATCTTTTCCGGCAGCAGCTGCTTGCGCACGCCATAATGGTAGTACAACCCTGCCTGTGCGCCCCAGCAGACATGGAGGGTGGAGTAGACGTTCGTTTCGCTGAAGTCCATGATCTCGCACAGTTCGTTCCAGTAGTCCACCTGCTCAAAATCCATGGTCTCCACCGGCGCGCCGGTGATGATCATACCATCGTAACGGTTGTTCTTTACCTCGTCAAAGGTCTTGTAAAAGGCCTCAAGATGGGCAGCCGACACATGGGTGGCAGAGTGGCTGGCGGTCTGCAGCAGGGTCATGTGCACCTGCAGCGGGGTGTTTGCCAGCAGCCGGGCGATCTGGGTCTCGGTGGCGATCTTGGTGGGCATCAGGTTCAGGATCAAAATTTCCAGCGGACGGATATGCTGCGCCAGCGCCCGCTCCCGGTGCATGACAAAGACGTTTTCCTCATACAGGGCATCAAAGGCAGGTAAGGTCTTGGGGATGATCAGCGGCATAGGAAAGTCGCTCCTTTCATACCTTATCCAGTGCCTGCGCGATATCGGCGATGAGATCCTCGGCGGATTCCAGACCGCAGCTCATGCGCACCAGCTCGGCGGGCACACCGGCGGCAGCCAGCTGCTCGTCGTTCATCTGACGGTGGGTGCTGGAGGCGGGGTTCAGGCAGCAGGTGCGGGCATCCGCCACATGGGTCTCAATGGCGGCAAGCTTCAGCTCCTTCATAAAGGTGCTGGCAGCCTGACGTCCACCCGCCAGACCAAAGCTTACCACGCCGCAGCTGCCATTGGGCAGGTACTTCTGAGCCAGTGCGTGGTAGGGGCTGCTTTCCAGCCCGCAGTAGTTCACATAGGCCACCTTGGGGTGGTTCTCCAAGAACTGTGCCACCGCCATACCGTTGGCGCAGTGGCGCTGCATCCGAACGTGCAGGCTTTCCAGACCAAGGTTCAGCATATAGGCGTTCATGGGGGACTGCATGGAGCCGAAGTCCCGCATGAGCTGCGCGGTGGCCTTGGTGATGAAAGCCCCCTCCTTACCGAAGCGCTCGGCGTAGGTGATGCCGTGGTAACTGTCGTCCGGGGTGCACAGACCCGGGAACTTCTCGGCGTGCGCCATCCAGTCGAACTTGCCGCCGTCCACGATGGCACCGCCCAGCACTGCGCCGTGGCCGTCCATGTACTTGGTGGTGGAGTGGGTCACGATGTCCGCGCCCCACTCAAAGGGGCGGCAGTTGACCGGTGTGGGGAAGGTGTTGTCCACCATCAGCGGCACGCCGTGGGCGTGGGCGGCCTTGGCAAACTTTTCAATGTCCAGCACGGTCAGGGCGGGGTTTGCGATGGTCTCGCCGAACACCACCTTGGTGTTGGGCCGGAAGGCGGCATTCAGCTCCTCCTCGGTGCACAGGGGGTCTACGAAGGTGGCGGTGATACCCATTTTAGCCATGGTGACCGAGATGAGGTTGAAGGTGCCGCCGTAGATGGTACTGGAGGCTACGATGTGGTCCCCTGCCTCGCAGATATTGAACAGGGCAAAGAAGTTTGCGGCCTGTCCGCTGGAGGTAAGCATAGCGGCGGTGCCGCCTTCCAGCTCGCAGATCTTTTTGGCTACCATGTCGCAGGTGGGGTTCTGCAGGCGGGAATAGAAATAGCCGTCTGCCTCCAGATCGAACAGCTTGCCCATGTCCTCGCTGGTAGCGTACTTGAAGGTGGTGGACTGGATGATGGGGATCTGACGGGGTTCGCCGTTGCCGGGGGTGTAGCCGCCCTGCACACAGATGGTATCACGGTTCATACAACATACTCCTTTGCTGGTTTTTTGGTCGGGAAGGACGATTCCCCGCAGGAGGGGCTGCCTCCGGCGGGGAATCGAAAATTCAAAGCTTCTTATTTCCGCAGGCGCTTATCGCTCTTGGTGGCCCACAGGGTACCCACAGACTGGAATGCCTGCACCATCAGCACCAGCAGCACCACACAGACGATCATGATGTTGGTCTGGTAGCGGTAGTAGCCGTAGGAAAGGGCGATCTTGCCCAGACCGCCGCCGCCGATAACGCCGGACATGGCGGAGTAGCCCAGAATGGTGGTCAGCGCAGTGGTCATGCTGGAGATCAACCCGGGCAGGCACTCCGGGATCATGACCTTGGTGATGATTTGGAACGGGGTGGCACCCATACTCTGAGCAGCTTCCACCACGCCCTCGTCCAGCTCCCGCAGGCTGGTCTCCACCAGACGTGCCACAAAGGGGAAGGCGGCGACCACCAGCGGAACGATGGTGGCCTTGGTGCCCACCGTAGTGCCCACGATGGCGCGGGTAAGCGGGAACACGCAAATCATCAGGATGAGGAAGGGCACGCTGCGCAGGATGTTGATGACGATGTTGATCAGATGCATCAGCCAGCCGGGCAGGGGCAGAATGCCATCCTTGTCACCGGCTACCAGCAGCACGCCCAGCGGCAGGCCCAACACCAGCGCAAAGGCGGTGGAGAGCACCGTTACATAAAAGGTCTCCCAGATGGCAAAGCCGTAAGCTGCGATATTCATATACCGGTCACCTCCTCTACCGTTACGCCGGACTGGCTGCGCATATACTCCACAGCCTGCTGTGCGACCGCAAGTTCTGCGGGCAGCTTGAGCAGCATGGAACCGTAGCACTGGCCGCTCAGATCGCGGGTATCGGCGCTGAGCACCGACACCAGAATGCCCTTTTCGGCGGCAAGGCTTGCCACCAGCGGCTTTGCAGTGGAGGAACCATTAAAGGTAACGCGCACCACATGGTCATCCGGCGCAAAGCAGGAAAGATCCCGCGCTGCGCTGCCGCCGTTGGGAGCCACCAGACGCTTGGCAGCCGCCGTTTTGGGGTTAGCAAAAATCTCCTGTACCGAGCCCTGTTCCACGACCATACCGCCGTCCAGAATGGCCACGCTGTCGCAGATCTCCTCCACCACGCTCATCTGATGGGTAATGACCACCACGGTGATGCCCAGCTTACGGTTGATATCCTTGATCAGGGTCAGGATGGAGTGGGTGGTGTTGGGGTCCAGCGCACTGGTAGCCTCGTCGCACAGCAGCACCTTGGGGTTGGTGGCCAGTGCGCGGGCAATGGCGATGCGCTGCTTCTGACCGCCGGACAGCTGTGCCGGGTAGGCGTTGGCCTTATCCGGCAGACCCACCATCTCCAGCAGTTCCATGGCGCGCTTTTCGGCCTCCGCCTTCTTTACGCCTGCCAGCTCCATGGGGAAGCAGACGTTCTTCAGGCAGGTGCGCTGCATAAGCAGGTTGAACTGCTGGAAGATCATGGTGATCTCCCGACGGCGCTTGCGCAGCGAGGCGGGAGACAAAGTCTCCATCGCCACGCCGTCGATCACCACGCTGCCGCCGGTGGGGCGCTCCAGCAGGTTGATGCAGCGCACCAGCGTGGATTTGCCCGCACCGGACATGCCGATGATGCCGTAGATTGCGCCATCGGGAATGGTGAGGTTGATGTTCTGCAGCGCTTTCACCGCGCCATCCTTCATCTGGAAGGTCTTGGAAAGATACTTGAGTTCGATCACAGAAATTGCTCCTTTAGCTTATCCCTCGATGGGTGCCAGACTGTCCTGCTTGCCGCCGTAGATGCCCATGGGCTCTACATGAATACCGGCAACAGTCACCAGATGGGTACCCTTTTCGGCGTTGAAGTTGTCCAGATACGGCTGATGCTGGAAGTAGTTGGTGTCTACCTGACCGTCCTCGACAACCTGGTTGGGGATCACATAGTCGTCGTACTCCTGAATATCCAGCGTGATGCCCTTGGCGGCAAGGATCTCCTTGCACACCTCCAGCACCTCGCAGTGGGGAGCGGGAGTAGCGGCGCAGCTGACGGTCTGGCCGTTCAGAGCGTCATAGTCCACAGTGGAATCATAGCCGTCGGTGGGGTTCTCCACAACGGACACCACGGAGCCCTTGTAGGTCTCGTCCATGAAGTCCTTCACCTTCTGGCTCTGCAGGGCAGCAGCCAGAGCCTTGATCTTAGGCTCCTCCTGATTGCCGTCCTTGCACACCAGAATGTTGACGTAAGCAGAAGAACCGTCCTCCATGGCCAGTGCATCGGTCATGGGGTTCAGACCGGCAGAGATGGCGTAGTTGGAGTTGATGACGGCGTAGTCCTCGTCCTGCAGGACGTTGGGCACCTGAGCGGCCTCCACCTCGTCCACGGTGACGTTCAGGGGGTTCTCCTCAATGTCATTCTTGGTGGCGGTCAGGCCGGCGTCTGCCTTCAGCTTGAAGAAGCCGTTCTTCTCCAGCAGGGTCAGGGCGCGGGCCTCGTTGGTGGTATCGTTGGGCACAGCCACCTTGATCTTGTCCAGCTTAGCTGCGGCAGAGGATGCCACGCTGCCAGATGCAGCGGCGGAAGAAGCAGTGGAAGAAGAACCACCGCAGGCAGTCAGGGCAGCGGCTGCGGCTGCCACACCGGTAACTTTCAGAAAATCGCGACGAGTAATCATAGTTTTGTTCCCTCTCTATTGTTCTCTATTATGTACTGCGGCCCGCACGGCACCTTTCCGCGCGCGGCCTTGAACGGACGCATGAAAAAATGCCCCCGTCCTTACGAGCCTTAGACTCTGCAAGGACGGAGGCATGAACATACTTCCGTGGTACCACCTTGGTTCACTGCATCCTTACGGATACAGCCTCGATGCTGCGGCAGCGTGTGCTGCTTACAGCCGGACGCTGTAACGGGCGCATCCCGTTGCGGGCTTAGCACTCCTGCGCCTCGTCCGCACGGCTCCGAGACCATTTTCAGCTTCCTGTTTCCTGCCCTTTTTCACCGCCCGGGCTCTCTGGTAAGGATCAATGCGAAGGCCTACTCTTCTCTTCACAGCCATTTTTGTGATATTGACACTATAATAAACCCATTGGCGGCATTTGTCAACACCTTCAACGAAGTTTTTGGGTAGGGATATGGCTTCCGGTCTGCTGCCGCATCCGTTTTGCTTGACAATGCGCACAAAAAGGGTTATACTATAATTACAAAAGGCACTGCGACAAGCGGTTGGCCCTTTAGGTTTTTAGTTTAACTTTTATCCAAAGAAAAACCGTCACCTGTGGGGGGTGGCGGTTTTTACTTTCTTACCTTGATCGTAAACGTAAATCCAAACAAGTGGAATGTCAAAGTAATAGGCATGTTCTCACCTCCTTCCGGAAGTGAGAGCCAACCGCCTGCCGTATGTGCAGTACCTTTCGATCGCTTTTCAGCGACAGGACAATTATAACATATTCCGACCCTTTTCGCAAGAAAGCTCTGGTGTTTCCAGAGCTTTTTATTATACGCCCTTGTATGCGGCTGGTGCACATGATAAAATAGGGTATCATCTTTTGCAAGGAGAGCAGGCAATGAACAGCAGAGACCCTTTTCCCGATGAAGAGCTGCGCCGCCGCATCATGGATTTTATCATGGCCGCAGGGCAGACCCTGCTGGAAAATGGTGCGGAGGTGTTCCGGGTGGAGCAGACCATGGAGATCATGGCGCGCAGCTTTCATCTGCGGGAGTTCCACGTTTATGTGCTGACCAACGGCATTTTCGCCAGCGCCGGCACTGCCGAGATCAGCGAGGTGCGCAACGTGCCGGTGCGCACCACCCATCTGGGGCGGGTGGCGGCGGTGAACGAGCTTTCCCGCCAGATTGCCCAGACCGGGATGACCTTGGATGAAGCCGAGAGCCGTCTGGTGCTGGCGCGGCAGCTTCCCTTCCCCAAAGATCATGTGCAGCTGCTTTCCGGGCTGTGCGGGGCGTTCTGTTTTGCCATGATGTTCGGCGGCAACCTGCGCAGTGCGCTGGCAGCTGCCGGGGCGGGGCTGGTGGCCAGCTGGTATCTGCTGTGGTGCGGGCGGCATGAGGTGCCCGGCGGCTTCCAGAAGATCAGCACCGCCGCGCTGATCACGCTGGTGTGCATCCTGCTGTGCAATCTGCTGCACACTTCTGCCAGCCACGCCATCATCGGCACGCTGATGATTTTGACCCCGGGCATCGCCTTTACCATGGGCATCCGGGACTTTGTGCAGGGCGACTACCTTTCCGGCACCATCCGCATGATCGACGCTTTGCTCATTGCCGCCAGCATTGCCATAGGTACCGGCCTTGTGCTGCGGCTGTACACGGTACTTACGGGGGTGGTCGTGGTATGATGTCCCTTACAGCTGTACAGATCAGCGAGCTGACCGCGCAGTTTTTTCTGGCCGCGGCGGGCACGCTGAGCTTTGCCATTCTGTTTGCATGCCCCAGGCGCTGTCTGCCCTACTGCGCACTGGTGGGCGCTGTGGGCTGGCTGTGGTACGAGTTGCTGACCCTGCTGGGCGCAGACGCCGCCACGGCCTCCCTGCTGGCGGTCATTCCGCTGACCATCCTTACCCGCGTGTTTGCCATTACCCAAAAAACGCCGGTCACGGTGTTTTTGCTGACCGGCATTTTCCCGCTTGTGCCGGGCGCGGGCATCTACTACACCGCCTACTATTTCATCCAGAACGAAAACACCCTTGCCCTTGCCAAGGGCATCAGCACCTTTAAAATCGCCGTGGCGCTGGCCATCGGCATCAGTCTGGTGCTGTGCGTGCCGCTGCCGAAGAGAAAGTAGAACCCTCTCAGGCACGCCTGACGGCGTGCCAGCTCCCCCAAGGGGACGCCTTTGGGCTATGCCGGAAACTTTACCGCCGCTGCGAAAGCCGTCCCCTTGGGAAAGGTGGCAAAGCCGCAGGCTTTGACGGAAGCGGTTGCCCGCTGCCGAAGAAGCGGCAGAACAAGGGTTCAATCCTTATATACGTCATTTCGTTAAAAATGGGCATCTGCAAATGCAGATGCCCATTTAGTGCTTATTAACCTATTAAGTTACTACGCACACAATCAAGCGATGTGCTTAATGGGGAAAACGTAGGTAGCGATATCGTACTGACGATTCATCTCGGTACCCTCTGCCCAAGTAAAGCCATCCGGCAGAGTGATCTCAGCTGCGGAAATAGTGGTTGCATCCTTCTTAACGTTAGCCTTCACAGTAGTCATGACAGCTTCGCCAGCCTTCGGATTGGTGATAGCCACCTTAATATCAACTTCCTTGGTAGCAGGCGTGTAGGTCACATCAGTCACAAAGACGATGATGTACTCGCCCTTAGAGGCATCCTTGCGAATCTCGACGACTGCCTTTTCGTTCTCCAGATGGTAATCTTCGGGAAGCAGCTTCTTATCGATGTCAGCAACCTTCACAGAATCCTCGGTCTTCAGAACATCAATCTTGGCAGTCTCACCCACAACCACGGTCTCACCATTGCCTTTGTCTGCCATAAAGATGACCATCACAGGACGAGTGGTCACTTCGGGAATCACAGGAACATCTTCCTTGGAGCAGCCTGCCAGCACGCCAGCAGCTGCAACAGCCAGAGTAGCGACACCTGCGCCCTTCAGGAACTGACGACGAGAGATGTTAGACATAGTAATCAACCTCACAATCTTTCATTTTCAGCTCCTACTACAAAATAGGAGCTTGTGTTTCTATAATATCCCCCTCTGTATTATTTTGTCAATACTTATTTTGACTTTTTGCAGAAAAGTTTTTAACAATCACCATCTGTTTATCATTTTTGTTGCAAGATATTGCCGCATCTGTTATATTTTATTATAATGCGATTTATAAAAGGAGTGATTTCTATGAATGCAATGGAACTTCTAATTACCCGCCGCACCTACCGCCGGTTTGCACAAAAGGCCGTGCCGCAGGATGTGGTGGACGATATCGTACAGGCCGTGCGGCTGTCCTCCTGCGGGGCAAATCGGCAGGCGGTGCGTCTGGTGCTGGTGCAAAGCCCGGAAATGGTCGCCAAGGTACAGCCGCTGGTCAAGTGGGCTGGCTATCTGCCGCCGGAGCAGGGCACGCCCAAGGCGGACGAGCTGCCCACCTTTTATGCAGCTGTGGTGCAGGATACCGCCATCCCCGGCGACCTTGCCACCGACACCGGTATTGCACTGGCAAACATGACCCTTGCCGCATGGGACAAGGGCGTGGGCAGCTGCATCATGGGCGCGATCAACAAGCCCGCCCTGACCGCGCTGCTTGGCATCGAGGAGCCGCAGAAGCTGGCCTTTATGGTGGCTTTTGGCTACCCCACCCACAAAGCCAGCATCGTACCCATGACCGAGCAGACCGGCGTAAAGTACTATCTGGACGAAAACCGCGACTACTGCGTGCCCAAGCGCAGCGCGGAGGAGATTGCAAGAAGCCTGTAAAAGCCGGTTTATACTGCATATATTCACATATTTTCTCCGTTATTGCATAAATGTTTGCAAAATCGTTTCAATTTCACGGATTATTATGCACAAGTATTGACTTTTCGTTTTGTACAAACTATACTAAGTGCGTTCCCCGAAAGCGCGATGAATCGCATCCCATCGGGGCAAAGCAAACTATATTGCATAGATTGAGGAGTGTTTGAATATGAAAAAGATCTCTCGCCGCAGCTTCATGGCTGCCGCTGCTGTTTCCGTTGCTGCTCTGGCTCTGACCGCCTGCGGTGGCTCCGCAAGCTCTGCTGCTTCCTCTGTGGCAAGCTCTGCCGCTTCCTCCGAGGCTGTTTCTTCCGCCGCTGCCGCTGAGCTGACCACCGTGGAGGCTGGTAAGCTGACCATGGCCACCAACGCCACCTTCCCTCCGTACGAGATGACCACCGACTCCGGTGAGATCGAGGGCATCGATGTGGACACCGCCAAGGCGATCGCTGAGAAGCTGGGCCTGGAGCTGCAGATCGATGATATGGACTTCGATGCAGCACTGCTGAGCGTGCAGCAGGGCAAGGCTGATATCGTCATGGCTGGCGTTACCGTGACCGATGAGCGCAAGGCTGTGATGGACTTCTCCGACAGCTACGCCACCGGCATCCAGTCCATCATTGTGCCGAACGGCTCTGATATCGCTTCTCCCGATGATCTGGCAGGCAAGAAGATCGGCACCCAGCGCGGCACCACCGGCTACATCTACTGCTCTGATGACTTCGGCGACGAGAACGTCGTGGCTTACGATGACGGTCTGACCGCTGTGCAGGCTCTGAACAACGGCCAGGTGGACGCTGTGGTCATCGACAACGCTCCCGCCAAGGAGTTCGTCGCCGCCAACCCCGGCCTGGTCATTCTGGACACCAGCTACGCTGAGGAAGATTACGCCATCGGCATGGCAAAGGGTTCCTCTCTGGAGGACGCTGTCAACGCTGTTCTGGAAGAGCTGAAAGCTGACGGCACCCTGCAGTCCATCGTGGACAAGTACATCACCGCTGAATAATCAGCTGCTGTACCACAAGAACCACGGGGAGGCGGTCCCTTTTGGGGCTCCTCCCCTTTTTTAGAAAAATAAGGTTACAAAAATCTGACAAAATCGGAAAGTGAGGATGCGAATGGCTGCTCAATACGAACTGCTCAAAGAGCTGCTCAACAGCGGTACCAAGCTCAACTTCGGGCAGGAGTTCTTTTTCAAGTTTTATCAAGCCTTTATCCTGAAAGACCGCTGGATGCAGTACATCCGGGGCGTAGGCACCACATTGCTGGTCACCGCCATGGCGCTGGCGCTGGGCATCGTGCTGGGCAGCCTGGTGGCTCTGGTGCGTGTGGCCCACGACCAGCAGCGCCCCAACCACCGCAACCCCGTGCTGGGCTTCTTCAATGCCATCTGCGAGGTGTACACCACCATCATCCGCGGCACGCCCATGATGGTGCAGCTGCTCATCATGAGCATGGTCATCTTTGCCAGCAGCCGCAACTTTACCATGGTCGGCGCACTGGCGCTGGGCATCAACTCCGGCGCGTATGTGTCGGAGGTCATCCGCGGCGGCCTGATGGCGGTGGACCCCGGCCAGATGGAAGCCGGGCGCAGCCTGGGCCTGAATTACATGACCACGATGTTTGAGATCATCATTCCCCAGGCGATCCGGTCCATTTTGCCGTCTTTGGGCAACGAGTTCATCATGCTGCTGAAGGATTCCTCGCTGATCACGGTCATCGGCGGCAAGGAGCTGCTGTATGCGGCCCAGGGCGTTATGAACCGTACCTACGAACCCATGTTCCCGCTGCTGGGCGTTGCCGCCACCTATCTGGTGCTGGTCATGCTGTTCAGCGCGCTGCTGGCAAAATTTGAGAGGAGGCTGGCACAAAGTGATCGACGTTAAAGGACTGAAAAAGAATTACGGCGGTCTGCAGGTGCTGAAAGGCGTAGACCTGACTATTGACAAAGGCGACTGCGTGGTGCTGGTCGGCCCCTCCGGCTGCGGCAAATCCACGTTCCTGCGCTGCCTGAACCGGCTGGAGATCCCCACCGGCGGCAGCATCAAATTTG
>ERZ773115.1115-NODE-1115-length-26063-cov-18.040103_pt1 | contig 26063 bp, 36 predicted proteins | sample MGYA00511116_ERZ773115 | MGnify/ENA primary metagenome ERZ773115 (study PRJEB29015, sample SAMEA2737869) | human gut metagenome | biome: human gut; feature: human-associated habitat; material: faeces | place: China | collected 2012 ... | reverse complement strand
GCCAGGTGACCGGCTCACCTTTTTCGTTCTGCTCATTACAGAAAAAATAACGTTCACCACCGACCTCTGTCAGATCGATTTCCCAGAGCACCACCTGGGCTGACTGAGTAAGGCGTGTCGTCTCATGATGTGTTTCCTGTGGAATATCCTGCATCAGGGCCTCCTATGCCACGACCTGTTCAAAATCTGCCGTTATGGTTACCCACAGCGCCCCCACGCTTGCCGACCATTTACGACAAACCACCCTGATCGGCTTCCAGTCATAAGGTGGCGTCCACTGAAATGCGCGGACGCCACCGTGCCGTTCCAGAAAGGCTTTCAAAGATGGGTGTTCACATTTACGAACACGTATCGTCACGCTGTAAGTCGACAACTGGTTATTCAGTCCCGCCGCACGACGCTGTTCATAACCATCGCCCAGCTTCACTGTCACCACTTTCGGCTCTGATACCACATTCATATCCGGGCGCACTTTCCAGTGAAACGTCTCCATTACCGATATGCTCCACTTAACCGACCACCATCACGGGCCTGCTGTTGCATAAAGTCCGCTGCCGCTTTTTTCCCGAGGTCATAAACCACCTTCAGGGCAGCCGGACCTATCTGCCCGTTCGTGCCATCGTTATTGATCTCGATGTTGTACTGCGGGGCAAACATCGCCATACCTGAACCACCAATATCCGCCACAACCCCCAGCTTACCGTCAGCACCACGACGCAGAGGCAGAATGGCTTCAGGCCCAGCTTCCCCCATCACACCTGCACCTTTTGCAAAAGCAAAAAACGTCGGACGGTTAACCACCGTGCCACTGTAGCGACTCAAATCAGCAGACTGATAAACACCACCATCAGCATTGGGCGTCACACTGGCAGTTGCTGCACTCCCCCAGCCAAACGCCGAACCAATCCCCTTAACTGCCTGCATCATGGACATCTGAGCCATGATTTTTGCCAGATCAGAAAGGAGCGAGGCGGTAAAAGATTTGAAGTTCAGTTTTCCGGTGGTACAGAATGTTGCCAGTGCATTACCTGCACTATTAAATGCCGCTGTAAGCATCTGCTCCGCAGTGCCTGCCGCATTATCCGCATCTGCCGTGAAATTCTGAAACGCCCGCATGGCACCGTTTTTCCAGTTACCCTGAGCAATTTCAAGCTGTTGCCAGTAACGGCGATTCTCATTCAGTTGCCTGTTCAGGCTCTCCGTCAGCGCCTGCTCGGCCTTTCTGTAGTCATCCGTGTTATATGTCCCTTTCTGCTCACTATCCCGCCTCAACTGCTCCAGCTGTTGCTGGTATTTCTGGCGAAGGCTCAGTTGTACCTGATATCGCTGCCGCTGCTGATCACCCATACCCACCGTGGCGATATCCAGGTCATGTTGCTGACGCTGAGCGCGCTCTTCTTCAGCCAGTTGACTGGTCAGCTGAATTGTTTTTTTCTTCAGATCGTTGAGTGCCGTCTGTTTCTGAAGCTCCTGCTGTTTTACATCCAGCAGCGTCAGTGCCTGAATCAGTTCATCTTTACGGGCCAGCACACTCTTTTCATCTGCCGTCAGTTTTTTCCCGTCCAGGTCGCTGATGCGCTGCTGCAGAGCCAGAAGCTGTTTATGCGCTTCTGTCATCCTGTCAGTGGCAATGCCTGCTGACTGTCTGGCAGCAGCAATCTGCCCTTCCACCTGTGCCTGTTGCTGGCTGTACTGCAGCAATAACCGGGTGGCCTCATCATTACGGGTTTCGCGTGTTTTTTTCTTACCGGATGCCAGGGCTTTCTCGTAACGTTCATTTTCACGTTGTATCGCCGCATCCCTGACAGCCTGATCGGCGTACTGCATGGCATTAATACGCGCAATTTCACGCTGATGTCGTGCTGCTTCCGTTTCATTCATCCGGTTCAGTGCAGCATTTTCAGCATTACGGCGTTTCTGTTGCTCCTGATAATTCCGCTCTGCCTGCTCTTTTGCATCCTGCAAATCCTTCTGGCGTTTTTTCTCCTGAAGCTCGTTAAGACGCTGCTGATCGTATTCAACCTGAGAAGATGATGCCGTCCAGGGGAGTCTTTTCGCCCGCGATACTTTCTCCTGCAAAGTGGCAATCTGCGCATCCAGCGAATCTTCACGACCAATATTCATGGCCGCATCCCAGAACTGCTTCCACCAGTCAGACAAGGTTTGCAGCGTACTACCCAGCGCATTGAGGTTATTATCAATATCCGCAGTACGCCGACCGGTTTCCTCTGCCAGTGCAGACATGGCTATCCGTGCCGCATCACTGGAGCGCCCCTGCTCTCCAAGGACGCGTATCTGCTCAAGCTGAGTGGCAGTAAGAAAATGCAGCTCATTGTCCAGAGCCTTCGCGGCATTTACAGGATCATCCTTCAGCCGCTTAAACTGATTTATGGTATCGCTGATCGACTGGCCAACCGATCGCTCCATCTGTGCGGCAGCTCTCGCCACCATACCGATATCGTTTCCACGAAATGCACCACTCCCCACCACCTGAGCCAGCGCACCGGCTGCAGCATGTTGCGTGATACCATTCCCGGAAATAGCACGACTGAGCGTCCACAGCTGCCCGGCAGTGACTCCGGCATAATGCCCCGTCAGCGACAGCTGGCGGTTAAATTCTTCCCCCTCCTTCTGACCGTCATACCAGGCTTTACCCAGACCATAGACGGCCGCGGTAATACCGCTAATAACCCCGCCCAGCATCATGCCTTTCGGTGACATCAGTGTGTCTATCCATCCGGCACGGTTAGCCAGCGTTATCCCGGATCCCCTCAGCGCCCCTAAATTGCCGCGGGCCAGTTCACCTATCAGAACGCCTATCTCCTGGCGGGCCGCTGCACTTTTCAGACCCAGCGAATGCGTGGCTTTTCCTGCCCGCTCCATTTTGCGGATATACACTTCTGCAGCACTGCTTACCCCCAGCTGGGCAGCCCTGGCACGAAGCAACTCAGAAGAAGAAAGATTCTGGCGGGTTGCCTGCTCTTTAAGCTGACGGATAAACGCCACTTTCTGTCGGGTAGCCTCTGCCTCAGCCTGCGTAAGAACACGGGTTTTCGCCGTAACCTCAGAAATCAGCGCCAGATAATCCTGCTGACCAATCCCGCCACTGTTTCTGGCCTGTCGGATCTGCTGCTGAATACGCTGTAACTCCTGCAACCCCGCACTGGCCTGTTTCACACTGTCAATCTGACGATAAAACGCGGCAGCCGCTTTATCCTGAGCCTCCGCCAGAGCCATGGCCTGTGCCTGTTCCTCGCGCATTTTCTGGCTCAGTGCCTCCATACGCTGGCGGGTTTGCTCCACCTCGCGGGCCATGCGTTCATGAGCCTGTGCGCTCTTCTCCACCGTCTGCGCATGGACGGATGCGGCTGTTGCAGCCGAAGAAGCCGCCTGCATTGTCTGCCGGGCGGCCTGAGTCTGACGCTCCATAAAACGCTGCATACGGGCAGAAGACCGTTCTGCATCGCTGGCTGCACCATTCAGAAGGTTTTTGATACGGGGAATTTCATTTTTAAACTCTGCCGCATCAATCCCCAAATCAATGACCAGGTTGGCTATCTGGTCCATAACGCACACCTCCGGAAATACCTTCCCCAAGATGCATCAGTTCTTCGTCCGTTCGCTCCGGTATCCCGTTCTCTTCCGGTAAAAGGCTGAAATCAGCCACCGCAGCATCACTGCTGCCGGACACCATTCTCACGATCAATGCCTTCAGCGAGGCAAACTGCGCATCCATCCACACATCACTGAAGCTCTGCATCCGGAAATAATCGCCCCACTCACCAAGCTCAGTGGCCGACATTTCCGACAGCATCCGCCGCCAGTCTGCCCGCCGGAACTCCCGGGCAAGCCGCATGACAAACTGCATTTCCCGCGTCAGGACTTTTCCGGCGTCAGCACCTCATGCTCCAAATCCCCGGCATTCTCAATGGCTCCCATACCGCTCAGCGACAGAACCATCTCCGCCCCCGCTCCCAGGGCATCATACGACCATGTTGTAATAACGGATGCGCAAAGCGTCTCAACATCCTGAGACTGTTCCGCATTCCACAGTGAGCGGGAAACTAGCCAGGCATTGATATCCATCCCCATCCGCAGAAAAGCAATCTGTCGTTCAGCCTCCGGCAGTTCTCCCTCTTCGGCATCAAACTTTGCCGTTCGCTGCTGAACAAACGCCAGATATTCAATTCTCTGCAGCCCGGACAGCTCACTGAGCACCACGGACTGCTTTTCATAATTAAACGTGCCCTGTTTCAGAAACATCATGTTCTCCACCTGCAAAAAAGCCCCGGATAATCGGGGCAAATGATGAGTATCGTCCTGTTAACCTGCGGCGCTGACGGCCACCGTAGCCACTGCCACAAAATCGCCGTCAGAAGTCATGCCCACAATGCTGACACTGCCCTGCTTCACGCCTTTCACCGTGGCCACAAGCCCGTTCAGGGTCACCGTGGCAGTCTGTGGATCTGTCGAATGCACACTGATCGCTTTGTCACTGGCTCCGTCAGGTTTTACTGTAAAGGTCAGCGTGGTGGTTGCTCCCACTTTTACACTGGCAGATGCCGGTGCCACCGTCAGCCCGGTAACGCCCACGGTTTCAGTGCCTTCTTCTGCCAGATACGGACGCCCCACACCGCTGATTTTCACTGTGCGGGTCATCACGTCTTTTGAGGCAATGGTTTTACCCAGTGAACTCAGCCAGCCACGGAAAACATCAACAGTACCGTTGGGATATTTGATACGAAACGCGCAGACTTCACCGGAGTCGAACAACTGAACCAGTTTTTTCTGCCCGCTGTCACCCGGACGCCAGGCCAGCGTCGCCGAAGTATCACCGACGGATTTCTGCCCCTGGGTTGTCGTTTTCCAGTCTGCATCTTCATCATCGAGATAAGTGTCATCTTCTGCATCAGCGGTCATTTCGCCAGGCTGCAGATCCTTCACCATCGCAAGACGCAGCCAGTCAGTGTCCGATAAAGGGTTCGCAAACGCATCGCCCTTGCCGGTGTACATCCAGAACGTCGTTCCCGCACCTTTCGTTTTTGCCAGTGGATTTGGTGTGGTCATTGCCACCTCCTTAATTCGTGTACGTGATCTGGTACGTGATTTCCGCCATCGCCCAGGTGGCCATCTCATTATCACGTTGATAGTTAAAACCGAGTGGGATCAGGGTGTCGATGAGTCCGGAAAGTGCCGGTACATCATTCAGGGCCGGGAAAATGGTGCTCTCCATCCACATATCCAGCTCTGAATCCGGTGCCTGTGCCCGGATGAAGACGGCAATATGCAGAACAGCCTGCCAGTCATCTTCATCCGTCATTTTTCCGGTGTACTGAGCATCACTCAGCCACACCGCCACGGCAGGCAGTTCCTGCGCATCAATAAATGCCGGAAGCCCGTCAAAAAATGTGGCGCTGTCTCCACACTGTTCCCGAAGGCGTGCCAGTACGGCCTGGCGGATTTGTGTATGTCGGTTCATCGGGTCAGCCATAACCTCAGTTGTTGTTTCAGTGCATACCCCAGCTGTTTCGGCATTTCCGCAGCAATGATGCGATCGCGGGCATCTTCAAATGCCTGTGTCAGCGGTCCGGACAGCGGGATTTTCACCACATCAATGGGGTAACGATTTTTGCCATCAATACGCCGCATCACATGCCAGCGACCATTCGCCAGTTGCTGAATAAACGCATCCCGGAAAAGATATTTACCCACCTTCAGCACGCTGCCACGGTACTGCAGTTTTCCACCACGCCGGGCCAGTCTGACCCGGGCTGTCCCCAGCTTAATGGCGGGCAGATTGCCCCGGTTAACGCGGATCCTGGCCGTCATTTTTCCTGACGGACTGGCTTTAAACACCCGGACACGCTGACGTACCAGTTTCAGGGGGATCCCTTTCACCTGGTTATCTCCCGCAACGGTATTCCCGGCAACCTGCCGGGTGGCAACCGAGACCGCTTTCTGTGCCACACGGTTTATCGCCCATGCGCTGGCCTGTGGCACCATACGGGTATCAAGGCTGTTCAGATTGCGGATGGCATTCTCAAGCCCCTTCATCCCACACCTCTTTACTCAATAAAGATCATTGGCTTACCGTTAAAGCGTTCATGCCGTGTGACCGTCCATTGTTGTCCGTCATAAACAACGCGATCCCCGCGCCGTGGGCGGTATCCCGAAGAAAACACCACCAGAGAGACCGCAGGTCCGGACAGAGCATTCAGCTCTGCCAGTGTTTCTCCCGGGATCACGGTCATATCGACATCATTAATCGAGGCTGTCTTTCCCATCTTTCTGACCGTGATAGCATCCATACGCGCTGCCAGCCGGGAAAAGGGATCAGACATTGAGTTTTACCGGCACTTCTTCTGCACTGGTTCCGGCATCTGCCCAGACAACCCCGACCAGCGGATCAGAGCCGCTGTTAGTCAGCTGAACTTTTCCGGACTTCAGATAAACCTTCTTACCCGTTTTCATGTCATCCGTTTTCAGCTTAGGCAGCATAAACACACCTTCGGTCATACCGTCGCCTGTTTCACCCTGTGGAATATCGGTCAGCGCCACCGCAAAAACATCACCCACCTGCACCAGATCTCCGCTGCTGATGGCTGCACTGGCAACAATCGCCACCGTTTTTCCTTCTTCTACAAAATTCTTTGCCATAACTGTCTCCACACAGCCCCGTTCAGGGGCTGATTTCAGGTACAAAAAAAGCCCTTACGGGCCATCAGAGTTGTTGTCTGCGATGTTTACGCCGTACATTTCACCAGACCGCGGTGATCAACTGGCGCGACACCGGCGTCAATACGCACTTTCGTTGTCACGCCATCCACACTGAAGCCCTCCATCTGATCAATATATGGCGTATCCACACCGTTGAGATAAGCCACTTCAATCGTATCGGAGCCTTTTGACGCAGCCAGGTAGAAGGTGGTCTGGCTGTTATCATCAAGACGAGGCTCTGCAATAACGGTCGCAAAATCTTTCACCGGGTTAATAATACCGGCGTTAATGTCAGCCCCCTTGACACTTGAGGAGCGAATGACCTGGTTAGCAACAGACTCCATCGCCGTCGGTACCAGTACGAACGCAGGACGAATATTCAGATGACGCTCCCCCTCTTTCTGAACACGCATCAACTGGCGGGCTTTATCCAGCGATGCCACGTCCATTGCAGCGTCCTCCAGTACGTTTGCATGTTTCGCTTTATCGAACAGACTTACATTATCTGTGGAGATTTTCGGGTTAGACGTCAGAATGGCATAAACCAGATCGGCAATAGTGGATTTCGCCGCACGGCCCAGCTTCATCGGGACATCGGTCAGCATATTCAGATCATCATTGATAATGGCCTGACGGGTGATACTGAACAGCTCGCCATAGGTCGCCAGTGCAATAGTGGCCTGTTTATCTCCGGTGGTGACGTATTTATATTCCGCCCCTTCACGCACCTGACGCAGAGCACTGAAGCCCCCCATACCCACGCGATGGGCAATTTTAAAATCAGACAACTGACCTTTCCGCGTCCACTGTTCATAGGTTTCAGGGGCATCCTCCCAGCCCTGCAGAATGGCTTTGTTCGCAACATCCAGCAGAATATTACCGAAGTCAGACGTACTGTGTGTGAACGCCGCACCGACCATCTGCATCGGGTTATAACCGGAAACCCCAATACCCCGTTCAGTCAGTGACATACGGGCATATTCACGCAGGGTCATCCCGTTGTAGACATTATCACGTTCGGTTTTTTCAAATCCGGCACGCGCCATCAGCGCCTGGCGGATCCCGTCCCCCACAAAATTACCGTTACCGGCATAAATATGAGCCGGGGTATTTTTATTGGATGGCGTGGACTCGCGCCCCATCTCGTTCAACAGCTTTTCGCGGGCCTGCTCCAGCGAACATTCAGGATCGGCAAGACACTGAGCCTGCAGCGTCTGATAACGCCCGCCAAACATGGCAAACAGATCATTAATACCGTTTACACGCGCTTTTTGCTCTGCCAGTACCTGCGCACGGATACTGTTTTCATCCACCACGGGTGCTGCTGCCTGCACTGGCGTCCGGGAGGCTGCAGGTTCATTATCCTGTACGCGTGGAGCACTGTTGCGTGGCGGAGTAATCATGTTTCGAATGGATTCCGGCATCTTTTTAAATTCCTCTGTACGTTTTGACTGAATACATGCCATTGCCTTAACGGCTGGCGTCACCTGATCAGCAAATCCATGTGCCAGACATTCGGCACCGGACATCCAGGTCTCATCCGCCAGCATGGCAGCAATTTCATCGGTGGTTTTCCCGGTTTTCTGTGCATAAGCGGGTAACAGAACCGCCTCAACCTTATCGAGCAGGTCGGCATAGGTGCGCATGTCCTCCGCATCACCGCCCGTAAAGCCAAATGGTTTATGAATCATCATGAAGGTGTTTTCCGGCATAATGACCGGTTTTCCCACCATCGCAATGACCGACGCCATTGACGCCGCCACACCGTCGACATAAACGGTAATGGACGCACCATGTGTTTTCAGCGCATTAAAAATGGCGATGCCTTCAAAGACATCGCCACCCGGTGAATTGATATGGAGATTAATGTGGGTGATATCGCCCAGTGCATTCAGATCACTGATAAACTGCTTCGCTGTAACACCCCAGAAACCAATCTCGTCATAAATATAAATATCCGCGTCACTCTGGTGACCAGCCTGCATCCTGAACCAGGAATTATTCTTCGGACTGGTCGTCGGTGTGCTGCGGCTCCTGTCGTTTCGTTGCGGCACTGCTGCCTCCTTTATCACTGGCCGGATCGGTATCAAATACCAGATCCAGCTTGCGGTTTTCATCAATTTCGGCCTTGCGCCGACGTTTGACATCATCCGGATTACGACCACCTGCACGTACCCAGTCTGATTCTGTCGCCGCTCCACCACGAATCTGGATTTTCCAGGCCTCAGCCTCCTTAACAGGGTCAATCCACGGCATCACCGGTCCGGAATACACCGCGGTATACAGTGAAGAACGGTCAAGATCGCGGGGTAGCCTGATAACACCGGATGCCACAGCCTGTTTCAGCCAGGCACGGTACATCGGGCGGGTGACGGCACCAATAAACCAGTCCTGCAGGATCAGGTAGCCATCAGTGGATTCAACCAGCTCCTGACGCTGGGCGCTGTAAGTGCCGTTATAGTTGCGCGCTGTACTGGAAAAACTCAGACGACTGCCAGCCGCCACTGCACGCAACTGACCATTACGAAAAGTTTCAAGATTAGGATTGGGGCGATCCGACTTCACCATTCCGATTTCTTCGCCGGGTTTCAGATCGTCGTAAATAATGCCTGGCTGAATGGTAAGCTCGCGTTCCTTATCCTTGCTGCCATTACCATCCGGTTCATAGCTCTGCCCGTCGCCTTTGCGGATGTACATCCCCAGAGCAGCGGCGATCCTTGCTGCAGTCAGCTCATAATCTTCATAATCTTTCAGGGCACTGAGGCGGATCAGCACACCGGACAACAAAGACGTCCCGCGCATCTGGTGCAGACGGCGAACAAATTTAAGATGCAGCATTCGCTCTGCATCCACTTCTTTGGTTTCCATCTGCCGTCCGGATACGGGACGGCTTTTATACACCAGATATTTTTCGGGACGCCCCCAGTCATCAACAAACACGCCCTGATTCAGCCTGTTGCTCTCATCACTGGTCATGGGAATAAAGTCTGGCTCGAGCGCCTCCAGCCAGAAATGAACACCGGCAGAAGGCGTCAGGCTGTTTATGCGCCCGGAAACCATCTGGGCAAACACCTCACCATCGCGCAGCCAGGTACGCAGCATCAGACGTTCCAGCATCGGACGGGTAAACTGCCCGGTGACTTCCGGGCTGACAGACCATTCACTCCATCGGGTGCGAATCTCCGCTGCCAGATCACGGGCAATGGCCCCATTGCGTAATACCGGATGTGGCTCGACAATAATCCCGTTTTTCCCCACCACCCGTTCTTCCAGCTTGTCAAATACACCAATAACCAGATCGTGGTTGTTATCAAGGTAACGGGCCTGCTCACGTAACGACACGGCCCCGTACTGGCTTAGCTGGTCGGCAGTTCGGTTCTCCCGTCGGGCTTTGTGTGTCCGCGTCGTTTTTACGGCTTCATAAGCCTGGATCACCGCACGGGAACGCAGCCTTGCCGCTTTCCATCCAGGTGAAAAAACGCCAATCACATCATCAAGAATTGCCATCAGAACCTCGCCAGCCGGTACCCGGGATGCCCCCGTCGTCGTGTAATCAGAGCCGCAAGGCGGCGCTCCCACTCCTGCCGTCCCTGCCGGATCTCAGATAAGTTTTCCATGGTCATCTGCTGACCATTAAAGGTGACGGATTTTCCGTCCAGCACCGCCATTTCAGCTTCCATATAACGCTGAATCATGGCTTCGATATCATTCTGGTTCATAACCATCCTCCGGAAGTCAGCCAGGGGTTAACATCGTCAGTTACTGTTTTCTTCCGTTTTTGTTTTTTAACAGGCGTGGATACCGGTTCCGGTGAGGATGACGGTTCGGTACTGTCCTGGACACACTCCAGCCAGGTTTCCCGGCTCGCCCACTCCGGTGCATCCGGCCAGCGGATCTTTTCGTATCCATGCAGAATGACCAGAGCCTCGGCATACACCATCAGGTCAAAAGCTTCGTTGGCACCGCGACCCGGCTTACTCCATTTCCCGTCACTGCTCCGCTCTTCATACGTCAGTTCGTCGTAAAACCAGCTCCCCAGCCAGTCAGGGAAATGCACATAGCCGGGACCTGGCGAGTCACGCCATAACGCGTTATTCACCCGGTCTTTCAGTGCATCCGTCTGAAGAAGCCAGAGCGGCACATCACCTGCGGCCTGCGCCCGTCGGCCCGTTCGTCCGGTGTTATCAGGGAATGTACGGGTGATCAGTTTTGCGCGCCGGATGCTGTCGCCCTTAAACAGGTAAATACGTTTACCAAGGCCATCACGACGGCAACGACGCCAGAATTTATAGGCATTATCAGTGACCCCGTCTTCACCGCCGGAGTCCACCGCCATTGCCATCAGTCGCATTTGTTGAGAAGGATCGGAGGCCAGCGGCCAGCTTTTATGAAAAACATCCGTCAGCAGGACATCCCAGTCTTCCGGATAGCTGGCCGGATCAATTCGCTGGCTCTCCCCGTCGCTGTCACCGCGCAATGACTGCGTGATGTTGTAACGATCAATAATCCAGCGTTCGCCACGGCTGCCATAGCCCGTTACCTGAACCACAAAACGGCGATGACGTCCCGCCTGCACATCCACTGTCGCCACAAGGAAATTAACGCCATCCGGCACACTGCGGGAAGGAACTGGCTCTGCCCGCTGCTCAAGCAGTTCACTTTTTCGTTGCTCCATGCTGGCGCGGGGAAGATAAGGTAATCCCCAGTCGGTATTGATAACCGTCTTGAGTGTTTCTTCACTTCCGGTTGTCTCGTATTCCTGTTCTGCAGTAAGCAGTTTGTAAACGAGTTGCGAGAGTGTCTGGTAAGCAGCTGCCGGACCCTCCATCCAGAATGACGCAATACGTGAGCGTCGGGGATCACCATAACGACTGCCATCCGCATTGATGGATTCACCATCCCGCAACCAGACCCCACGTCCGTTCAGCTCACGTTTGTGTTCAGGCATAATCCGTCCTGAACAGGAAGGACACTGAATATAAGCCGCCTCACTTGCCAGCACGGGATCGGCAATATCACGGAAACCAGCAACCACATCGCCGCAGGGCTGAAAATACTCACCACAGTGTGGACAGGGCCAGTACCAGCGACGGCGATCACCACGGTTATAGAGCGACAGGATCCCCGTGGTTGGTGGAGCCTCATGCGGTGAAGTCCGTCGCCATTTCACATCCTTCACATCCCTGCCGGGGGAACTCTCCACCAACGTCATACCGCTGGACATAAATGTGGTGGTACGTTTTGAGGCAAGAGAGAAGGCATCCCCCTCGCCATCAATATCTTCCGGAAAACGGTCATAATCCGTCAGCGCGACGCATTTATAATCTGATGAGGACATGATATTGACTGACGGCCAGCCGATTTTCAGGTAGTTGCCAGCAAGGAATGTTCTGTCATAAACGTTGTTGTCATTTTTGTTCGGACTCAGGCGACTGACCACTTCCGGGCTGACGCGAAACGTTCTGGCGAGTCGTTTTTTGGAGTGTTCGCGGGCTTTTTCCTCCGTCATCTGAATGATCAGCATATCAGCAGGATCGCAAATCACGTTGTAAATCACCCAGCCGTCAATCAGGCCGATAGTCTTGCCGGTTCGTGCCGGGCCAACAAATATCACTGCGTCGTATTCACGCGAGGCCAGGCAGTTCATCGGCTCAATAACATACGGTGCCACCAGCGGATCCCACGGGACTGAGTTCCCGGCCCCCATGGGCACCCGCATATACTGAGCAACGGCATCAGCAACCCGCATTCGTCTCGGTGCGCGAAGGATATAACCTGAATCGGTTCGTGCTGCCTTTGCGGTTTCCTGATTCAGCATTACTCCTCCTGCTGTAATTCCTCCTCATCATCCGCACCTGCTTCAGTCACCCGCAGGGCTATCTGATCGCGCAGATCATCAATAATGGACTGAACACGGCTCACAGCGGCAGGCTGCAGACCGCAGTCACGTTCAAGAATATCCGGTAATGTCTCCAGCACCTGCACGACCGCTTTTGCCCAGATGGCAAACTCCCGTCTGACATCACTGGCCGGAATGAGTTGTGCCGTTTCCTGTTCGAACTTAAGACGCTCACGTTCAGACTGATACCAGGCTTTGCGCTCATGCGCGTCCATTTCGCCTTCTGCAACCGGCGGTGGTAATGCCAGAAATGCCGACACAATATCAACCACCCGATAAAGCTTGAGGTTGCTTTCATGCCCCCCTGCAACGGGTAGATTTTGCAGCCTTGCCGCAGCAGTCTGGCGATGTACACCTGACAGTGCCGCCAGTTGACTGATATTAAGCGTCAGATTTTTTAACTCTCGATCCATACCCGCTCCAGAATGTTTTAAACATGCATCTTGCGAACAACTTTAGGCAAACGGTGTTAGTGATGAACAAAAAACAATCAAAATCGACACTACAAAAATAAAACCACTGTAATATCAATCTATTACAGTAGTGGTGATGACGAATGAAATTTCAAAAACTAGCCTTTTTCCGCGACGCTCCCGCCCCGTGAGAGCTCAGGTCATCAGAAGGACCCACATTAAAGGCAGAATATTCACTCTGATATTACGCATTGTTTTGCTTTTGTAGATTCGCAATTTACGGTAAAAATACTTTTGCTATTTCTTCGTACCATAAATGCACAGGAGTATCTTCATGTCCATAAAGGTATTCAGAAGTGACCTTCAGACTGAGAGTGAATCAGACTATCGTAATTGGCTTGGCGATAATCCAGACGGATATGTTGTCAATGCATTGAAGCGAACCAGAGGTAAAGGTAATAAATCTGACGAACGCTTTACCAGAATCCATAGAGCATCTTGCAAAACGATTAATCCCTTGAAACGCAAGATCGATAAAACAGGATTCACAACTGGAGATTATCAAAAAATATGCTCAACCAACTTCCTCAATGTTGAAAATGAAGCAAAGAAAATGACAGGTCTGACAAGCATCATCAAATGTCGATGCATCTAAAGCGTCATGTAATTAACATGTTCACAACACTCTCCGGGTGACCGCTAATGCTGTTGTCAGCCAAAAACTCTACGTTTCGATTATGCCAATTTTGCACCGCCCGATGCCGATAAATGCGAAAATCCGGCGACTATGTAGCGTAATCAAATCAACGAGATACCACTTTCATGAAATAATTATCATCTGTCAGTTCAATATCAATGTTGAGAGAGAATAAATGAGAGGAATGCCAAGAGGAAGTCGAGGACAGAGGGCTGTCCAATCAACTGCAAGAAGAGCAAGACGATCAAATGCCAGCCATTCTGACCAATTAGGATGCCTGGCACTAATCATCGTTGGCCTGATATTTATCTATTTCATGGCTAATTAGCAAAGATTGCTCATCTTACACACTGCGTGCGAATGTATTGCTGCAAGCCTCGGATCATTTTATCACTGGTTTCAATCCGCTTTCTAAGGGTGAAATAATCCCGTTGAGCGGTGTCAGTAAGTCTGGGGCTGGTGCCATCATCCACGCCGGAGGCGGCGGTGATTTTATGCATGTCTGGACAGACAGCTTTGACGCGCAGCCACTTACGCCCAGCAGAAACATCAGCACGAAGACTTTCGATAGTCGCGTTAGCATCAGCAAGCTCCTTTGTGTATCTGGCGTCGAGTTCTGCTACATCACGTTGACGCTTCTGCATATCAGCGATAGTGGATGCGGCTTTGTCGCGCTGCTCTTTGTAGGCGATGGCGTTATCACGGTAATGATTAACAGCCCATAACAGGCAGACGATGATGCAGATAATCAGAGCGGAGATAATCGCGGTTACTCTGCTCATTGCTGCCCCCACAAACAGACTTCACGCTCAATCTCACGACGAGTCATCAGTCCTTTCCATTGCTTACCTCCAGCGTATGTCCAGCGACGTAGCTGATCACATGCGCCTTTGATATCGCCCTGGTTTATTTTGCGAAGAAGCGTCGATGTTCTGAAATTGCCAGCACCCACGTTGTAGACGAACGAGTAAAGAGCGCCGCGCGTTGTTTCCGGTATATCGACTTTGATGTACGGGTTAATTTGTCTGGCGACCGTGGCAAGGTCTTTATTCAGGAGGGCTTTGCATTCTGCTTCGGTATACGTTTTACCGAGCATGATGTCTTTTCCGGTGTGTCCGTGGCATACAGTCCATACACCAACAATATCTTTGTATGGTATGTAGCTGACACCTTCCAGACCATCGTTACCACTTGGGCCAGTGATTAACACTGATGCTATAGCAATTGCTCCGCCACCAATAGCAGCAGCAACTGCTTTTCGTAATGATGGAGGCATTATTCACCTCTCGCAGCCTTGCGCTTATCTTCTTTAATCTTGAAATAAAGGTTTGTCAGGTACGTCAGCAGGCCAAATACCAGACTACCCAGCACACCTATTGCCGCCCACTGTGAGGGCGTGACTTTATCGAGCAACTGTAAAAACCAGTACCCGGCACTACCTGCTGAGGTGCCATAGGCGACACCCGTTGTTAACTTATCCATGGATTTCATAACCCCACCTCGCAGATGCGGGTGCTGTGTAATGGAAATAAAAAGGCCACCTGACGTGGCCACCAGATTATTTCCCCACCAGCTCGTTTATCTCTTTCACTGTCTGGTTAAACCGCTCTGACTCAAGCTCAACACCTAAGGCCCGACGCCCCAGCGCCATTGCTGCTTTTATTGTGGAACCGGATCCCATAAAAAAATCAGCAACCAGATCACCAGGTCGACTACTGGCATTGATTATTTGCCTGAGCATATCCGCCGGTTTCTCACACGGATGTTTACCCGGGTAGAACTGAACGGGTTTATGCATCCAGACATCGGTATAAGGCACGGAGACTGATACGGAGAAATAGCGCCGGAGAGATTTAAACTCATCCAGCAATTCAGAATATTTGCGATTCAGTGAATCATAAGATGCCACCAGCTGGTGGTGTGGTTGTTCCAGTTGTTGTTCCTGAAACTTCTCTGCCGCTATACGGGAAAACAGTGCCTGTAACTTCCGATAGTCAGCCTCATTCGGCAACTGCCACTGACTGGCACCAAACCAGTGGGAAACCATATTTTTCTTACCTGTGGCTTCGGCAATTTGTTTTGCCGTTATACCCAGTTCGGCACGAGCATCCCTGAAATACGAAATCAGCGGTGCCATTATGTGCTGTTTGAGTTCCCTTTCTTTTGCCGCATAGCCGTCACTTTTGCCGCGATATGGCCCCTGGTAATGTTCAGCAAACAGAACGCGCTCTGTGGCAGGAAAATATGCACGCAGACTTTCTTTATTACACCCATTCCAACGTCCGGACGGCTTCGCCCAGATGATATGGTTAAGCACGTTGAAACGTTCACGCATCATGATCTCAATATCAGATGCCAGGCGATGCCCACAGAACAGGTAAAGGCTTCCGGCAGGTTTTAACACCCGCCAGAACTGGGCCAGACAGTGGTCCAGCCACTTAAGGTAATCTTCGTCCCCTTTCCACTGATTGTCCCAGCCGTTGGGTTTCACCTTGAAGTACGGCGGATCGGTAACAATCAGGTCAATGGAATCATCAGGCAGGGACTGAATAAAATGCAGGCAATCAGCGTTGATTAAATCAACACTGTTTATTTTTACAGTATTTTTCATGGATCAGTAAGCGTAACTCTGGTAGGCTCACTCTGCTTTTGCGCTAAAGCAGTGGGCCGTGGTTCGCTTGTGACCAGTAAGCATGAGCGAATGGCTGGCAGGTGCTACCAACACCCACCAGCCGCCCATTTTCACAGCAGGAAACCGCCATTACTGGCAGCGTCTGAATTTATTCCCGTACCCGCCGTTATCCTTCGCCAGACCCGCCAGAACTAACTGAGTCAGTATTAACTGGCACCGGGCTTCGCTTACTCCGGTAGTTCTCGTCATCATGCGTGGCGTTACCCACTTGTCAGCAGGTAAGAAATGAAGGACTGCGGCGGCGGTTTCTGTCATATCTTGCTGTTTTAGCATGTCTTTTTCCCTTCTGGTTAACATGACATACCAATAACTCTTGTCTAAAAAGCCAGCAAGATAAAAAGTCAGTATTCACGACCACCAGCGTGTTTACTGTACTGCACCAAGTTTACAGGTACAAAAAAACCGCTCAGCGGCGGGTTTAAGTTGTGTGGCGAAGTAACCACTCTTAACAGCATATTTGATTTTTTACGATTGTAAACGGTTGATTATTCATCTCCAATAAAAATAATTGTGTGGGTATGCCCTTAACAATGGATAAGAAACATGAATAAAATAACTGTACTATTACTTAGCGCAACTATCATTTCAGGTTGTACTTCTTCCGTACCATTGATAAAGAAAACTCAATCAGGAAAACCTGAGGGGGTTTATCAAAATACGACAAAAGATAAAGTCAAAGATGCCCTTGTGAATTACTGCAATAGTAGAGGGTTGATAATTTACAACGCGGATAACAGCAGTGTTATATGTGGTAAAGAACTGGAAGGCGGCTCTGCCGTTTTTGGACAAATGTTAATCGGCAATGCCTATTCAACAACCCCGGTATCAAAAGTCAGATTTACTATCGCTCAAGTTAATAACGATACAAAAGTGTGGGCCGATATGTGGATGGAAACTCAAATGGCAATGGGGCAAGTACAACAAATGGCTATAACAGACAACGCAAGCAAAAACACTATCCAACAACGTCTTGATGAATTAAAACCTTAAGTAAATTAATTAAATAAAATGGGGAGAATAAATCGACTCCCCACACATTAAACTGATTCAATTACCCCCTCAATAAGAGGTCTTCTAACGATCCATCTCTAGCTCAATTTCTAACATCATTAACATGCCATCAACTACACCTTCAGCCTTTTGCAATAAACGCCCAACCCAGCAATCAGAACGCCCATGTTTACGGGCAAGCGCCATAAACGTCATACCACCTACATAATAATCCACTAATAAATCGTGCAAATCGCTGTTGTTCTTTTTCAGGCGAGCCATGCATCCACAAATGATCATCGCGTCATCGTCACAACATTGCGGGCGGGATTTTACTTTTGAAGGGATTAGTCCTTTAAATCCTGCAGCAATAGACGACCAAGTGACATCCTCGTGATTATTTGCCACCCATGCCCCCCAACGTTCAAGAACCATTTGAATATCACGCATCAACGTTCTCCACAAAATCAGGCCAGCACGCCAGTTGCCAGCGCACGATCGATAAAACGAAATATCAGCTCCAGCTGGGAGCCATACTTCTCTTCAAATGCCACGGTATCCGCATGCAGCTCGTCGTGATGCTTTCTGCACAAAGGCAACACAAAAAGGTCATGCGCTTTTGTACCCATTCCACCCTGACCGTGGCCTATCAGGTGATGGGGATCATCGGCGGGCTTTCCACAACATGCACACGGCTGCGTCTTAACCCAGCGCGTGTACTTTTCATTAACCCAGCGGCGACGTTTTGGGCGTAACATAAAAGACTCCGGCGACTCCGGCTCCACTTTCAGCGCCAGCACCTTTTTCGCTTTATCCTGGATGATGCTGGTGGCAGGAACCGAAGGAACAAGATCACTTTCCCGGGTGACAGACGGCACAACAGGCTTCGGTAATCTCAGTGCCTTACGGGCTGCACTTTCCGGTAAGGCATCCGCCAGGTCATTACGAACCAGCCACCAGCACAGTTCCGGCATTGTCACAACGTGACTGTCATCAAAACCGAGATCCCGACGCACAACAGACAACACCCAGCGGGCACAGTTATCCGTTGCCATTGATTCCAGCCGTTCCGTGAACTGATCGCGCAGCTGGTTATCGCAGTGCCAGCACAGACGGATTGCACCCGGAGCGTGTCGCATTGTGGTCATGTTCTCGCTGTGCCAGTCGGAATGAGGCCACTGGCAGCCTTTTTCACGAAGTAACCAGCTTTCAAGACATTCCACGCCACCAGCACGACGGATCACTGCCTCATTGCGGAACACGGCCCGAACGGCAGGATCATCCGCCAGCGGTTGTGATGCCGCCGGAACGGCACCACTGGCGAAAGATGAATAACGCTCCGGCTCAGGCTCCAGCAGGACACGCCCCTGCATAAACAGGGGCATCAGCTCTGAACCTGGCCTGAACAATACGATCCCCATACGCGGGGCAATTTCAGGGGTCAGTAGTGCTCTCACGGTCACCTCAATGAACGGTATCGAGCAGCTTTAACAGCTCAGGGAATCGGGATTCGAAGAAATGCGGCTGCGTCTCGCGCGGATTTGCGGGACTGGTGATGTTCTTGCCGAACATGCAACCTTTCGCTGTCAGCGACCAGAATTTTTTGATGTTGTTAATCGCGGTACGGCTGTATCGTTCGCGCTGCTCGACGATCCCCAGTTTCACCATCTGGTGATATGCCTGATTAGCCGTCAGGCGGATACCATACTGTTTCAGCAGTGCACTCAGTGACAGTGTCGGGCGACTTGAGCCATCGTGTGCATCAGCAGGAGCATCAATGGCATAGCGCGGTGCCAGATTCGGTAAGCCAACAGCCTCCTGGAGTTTCTGACAGGCACCAAGCACTGAAGAGTTAGACAGGTTTAACTCCCGGCGCATAAAGTCCAGCAGGATCACGCCAGCCTGCATCTTGTCAGCAGCCTGTCCGGATAATTTTTCCGGTGCGCTGGTTACCATATCGAAAGTACGGATCACCTTCAGATGGAATGACGGGCTGATCCACATTGCATAGGCATACACCAGTTCCTTGCAGACATACGTTCCCCGTTCATTTCCCCCATGAATCACACTCACCGGGTCAACACCCAAATTCTGGGTGTTGGTCAATTCATGAACAAGCTCAACAGTTTGTTGGCTGGAAAGAAACTTTCCCGGCTCCTTGGTTCTGGCATTTGCACCAGATGCTACTGCTGCGCGATGCAGATCGTTCAGGCTGTAACGCCCATAAGCATCACGACGAACTTCAATACCATCAATGACCATCAGATTATTCATACTTCGTTTCTCCTCTTAATCAGGCGGCTGCACCCGCCGTTTTCTCGTACTTACTGATAGTGATCTCGACCTTCCCTTCCGGGATAACCGGTCCCCACTCCACCAGCATTCTTTTCACCTGACTGTCGTCCTCCCACACACCCGCGTGGGTCAGGGCGTCAAACAGCGCCTTGTTATAGTTGTCCAGATCGCGGATCCGGTTATCCGGAGGAAACAACACGATCTCCACTGAAGCAGGTGCCGACGTTGGTTTTGGCAGACGACGTAACTGCTCAACTATTGCTGCACACGCCGCGCTCTGGAATTTTCGCCCCGCCGCGCTTATCAGGCTCTTACCTGCAAACGCCCCTTTGTTGGGGTGTCGCCAGTACGTGTTCACGCTGGGCGGAAAAGGCAGGATCAGCTTCATGCTTTCAGGCCTCTCTCATGTAACCAGTGGGTTGCACGCAGCCTTGCGTTTTCCTCACCGGCAAGCAGTGAGCGGATAATCCCGACCGCCTCGCTGTCGTCCTTCACCGCGGTATGAAGCGTTATCCCCCGGGCCACGCCACGCTTTATCGTGATGACGCCTTTTTTCTCCAGTGCGCGAAGATGCTCCACTGCTGCATTCACTGAACGGTATCCCAGCATGGTTGCCACCTCCTGATTGGTTGGCGGGAAGCCACGTTCTTTCTGGTAAGAAATCAGCATATCCAGCACCTGCTGCTGGCATTGAGTTAATGTCGTCATGCCGCCATCTCCCTGACCAGTTTTTCCGCCTGCTGGCGAACCTGCACCAGAAAGGCCTCACCACATGCCTCAAGTTCATCGCGCCCGATGTAGCTGATTGCCGGTCCCTTCCAGGTCTTGTCGAAAACAGCAATAGCACCAGCGAAGAAAGCGCCTGTCGGCACCTGCTTCTCGTCCTTCGGGATAAACCAGGCTGGCAGTTCAAAACCAATACGCCCGCGAATAAAAGCAATATGGTCTGCATCTTCCGGCCACCACACTTCGCTGGTGGCAGCTTTGATCAGGAAAACATAGCGCCCGCCTTTATCACGCATAGCACTGGCATGTTTCATGATGTAACGCATGCCGGTGATGTATTGCCCCTCATGCTGACTGGCGCGGCTGTACGGGGGATTACCAAAGGCAGCACCTTTAAGCTCCGCAAGACGTTCTGACCAGTCATGCGCCAGCGCGTTGTCTTCCGCAGTGTAATAAGCGGCACATTTGGCGTTATCACCATCAGTAAACAGATCCAGAACAAACGGGCCAAACAGGGTGTTAATTCCCCAGAAAATGTTGTCCGGCGTGCGCCACTGATCGCCCACTTCCTTCAGTTCATGGGCTGGTTTGTTCCGCAGCTCCACCAGCGCCTGGCAATATTTATTACTCATTAAGCCCCCACGTAATTCCCTGACAGATACCACTCTTCACCCGATGCAGCGCGCTTGCTGCTTTTCCGTAAGCACCGCTCACGATGCGCCAGAAAATTGTTTCGTTCTGGCTGGGAGTGGCTTTCACGGAATGCCGCCATCCACACCGTTGCAGCACGACGGTATAAGCCCCTGGACTCCAGTTCTTCCGCCTGGCGGGTCAACAAAATCACCCGGGGATCGTTAGTGCCGACATAGAAATTGCGCACAGGTCTGGTTTCACGAACTGGTTGTGGTTCCGGCTCCTGCGCTCTCTCAGTCAGGCGTGGGAAATGTCTGCGTGTATCTCCTTCACAACGGTGAGCCACACGCCCACTCTGACGTAACTTGCTTGCTGACTGCAGAACGCGCTGCCGTGAGTAACCTGCAAAAGCATCCGCAATGTCTCCGGAAGTACACCCCGGATGGGCTTCAATGAATTTCTGAACGTCATTTAACAGACTCATGATCACCCCCTGAATCCTGCCGGGATCTGGCTGTAGTCCACGTTGTCGTAACTGGCTTTGAAGTACGGGTCCTCGCGTCTGGCTGCAGATACCGCAGGAACTTCCCAGGACTCTTCGAAATGACGATCCGGGCCAAAGAACGTGACAGCCTGTTTCACAAATTGTGTGCCGCTGTTACCCATCGCAGATACCCAGCCCGCGTAGCGTTTCACACCTTCCAGCATGGTTTCGGGTTTTACCCCCTCATTCAAACGGGCTTTCCAGGCTTTGAAGGCTGCAGATTTTGAATTGCCACCAGCACGTTTGGGGTATGCCAGCCATGCCTGCTCAAACTCCGGAGAGTATTCCGGTCGGTTTGAACGAACTCGCACAGACTCATCAGCAGATGCACCAACAGCTATTGGTTCATTGACTGGTTCTTTGACTGGTTCAAAAGAGTGACTGGTTCTGGGTGAATCTCCTGCACTACCCCCTGGTGCAACTCCTGCACTACCTGGTGAATTTGCTGCACCAGATAGTGAATTATTTGCACTACCCCCTAGTGAATCTCCTGCACCATCCAGATGAAGGAGATAGATATTACTTGAGTTACCTTTTTCACCTTTCCGGGTGACTTTTTTTACCAGCCCGGACTCACAAAGGGCCGCAATATGATTCATCACAGAACGTTTGCTAATTTCGCACTGGTCAGCAATATGCTGGTAGCTGGGCCAGCACTCACCCTGATCGCTGGCATTATCAGCCAGCTTGATCAGAACCAGTTTTCGCAATGGATTACCCACTCGAATTTTCATCGCTTTAACCATCAGCTCCATACTCATGCTGCACCTCCGAGATGCTTCATGTTTTTTCCGGAGCGAAAGGCTATAAGCGGCATACTGACGCGGTAATTACGGCCCAGCGGTTCACAAATCACCTTCTGGCATTCACGGTCAACCAGGCTAACACGTAGAACATGCCCTGCAGGCGTGGTGTACCACTGCCCAACTGTAGGAATTGATGTTTTTTTACGCTGAAGCAAACGGCAAATATTGAGGATCAACGGATTAAGCATGACGATGCCCTCCGCTGATATTCAGGAGACGGTGAATATGAAAATTAGCCTTATCCGCCAGACGAATACGTTCAGCTTGCAAGTTAAGAAGGGTTTCTACCAGAACCTGATGTGCCTGCGGATCCGAAAGAGTTACCTTGCGCAGAGCACGTAGTGCAGTTGTTACATAACTGAGTTTATGTAAGTCTTCATCATTCAGACGAGTGAGGGCTGGGACAGTAGCCATGATGGCAGCCTCCTTGATCGGTGAAATACTTCCACCACCGGAAACGCCAATTTCGCTGGTGGTGAACTGAACGGGGTTGGCGTAACCGGTGATCAAGGAAACCGGCGCATCTTTCGATGCCCCCGCCCAGCCCACCATAACTTTGATGTGAGCAAATGCGGACGATAAAAAAGACGCTGGCGCGTCATATATCGCCTTGATCAATTCCAGGACGCCAATCCCGGCACCCGCTTTATAAGGTGCCTGAACAGTGTAACGTCCCGGAATGGCAGAATCAATGTGCTGGTGGTCCTTCACACTCAACAAAATCACGCCTGAATTTCCACAAAGGACTAAAGCACTCATGCGGGTAGTCTTTGCGAAGATAGATAACGCGCTGTGTTTCTGGCTCCCAACGAATAACATGAACATAAAGTCCTCTTCCGTCACGAAACCAGCGGTTAAGTTCCTGCACAACTCGCCCCCCACAGTCAGGTAAAGTTCTCTGTGGTTACTTACAGCCAGGAGATTTGGTAATCTGCATTCATGCCGTAACAACAGGTGTTCAGCGACACTGACCACCAGCTGTTGCGACAAACGGTTATTTGCCGTTAAACTGTTCATGCGTTAGTTTCTCCACAGACACAAAACGCCACGACGCCCGGAGCTGCACACTCGCGGGCGTCACTCTTTTCTGGAGCGCAAAAGATTTTGTAGACCAGTGCTGCATGTTCCTGGAGCTTCGAAATTGACAGATACAACTCATCATTAATTGCTGTCTGCTCGTGTGGCTCCACGACCCCATCTTCGATTGCCGAACGAATCTGCTTTGAGTAATTCCCGATCTGTTCGATGACTTCCAGCAGGCGCTGGTTTATATCGGCGTTCTCTACTTCCTCAATTTCAGGAAGCGATACGAACACCCCACCAGCAGACTGTGCGACAGCATCCGCAATGTAGTGAGTGCCAGCCGCGCGCTGTAAAACCATTGCCCATCCCAGCGGGAAAATCTGATCGCCATCGGCACGAAGGCGGTTAAATAATGCGTTCTCTGTTACATCCAGCCAGTCAGCTGCTTCAGCGTAACCACCCGGCAACGCTGCGATAGTTTTTCTGACAGCTTTCACGTACCACTCAGGCTGTTTTTCTACTTTCCAGTGATACTTACCCACGGTTAGCCTCATCGTTCTGTGGTTAAAAATTGAAGGTGTTCTGTTAATCTTTCGGATAGATATCCGGTCTTAAGTCAGATTTCGTAATTGCACCTGACGTGCATTGCTCAAGTTTTTTAGCCAGCACAAAACTGGCTTTTTTATAGCCATTGAAAACCAGCCGTAAGTAGCCAGGTGTTGAGCCAACTTTTCCGGCCAACTCGCCCTGCTGTTCTTTGGTTAAAGAGTCCCAATACGCTTTCATACAATATGTACCTCCGGTGTACATATTACATGATTGAAATGAACCTTCAAGATACTTGTACCTTAACGGTACAAGGGTTTTAATTTCGTTATGAAAACAATCCATGACATCCGGCGGTCTAACGCCAGAAAACTGAGAGATGGTGTTGGCGGGAATTCTTCCTTTGCCACTATGATTGATCGCGAGCCAACCCAGACCAGCAGGTTTATGGGAGATGGTGCTACTAAAAATATCGGTGACAGCATGGCACGACACATCGAAAAATGTTTCGACCTGCCTGTCGGATGGCTCGATCAAGAACACCAGACAACGAACATCACAAAAAAACCTGATGTTTCAATCACTAATAAACAAATCACATTAGTCCCTGTCATATCATGGGTACAGGCCGGAGCATGGAAAGAAGTTGGATATTCTGAGGTTGATTTGAGCACAGCAGAAACGTATCCCTGCCCTGTACCCTGTGGGGAAATGACTTATATCTTGCGGGTGATAGGTGATTCAATGATTGATGAGTACCGCCCGGGAGACATGATTTTTGTCGATCCTGAAGTACCTGCCTGCCACGGTGACGACGTTATTGCATTGATGCACGATACAGGTGAAACCACCTTCAAAAGGTTGATAGAAGATGGGACACAGCGTTATCTCAAAGCGTTAAACCCAAACTGGCCTGAGCCTTACATTAAGATCAACGGTAATTGCTCTATAATTGGAACTGTGATTTTCTCAGGAAAACCAAGAAGATACAAAATCAAAGCCTAATCAATGTTTATGAACCTGCTTCGGCAGGTTTTTTTATACTTGACAATGTACCTTTGAGATACATAATGTACCCAAGAGAAACAACGAACAGGTAGGACGCCCACGAAGTAGCCGCCTGGGGCATATGAAGTCCAGGATGATTCGTTAGCAACAAAAAAGCGCCCTATAGGACGCTTCGCTCTTTAACAATCTGGAGATCCCCAACACTTAACGGGATTTTGGCTTCGGTTCTGGCGGTGAAGGACGAGGTTTTAAGGGTATATGATCCTCTTTCCATGTATATATAAATGCATTCATTTGGTCATCTCAATATAGAATCCATTATTAATTCATACTCATAAAGCCTGTGTGACTTTGGTGATGGTGGTCTGGGCTTTGGAGGTACATGGTTAGGGATTATGGGAATTCTATTTGTCATTATTACACCTTTTTGACCGAGGCAAATCTCCAGCAAACCATGCGATAACGCTATGCATGAATGATATTTCTGACTCATCAACACGTCCCAGCGCAATACAGGTCCGTTTGAACGCAGCATCTTGTAAAGATCTCCATGGATTACTATCAGCGTCTTGAACCTTTAAAAACCGAGTGCGTAGTTCGTCATCAGAAAGGGAGGAAAACTCAACAATCAACCTTTTATACTGTCGCATCTGTTCCTTTGATAAGCCAGCTTCCTGCCCAAATTGGTATACCAATTGAAGCACCGACAAAATAGCTACAGATGCGCCAAAAATAAACATATTGCTATATGGCGCAAAAACAGAAAAGCCCAAGACAATGAGAACAAGAGTTATGCTCTTGTCTATCCGATTTAAAAGGGTGTAATTCATTTTCTCAAGAAAGAAAGAATAATGAATATCGAATGCTAGATCGTCTCGAGTCATCTCTATTCCCTTACATTTCAGGTTTCGGCTCAGGGATCGGTGCTGGTCTCTGATTTACCGGAACATGAAATTTTTCATTGCTATCTACGTACATATTTCCTTCCTACCTGTTGTTGGGATATCCAGATTATACCGAATCCTTGTTGTTGGGGAATAACCAGGTCCACCTCGCCTGATGTGGCTAAAAGCA
>ERZ773115.1104-NODE-1104-length-26252-cov-3.192617_pt1 | contig 26252 bp, 20 predicted proteins | sample MGYA00511116_ERZ773115 | MGnify/ENA primary metagenome ERZ773115 (study PRJEB29015, sample SAMEA2737869) | human gut metagenome | biome: human gut; feature: human-associated habitat; material: faeces | place: China | collected 2012 ... | reverse complement strand
GAAAGGTGGACGATAGGTGAAAAATTAGAAATAACTGATAAAATATAATCATGATATGGATGTTTTTACGTAAAAAATATTAAAGTACATGAGGCCAAAGAGGGGGAAAAGAAATGGATGATAAGCAGCTTCAGGTATTTGCAAAGGTAGTTGAGCAACGGAATCTAACAATCGTAGCAAAAGAAATGAAAATCGCACAGCCGACAGTAAGCATAATTTTGAAAAAGCTAGAGAATGAATTAGGAGTTACATTGTTTTACCATGTTGGTAAGATGCTGATACCAAATGAGAGAGGAAAGTTGTTATATGAAATTGCGAAAGATTCACAGTTTACTGCTGATATGACAAAGCACATTATGAAAAATGCTCAAAATAAAAAACACAATATTATAGTTACATTTACTTCATACAGTGATTATTTTTTTCATATTGCAGGAGAATTTGCAGTGATTAATCCAGATGTTGCATTTACATTTCGGTCTGGTGCTTATTTGATCAGCGAACACAAATTATCTTCTTCAGACTTTTTTTTATTGTATAAGCATGAGATTCAGGAAGAAAATACATTAATGATGGACATGCAGGAGCAAATGTATGTGATATTACCAAATGGACACGAGCGGGCAGAAGAGAAGATATTAAGTCTGTATGATTTAAAAGATGAATATTTTGTATTTGTAAAAAATGGAATAGAAAATGGATTTGAAAAAACTTATGAGGAGTGTATTATGGCAGGATTTTCTCCAAAGATTTCCATGCAGGTTGATACATCAACATTGAAATACGCAGCAATTGCTTCAAAAATTGGAATTGGATTGATCTACGCAAGTGAAAAAGCATTAGTAGAACAATTTACAGCATGTAAAATTGTTCCGTTAAGTGGTAATTTCCGAAAACGTCCTGTTTATTTAGCCTGGCATTCTGACTGTTTAGGTGAAGCAGCAAAGTTGTTTTTAGAATATGTGAAAGAAAATAGGAGAAAGATGTATGAATTCTGAAAATTTGAAATATTTTGTCTGTGTAGCAGATCGAGAAAATGTAACAAAAGCTGCAAAAGAGATGTATATTTCGCAACCGACCTTAAGTGGGATAATAGCTTCCATTGAAAAAGAAGCAGGGGCACGCTTATTTGAGAGAAATGGTCATAAAATTCAGTTGACAGAGGAAGGAAAGATATTTCGAGACTATGCAAACAAGATGATTCGTTTGTCAGATGCAAAGAGGAGAAAAATAAAGGGTGATGAGGAACCTTATGGTATTTTAAGAGTTGCTATAAAATATAATACAGATTCTAACATGAGAATTTTTTCAGAATTTCATAAAAAATATCCTAAAGTTCCATTACGTATTTATAGTCGGCCATCCCAAAATATGGGAGAAAGTGATTACAAAAATGATTTTAAAATAATATCCGAAGATGAAGCACAGGGCATGGAGTATAGACTTATAGCAAAGGGACGCCAGCTATATGCAATCATGAGAAAAGATCATCCTTTAGCCGGAAAAAATTCATTGGAATTAAAGGATCTGAAAAAGGAGCAGTTTATTTTTTCAGTAGGGGAAGACGGGGAAATGGAATCTGTCTATCAATATTGTCTTGACAGTGGGCTGAATCCAGATATTGCGTTTTATTATGAGGGAATTCAATACCAATTAGAAACAGTATTAAATGCTGGAGCAATAGCAATCTCATACAATGTTTTTAGGGAGTTTCGGGATTCAATGGAACAAATGGTATCAATTCCAATTCACTATGTTGGAGAGATTCATGAAAATATTGTAATTGCATGGGATCCTCAAAATTTCAACCCATTAATACCGTTAATGGTAGAGTGTGTAGAAAAAGCTATGGATAAGCGTCGTAATAAGAAAAAGCAATGAAATATAAAAATACACAAAAGAATTGCAAGATAATAAGAAAAATTTATATAATATTACCAAAGCAAATTTTACAAAGAAACCTCCTTTCGATATAATATGATTAACACAAAAGAAAAGGGGGTTTTTTGATGGAAAATCAACAAGTAATTAACTGGCATGGTGAAGACGGGATTAACTGGAGAGCTACATTTGGAGTAAATGAAGAAAAACCATGTATTTTCAAAATTGAATATGAAAAAAATCGTAACTGGCAGATCTTATCTTCAAATTTGTATCCTACATTCCGGGTGATTACAGCAAAGCGTACAAAGATAAATCCGCAGCGTGAAAAAGCACTTGCTGAAGGAGAGGAATTAAGTTATCAGTGGGATACTTATTCTGATGATCCATTTAAACATAAGGAAAATGTAAAAAAAGCAGATGGTGAGTTCCATACAACACAGATGGAAGTAAAAAAAGATGGAAATCATACGATTGTATCCTTTAATGGTTTAAGCATTGGAAACTTTGCTGGAACTTGTGAATTCCATATTTTTGCTGGAACGAACTTAATTCGAATGGATGCATGTGCAACAACGGAGGAAGATGGTGTTGCTTATTTATATCATGCAGGATTAAATGGTTTTGAAATTGGTAAATTATATTATATATCTCCAAAAAGACGTGAGATTTATGAAAATCCTGGACTTCATACCAACAGTGGCCCAGATAGGGACCGCCAGCGTGTGGATGCAAGAGGAAGAGTTTTAACAATGGGAATGCAGTATGGTTCAGTTGCAGTATTTCCAAGTCCACATAGATTTTTCTGGGGAGCACAGACAGAAAATATTGTGGGATACAATTATTATATCCGTCAGTCAATGAAAGATACTATGGAATTAGGTATTCGGCATAATATGGAAGAGGAAAACTATAATGTTCGTTGGCCGGCTTATAATGCAAAACCAGGAACAGTACAAAGAATGTCTATGTTTTTCATGGCAACTTCTGAATCAGCATTTGTTACGAGATCTATGGTTATGAAGTACACGAATTTCGATCATTTACGTGCTTTACCAGGCTATAAGAGATTGGGTGCGCATATGCATGTGGCAACTCATGCGGCATGGATAAGAGATCCAAGGGTACAGAGACCATGGGAAAAACTTACCAGAGAAAATGGATTTGATATATTTGCTCCATGCGATTTCTGGGCAGAAGGACGAAATGATGATAATAAAGAGGGACGAAAAAAAGATCTTGAGCGATATCAGATGACTGCCAATACGTGTAGTACTCCAGACTATTTAGTAGTTCCGGCAGAAGAGATTGCTGATCGTACAGGAAAACATGAATTAATTCGGTACCATTGTATGCTGTTCCCTTCAAAACCGATGTTATATTCCAGATGGAGAGATGATGATCAGGAATTTGCTGAAAAACTTCCAGATGGAAGAACTTATTATCATTTAAAATCCGCAGAAGATTTTGTGGAAATGTGTAGAAGAGAAGATTGCTTTATTTTGATGCCACATCCAGATACAAAAGCGAATGACGGATTGCCATATGATTGCAAAGATGAGGCGTGGTTTAAAGACGAACGCTGGTTTGGAATCGGTTGCCGTCAGCTTCCAGCAGATAATTCAGTTCCAACAATGATCAGTGGACGTACAGAGCGTGTCTGGAATGATATTAATAACTGGTCTGATCGTCCTAAATATATCATTAGTGAGCTGGATACTTATTCAAAAGTAGAAGAAAGCGAAGAAGATTGGGAACTTTATAATCAGACAAACTGTACTTATGTAAAATTAGATAAAATTCCTGAACCAGATAATTGGCAGGAATTGGTAGATGCTCTTCGAACAGGTAAACATTTTTACTCAACGGGTGAGATTTTATTGGAATCCTCAAACATCCAGGATGGTATGGCAGAGGCAACATTTAATTGGACTTATCCATTAACAAATGTGCAGCTGGTATATTCGGATGGTAAAAATGTAAATACCGTAGATCTTCCTCAAAATAGTTGTAAGAATTTTTCTGCGGAAACATTCCAGATTGAATTTCCGAAGGGAATGAAATGGGCCAGAGTACTGGCAATTGATATTGCAGGAAATTCAGTATTTGGTATGCCTATATTTTTACAAAATGGGGAGGTAAAATAATATGACTGTACAGATTGCGATAGTATTATTGACATTTGTTTTATTTGTAGCCGTTATTATTTCTGGAAAAGCCAAAATACATGTAGCTTCAATGTTGATACCGGTTGTTCTGGAAGTAACAGGGGTATTAAGTTTTAAAGAGGCCTGGGGTGGAATGCTGAACAGTTCCCTTATCATGATGGGAGCAATGTTTGTAGTTGGCGCAGCAATTTCTAAGACCAGTATTATTAATCGAATGTCCAGAGCATTTATTAAGCCGGGAGCATCTGATTTTCAGATTATGTTAGGCTTATCGATTCCAATCCTGGCATTAGGATGTGTTGTAAATCCGACAGGCGTAATGACAATTATGATTCCAATGATTACGGCAATTTGCGTGGAACAAAAAAGGTCTTTGAGTAAGTTTATGTTACCAGCAGCAACATTAGCACAGTTATGTTCAGGATTTATTCCGATTGGAGGTAATGCTGGATCTTATTTAGCACAGAATACGATTATTGAAAATTTAGGCGGTATTGGAGAGTATACTTATTTTACAAATATGTTAGTAAAGGCTCCGATTGTATTAATTGGTATTCCGTTTATTCTGTTTATTACATTAAAAATGAGTCCTGATTATGGAAATGTTCCAGGAAATGCAGCGTTAGAGGCTAATAATGAAAAAATTGCCGCAAATGCAAAGAAGAGATCTTCAAAATTAACAGATAAGCAGGAAAAATTTGTCGCAGTAGTATTTTTATTAACAATTATTGGTATTGTTGCATGTGCGATAACTGGAATTAGTACATGGTATCCAGCAACAATTGCAGCCGGTGTTTTGGTTCTTTCTGGTGTGTTATCAGACCGAGAAGCAATGAATGCTGTTGGAAATCCAGTTATGTTTATTACAATTGGTACTTTACCATTATCCACTGCCTTAAAAACTACAGGAGCAGATGTATTAATGGCAGATGCATTTAATAAAGTAACCAATGGTATGTCTCCATTTATGATTATGATTTCCATGTACTTATTGTGCATGATCTTAACTCAGTTTGTTAGCAATTCCGCAGTTTCTAATGCATTTAAGACGTTAGCTGCAATGATTGCTGTACAGAATGGATATAGTTCAGTTGCATTAATGTCAACAGCAATTGATGCATCTTCAAACTGCTATTTACTTCCAATGGCTGGTCCATGTATGACAATGGGATATGAAGCAGGCGAGTACAAAATGAAAGATTTCATTAAAGTTGGATTACCGCTTTGCCTTCTGCGTCTGGCAGTATATGCAGTATACGTTCCACTTATGTTCCCATTAATGAAACCATGATAATATCTTTATAATTTGATAATCAACCTATATTTCCCCACAAGCAGAGCCTGGATGCGATTAAATTGCATCCAGGCTTTGTGCATGATTAGAAGTAATTAAATTATATTTTGATGTTTTATTTAACCCACATTTTACATAACTCTTCTTTTGGATTTTACATAAGGATTTTACAATGCACTTGTACTTAAGGAAAGCAAGTAAAACAACATAAATGATCCGTGAGATTCGGATACAAAAAGGAGAGTAAAAAGTTATGAAAAAATCAGCAGCAGTTTTATTAGCACTTGGCATGGCAGTTATGGGACTGGCTGCTTGCTCAGGAAGCTCTAACAGCACAGCAACCACAGCTGCAACAGAAGCAGCAGCAACCACTGCAGAGACAACAACCGCAGCAGCAGAGACAACGACAGAGGCAGCTAAGGACAACACATTAGAAGGACCGATCACCGTGATCTCCCGTGAGGACGGTTCTGGTACTAGAGGCGCATTTATCGAGCTGTTTGGCATTGAAGTAAAAAATGATGCAGGTGAGAAGGTGGATATGACTACCGATGATGCAGAGATCACCAACAGTACTTCTGTTATGATGACTTCTGTAGCTGGCAACACAGAGGCAATCGGTTATATCTCCTTAGGATCTTTAAATGATACTGTAAAGGCAGTAAAGATCGATGGCGCCGAGGCAACCGTTGACAATATCAAATCCGGTACCTACAAGATCGCAAGACCATTTAACATTGCAACCAAGGGTGAGGTCAGCGATGTGGCTCAGGATTTCATCAAATATATCATGAGTGAGGATGGACAGAAGGTTGTTGAGGATAACGGTTACATCAGCCAGGGAAACGATGGCGCTTATGAGTCCGCTGGTTTAAGCGGAAAGGTCGTTGTAGGCGGTTCTTCTTCCGTTACTCCGGTTATGGAGAAGTTAAAAGAGGCTTATGTAGCCCTAAATCCAGATGTCACCATCGAGGTGCAGCAGAGTGATTCTACCACAGGTATGACCTCCGCAATCGAAGGTGTCTGCGACATCGGTATGGCTTCCAGAGACTTAAAGGACAGCGAGATCGAGAAAGGCTTAACTGGAACTACGATCGCTATGGATGGTATCGCGGTGATCGTAAACAATGACAGCCCTGTAGAGGAACTGAGCAGTGATTCTGTGAAGGGTATCTACACCGGTGAGATCACAGACTGGGCAGATGTACAGTAAATAAAAGTAGCTAAGATGGGCCCGCTCCTGAGATGTTGGGAGATGGGCTCATTCTCATAAGGAGACCAGTACGATATGAAACATGTGAAAGAAATAATTGCAGAGGCCATTTTCTTAATATCTGCCCTGGCATCGATTTTCGCGGTGGCAATGATCTGCTTTTTCCTGTTTGCCAACGGACTTCCGGCGATTTTTAAGATCGGGCCGTTAAAGTTTTTGACAGGAACGATCTGGAAGCCCGGAAATGATATCTACGGTATCTTCCCGATGATCCTGGGAAGCATCTATGTAACAGCGGGAGCGATCCTGATCGGCGTTCCCATCGGAATTCTGACAGCAATCTATTTATCCCGTTTCTGTCCGAGAGGGATCTATCATGTGATCAAACCGGCGATCGATCTGCTGGCAGGTATTCCATCCGTAGTTTACGGATTTTTCGGTATGGTGGTGATCGTACCGGCGATGGACAAGATCGAACCGGCAGTTATGGAAATTTTCCATATCAGTGGAAAATGCAGTGGAAAGAGTATTGCGACTGCATCGATCTTACTGGGAATCATGATCCTTCCAACGATCATCGGTGTAGCGGAATCTGCGATCAATGCGGTTCCTGACAGCTATTATGAAGGCTCTCTGGCGCTGGGCGCCAGTCATGAAAGAAGCGTGTTTTTTGCAACACTTCCGGCGGCAAAATCCGGTATTCTGGCAGGCGTGATCCTGGGCGTGGGCCGTGCGATTGGTGAGACCATGGCAGTGATCATGGTGGCAGGAAACCAGCCGCGTATGCCTAAGGGCATGTTCCAGGGAATCCGTACCATGACAGCCAATATCGTGCTGGAAATGGGATATGCGACGGATCTCCATAGAGAGGCGTTGATCGCAACAGCCGTTGTGCTGTTTGTATTTATTCTGATCATTAACCTTTCATTTTCCATCTTAAAAAGGAGGAGTGAATAATGGAAGCAATCAACAGACAGACCTGGAAGCAGCGGATGGCTTCCTATAAAAGAACTCCATTATCCTTTTTACTGCTTGTACTGGTGACAGCATCTGCACTCTTTACGGTATGTATCCTGGCATTTTTGCTGATCTATATCCTGGCAAAGGGTATTCCATATCTGACCCCAAGCTTATTTGCCTGGGAATACAACAGTGAGAACGTATCCCTGATGCCGGCGCTGATCAATACGATCCTGATGACAGCCTTATCGTTAGTGATCGCAGTACCGCTTGGTATCTTTGCTGCGATCTATCTGGTGGAATATGCCAGGAGAGGCAATAAGATTGTTGAGATCGTCAGGATCACGGCGGAAACCCTGACCGGAATCCCTTCTATCGTGTATGGCTTGTTTGGATTTTTGCTGTTTGGTGTTGCCTTAAAATGGGGCTATTCCATGTTGGGAGGCGCCCTGACGCTGGCGATCATGATTCTGCCTACGATCATGAGGACGACAGAGGAGGCATTAAAATCCGTACCGGATTCTTACCGGGAAGGCAGCTTTGGACTTGGCGCTGGACGATTAAGAACTGTGTTCCAGGTTGTGCTCCCCTCCGCAGTTCCAGGTATTCTGGCAGGTGTGATCCTGGCAGTGGGACGTATCGTGGGTGAGACGGCAGCCTTAATGTACACGGCAGGTACCGTAGCTGGAATTCCGGCCAATATCATGGGATCTGCAAGAACTCTGTCCGTTCATATGTATGTGCTGACCAATGAAGGACTTTATACTAATCAGTCTTATGCGACTGCGGTCGTGCTTTTAGTGATCGTTGTGCTGATCAATGCACTGTCCGGCTTTATCGCAAAGAAAATCACAGGAAAGGGAATTGGCTGATCATGGATAAATTTACTATCGAAAATCTGGATCTGTATTATGGGGATTTTAAAGCCCTGAAAAATATCAATCTGAACATCAGTCCGAATGAGATCACCGCATTTATCGGTCCATCGGGCTGTGGAAAATCAACATTATTAAAATCATTAAACCGGATGAACGATCTGGTCGAGGGCTGCAGGATCAACGGCAAGGTCTTGCTGGATGGTCAGGATATCTACGGAAATATGGATATCAACTTGCTTCGCAAGCGTGTCGGAATGGTATTCCAGAAGCCGAATCCATTTCCAATGAGTATCTACGATAACATTGCATATGGACCGAGAACCCACGGAATCCGTTCCAAGGTAAAGCTGGATGATCTGGTGGAGCGTTCCCTCAGGGATGCAGCAATCTGGGATGAGTTAAAGGACCGTTTAAAGAAGAGCGCTTTAGGATTATCCGGTGGTCAGCAGCAGCGTCTGTGTATTGCAAGAGCCCTTGCGGTAGAACCAGAGGTGCTTCTGATGGATGAGCCGACCTCCGCACTGGATCCGATCTCAACCTCAAAGATCGAAGACCTTGCGGTGGAATTGAAAAAGAACTATACTATTGTCATGGTAACACATAACATGCAGCAGGCTGCAAGAATTTCTGATAAGACCGCATTTTTCCTGTTGGGAGAAGTAGTGGAATACGGCGAGACGGAGCAGATATTCTCCATGCCTAAGAACAAGAAGACCGAGGATTACATTACAGGAAGGTTTGGTTGATATGAGAAATTATTTTGATGAGCAGCTGGAGCTGTTAAATGTGGAACTGATCCGTATGGGATCTCTGTGTGAGGATGCCATCATGGGCGCTTCCCGTACTCTGATGGGGGAAGAGGGCTTTGCCAAACAGGTCCATGATGCAGAACATGAGATTGACCAGAAGGAAAGAGATATTGAAAATCTGTGCTTTAAGCTTCTGTTAAAGCAGCAGCCGGTGGCAAAAGATCTGCGTCAGGTGTCTGCAGCACTTAGAATGATCTCTGATATGGAGCGGATCGGTGATCAGGCATCTGATATTGTGGAAAACGCCAGATATATCCAGGACAATACCTATGAGAGCAATCTTCATATCCGGGATATGGCAGAGGCGACCATGAAGATGGTGACGGACAGCATTGATTCCTTTGTAAAACGGGATCTGGAGCTGGCCAGAAAGACCATGAAGGAAGATGATGTGGTGGATGAGTTATTTAATAAGGTAAAAACAGAACTGATCGGACTCATCGGAGAGGACAGCAGCAAGGGTGAGATGTGCCTGGATCTTCTGATGATCGCCAAGTATTTTGAGCGGATCGGTGACCATGCCACCAACATCGCAGAGTGGGTGGAGTATTCCATCACAGGAGTGCATATTGAAGATTAAATTGGGAGAAAAATGATGATCTATCTGGTAGAAGATGATAACAGCATTCGGGAGTTAGTGATTTATACCCTTCAAAGCACAGGCTTTGAAGCCAGAGGATTTGCCTGTGGAGCGGATTTCTGGGAAGGCATGAAGGAGGATATGCCGGAACTGGTGCTTTTAGATATTATGCTTCCAGACGAGGATGGGCTTTCTATTTTGAGAAAACTGCGTGGAACTGCAGCAACCCAGAAGCTTCCGGTGATGATGCTGACAGCGAAGGGAACGGAATATGATAAAGTGATCGGATTGGACAGTGGAGCGGATGATTATCTGCCGAAACCATTTGGCATGATGGAACTGGTGTCCAGAGTGCGGGCGCTGCTTCGCCGGACTGCGACTACCCCGGAGAAAGTGCGGAAATTCTATCAGATAGGGCTGGTTTCTGTGGATGTGGAAAAGCATGAGGTGTTGGTGGACGGAAAACCGGTAACACTGACATACAAAGAGTTTGAGCTGCTTTGTTACCTGATGGAGAATGAAGGGATCGTGTTATCGAGAGACCGTCTGCTGTCCAAGATCTGGGGCTATGATTTTGATGGTGAGACCAGAACCGTGGATGTCCATATCCGGACCTTACGCCAGAAACTGGGAATCGGAGGAAGCATCATTGAAACCATCCGCGGTGTGGGATATAAAGCGGATTCCTGTGGAAAGAGAGAGTAGAATGAAAAAGAGAATTTACAGAAATATGTGTCTGGTGACGCTGGTGGCAATTCTGTTTTCTGCGATTCTGACTTCCTTCTTATATTATCAGAACCTTGAAAAACAGATGCGTCAGGAGCTGGTGACAGAGGCAAAGTACCTGGAAGCGGGAATGGATCTTTCAGGCGAACATTATTTGACGAATATTACAAAAATCATGAATAGTTCCAATCGGAACCGGATTACCTGGGTAGCGGCAGACGGTACAGTATTGTTTGATAATATGGCAGATGCTTCTACGATGGAGAACCACAAAGACCGCCCGGAGATCCAGATGGCTCTGAGCAGCGGTTCCGGCCGGGAAAGCCGGATGTCCAGTACTTTATCGGAGCAGACCTTTTATTATGCCCTTCGTCTGGAGGATGGTTCTGTGATCCGTGTAGCCAATACTACCAGAAGTGCCCTGGCAGGCAGTATGGCCATGCTTCCGGCTCTTGGAGGTGCAGCGGTCCTGATCATGGTCCTGAGCATGATCCTGGCAGAACGGCAGACCAGAGAGATCGTAAAGCCGATCAACGAACTGGATCTGGATCACCCGGACAGCGGCAGATTGTATGATGAGCTGGCTCCGCTGGTTGGAAAGGTGGAACGTCAGCAAAGAACCATTCGCCAGCAGATGGACACATTAAAAACCAAACAGAGGGAATTTACGGCAATCACAGAAAATATGAGTGAAGGCTTTCTGGTGGTTGGAAAACAGGGTGAGGTGGCTTCTTATAATACCAGCGCCTTAAAGATCCTGGATGTGGAGATCCCGGTGCCGGAGGAGCGGACACCAGGCAGCTTAAATATCTTAAACTTTAACCGCAGCCATGAATTCCGGACTGCGGTGGATGAGGCGCTGGCAGGACATCATCATGAAGAGAACTTAAAGATCGGAACCCGGATGTATCAGATTATTGCCAATCCAGTGACAGAAAAGCAGAATGTGACAGGAGCGGTGATCGTGATCCTGGATATTACGGAACGAGAAGAACGGGAGGATCTGCGCAGAGAGTTTTCGGCCAATGTTTCTCATGAGTTAAAGACACCTTTGACCTCCATTTCCGGATATGCGGAGATCATGAAGAATGGTCTGGTAAAGCCGGAGGATATGAAGCGTTTCTCTGAAAATATCTACCAGGAGGCCCAGCGGATGATCACCTTGATCGGTGATATTATCAAGCTGTCCCAGTTAGATGAGAATCGGGTCGAACTGGAGAAACAGGCAGTGGATCTTTATCCGATCGCCCAGTCCGTGGTAAGCCGTTTGAAAGAACGGGCATCACAGGCTAAGGTGGCTTTGGAGATCCGGGGCGAAGGACAGATCATCGAAGGTACATCCCAGATTTTAGATGAGATGATCTACAATCTGTGTGATAATGGAATTAAATATAATAAAGCCGGAGGCCATGTGAACGTGACCGTCGGCAGCCGACAGGGATGCCCATTTGTTTCAGTAGCGGATAACGGGATCGGAATCCCGGAGGAAGACCAGAAACGGGTATTTGAGCGGTTTTACCGGGTGGATAAGAGCCATTCGAGACAGATCGGCGGTACCGGACTGGGGCTTTCCATCGTGAAGCATGGTGCAATCTACCATAACGCGAAAGTGGAGATGGAGAGTACCCCTGGCCGGGGAACCAGTATCACCATTGTATTTCCGGAGGGAGCAGCGAAGTAAGCTGCTCCCTTTTTCTATCAAGAAAGGCTCTGATGCATTAAAGTGAAAAAGCTGCGATTTCGATAGAGCAAAAAGTCCCTTCGGGCTGGGTTGTACTGCGTCAGGCCCGGTGGGTTATTTTCTTCATGCCGGTTTCATATAGTTTTAGTAAATCCAGAGACTGTGTGGAGAGCGAACATGAAGAAAATAACAATGAAATGGTGGAAAATGGTTTTTTTCCTGATTTTATCCTGTGTTCTCGTGGGGTGTGGGAAAACCAGAGATACGGCAAAAATCCGTGATCTGGAGTTTACCGTTATGGATCAGGAGCGGATACCGGAAGAATTAAAAGCGATCATTGAGGAAAAGAAGGTACAACCATTTAAGATGACCTATAGTGATGAGGAAAAGCTCTACATCGTTACTGGCTATGGTCCACAGGAAACAGGAGGATACAGTATACAGGTAAAAGAACTGTACCTGACAGAGAATGCCATTGTATTTGATACGGAGCTATCAGGACCGGAAAAGGGAGAAACGGTGACAAAGGAAACTTCTTATCCCGTGATTGTGATCCAGACGGAGCTTCTGGAAACCCCGGTAATTTTTCAATAATCGTGGACGGGGAAATCTGCATATGCTATACTAAAGGACAACGATAACATTTGGCAGGATCAGGAAGCGGCTGAACGATTACGATCTGACAGACACAGGAAGGGACTGGAGAAGATTATGATTTTAAAAGATATTTGGCTGGACGTAAAGGCTGTACAGGAACGGGACCCGGCGGCGAGAAGTGCATTGGAGGTATTGCTTTTATATCAGGGAGTTCATGCACTCATCTGGCACCGGTTTGCCCATTGGTTTTATAAACATCACATGTTTTTCATTGCCAGATGGATTTCCCAGATGGCCCGCTTTTTTACATTGATCGAGATTCATCCGGGCGCACAGCTGGGCCATGGGATCCTGATCGATCACGGATGCGGCGTAGTGATCGGTGAGACTACAGTAGTCGGTGACAACTGTACCATTTACCAGGGCGTTACCCTGGGCGGTGTCGGAACCCAGAAAGGCAAGCGTCATCCCACCCTTGGCAACAATGTGACCGTAGGCGCAGGAGCCAAGATCTTAGGCGCCTTTGAGGTTGGAGATAACTGTACCATTGCGGCAAACGCAGTATTATTAAAGCCATTGGAGAATAACATCACGGCAGCAGGCATTCCTGCAAGACCGGTGAAAAAAGATGGCATGCGGCTTCCGAAGGAAGAAAAACCGGTTCTTACCATGGAACATTACTGCAAGATGGAAGAACGGATCAAGGAGCTGGAGAAGCAGATCAATCAGCTGGAGAAGCAGATCGATCAGCCCCGCTGAGTTTGCCAGTTAATGAATTTCCACATAGATTTGAAAGTTAACGCATACACTGTCACAAGGAAAGGCAGGTGCGGAGTATGAGTAAAATCGAACTGATCAGGCAAAATTTACATAGGAGCCGGTATAAGAGCCAGGCGTCCACGCAGATCACGCTGGATGATGATTTTATTGTTCCAGATGCCATGGATGATATGGAGAAGATCATCGTAAATTCCGGGGATGTGATCCTGGATTCCGTAAGGAATCAGACGGAACGGGTGATGATCCGTGGAAAACTGGCATTTCAGGTGCTTTACCGAAACCCGGAAGGCGGTTTACAGACATTGGCAGGAAGCATTGCGATCGAGGAGCCGATGAACGTGCCGGGACTGGAGGAAAAGGACGAGACCGGAGTCAGCTGGGAGCTGGAAGATCTAAGTACTGAGATGATCAATTCCAGAAAATTAAATGTGAAAGCAATCCTCACATTCCGGGTCCGCTCCGAAGCACTGATGGATGGCGAAGCTGTGGTGGAGGCCAGGGAAGCAGGGTCAGGGAACATGGAAGCCCTGGAAGACTCCCCGCTTCAGGTACGCAGACAGATGATGGAAACAGCGGCCCTGAAGGTCAGAAGAAAGGATACGGTGCGGGTACGGGAGAGCATCACACTTCCAGGCAACAAACCTGCCATGGAGCAGATCCTGTGGAAGCAGGTGTCTCTGCTGGCAACGTCAGCCAAATCGCAGGACGGCTCGCTTCTGGCAGAGGGACAGATCCAGATATTCTGCCTTTATGAGGGAGAGGGTGAAGAACTGCCGGTTCAGTGGTTTGAGGAGACGATCCCATTTTCCGGAACCATCGAACTGGACCAGATATCAGAGGGCATGCCATCTTTTACCCGGATGCGGCTGGTGCATAAGGAACTGGAGGCGAAGCCGGACGCAGATGGAGAACTGCGGGAGCTGGATCTGGATGCGGTGGTGGAACTGGATATAAAAATTTACGAAGAAGAACCACTGGAACTGGTGGAAGATCTCTACGCCACAGACCGGGAAATCGATGTGGTCAGAGAAGAAAACCAGTTTGATAAAATTCTAACGAACACAACAGGAAAATGCAAAATAACCGACCGGATGAAATACGATCCCACCGACCGGATCCTGCAGATCTGCCATCATGACGGACAGATCAAGATCGATCAGGTGGAAGTGAAGGGGGATGGACTGGAGATCAGCGGCGTGCTGGAAGTGATATTTTTATATATGACTTCGGATGATAAGGAACCGCTCCGCTCCGGCTCAGATGTGATCCCCTTCCAGTATTTCATTGAGGTCCCTGAAATAGACCAGGAAAGCATATGGCAGCTGGCATCGGAAGTGGATCAGCTTTCGTCAGTCATGATGGGAAATGACACGATCGAGGTACGGGCGGCGCTGAATCTTGAACTGCTGGTTCTGCAGCCGGTGCGCTGTCCGGTCATTACAGGGATACAGGAAAAGCCCCTGGATCTGGAAGCGCTGAAAGCCCTTCCGGGAATTACCGGATATATTATGAAGAAAGGCGACCGGTTATGGGATGTGGCAAAACGATTCCACACTACGGTAGACCATGTCATGGAGATGAATGAACTGGATCAGGAGGAGGTCAAAGAGGGACAGAGATTACTGCTGGTGAAAGAGCTGCACTGAAAAATGATGCAGAAGAACCTATTTGTGCCGGTTGACATGCACAAAATCCGGATTTCAGGATATCCTATATTATAAGTTTAACAAACCTGATGCCGGTTCTGGCATCCAGCTGGTGCTTTCAGATAGATTCAGGGCAACCTGGGCGGCTGGCGGTGGATTGCAAACACCGGGAGCCGTCTACATAGACCAGGTTCGCGCAGCAAGCGCAGACCGGCTGAACCGTGATAACCAGCTTACAGCAGGAGAAACGAACATGAATTACACCTATTTGCTGCAGTGTGCCGATGGCACACTGTATTGCGGATGGACAAACCATCTGGAAAAACGGGTGGAAGCCCATAATGCCGGAAAAGGCGCCAAATACACAAAAAGCCGCAGACCCGTGATATTAGTCTACTACGAGGAGTATGAGACCAAATCCGAGGCCCTGCGGCGGGAGGCAGCCATCAAAAAGTTAAGCCGCCAGGAGAAGTTAAGAATGATTCAGTACTTTCATAGTTGCTTTTATGCTTCAAATTGATCCTCCCCCTGGGGATTCAGCAGGACCGACACATAAAACATTCCATTTTTCCATTCAAACCTTGCATCGCCGTGATATCTTGCGGCGATGTTTTTGACTGATCTGGTCCCGATGCCGGTTCCGTTATGCTTGGAAGAGTGAAGGCTGTTATTCTGCCATTTTGGTGGCTCCGGGCAGGTGTTATCAACGGTCAGGGACAGGAGTGATGGACATGTCTGCAATAGACGGACATGAATCTGGCTAGAACCGGCCTGCTTCTGACAGGCTTCTACGGCATTCTCTAAAAGATTGCTCAGAAGAACGCAGAATTCCGGTTCAGGAATGATCAGCGGTTCCTGCAGTTTTGCAGAAATATCTATGGAAATCCCGCTGTCTTTGGCAAGTCTGGAAAAATATCCCAGCACGTTATTGACGGCGGGATTTTTGCAGTAGGAACAGACTGCCTCCGGAAGCAGGGAGGTCTGCCAGGAAGATAAGTATTCCCGGATGGCTTCCATATCGTTGTTGGACGCATATCCGGACAGTACCGTAAAATGGTGACGCAGATCATGCCGCGCCATGCGGGTTTCATCAATGGTACGCTGCAGAGTCCGGTACTGGGCAGACTGAAGCTGGAGAAATTCATTTTCCTGCATGAGCCTCATGTTTTTGGTAAGTCCTCTTGCCATCAGATAAAACATCAGATAGAAACAAAGAAGAATCCCTAAAAGCAGCAGATTGAGTATAGGGTAAAACTGCATCACACGGTTTGTATACAAAGTGCTGTAATAACGTGGACGGATCAGATGGTTGGTGATCCAGAAGGCGGTAGGGAAGACCCAGAACACATACCAGGTATGGGGTGTTTCCAGATCATCCAGAAGCCAACGGGCCGCATGTGTGGCCGGATACCAGACCGCTAGTGTGATCCCCCAGGTCATGACATGGAAGATCAGGCATCCGGGGATCGTCAGAAGGGACGGTGATCCGTCTGGAGCGATCAGGGCATCAGCTGCCACTGCCAGATTGCCGATGGTGGAAAATACAGCGCCAACGGCCAGGAAAATACTGATGCTTTTCCAGATGGAAAGATCAGTACTAAAGTAAAATACAAGAGCGAAAATTGGAAGCATGGGAGCAAGCCATTGATAAAATTCCACATGGAACCGGGTGCCTAAGCCTCCACCGATGGCGGCCCAGAAAAAAAACAGAGGAATCCCACCCAAAATCAGCAGTGTTTTTCGTACACGGACATGGTGGATGACCGGAAGATAACACAGGATTGCAGCAGGAAGCAGGGCCAGGTATGATAAAAAATAGCGCATTTAAAGACCTCCTCTTGTTCGGCTGTAGAAAAAAGAAAGAAAAGCTTCTCGTACTTTTTCATATTTTAAACGGCTGATGGGAATGGATGTGCCGTCCTTCAGGAGGAAGCGGTCCCGCATCAGACTGTCAACAGCTTCAAAATTCACGACAATGCCGCGGATGCAGTCGCAAAAATAAGGGTAAGCCAGAAGGAGAGGTGCAAAATCTCCGTGGCGGATGGCATATTTCTGGCAACTGCCGTCCAGATAATGGATCAGAATGTAGCGCCCCTGCTGCTCCGCATAGCTGATCTGGTGGAGATAGATCCGGTTCTGCAGAGCTTCTCCCGGAATAAGGATCGACTGCTGCTGTTCAAGTGCCTCTGTCTCGCAGTGGCTCATGGCCTTGGCGAAGGTCTCATAAGAGAATGGTTTTACCAGATACCATGATGCGTTCACATCATAGCTTTCTACAGCAAATTCCGTAGACGAGGTAGTGAAAATAATCTTGCAGTCCGGGTCCATTTCCCGGATACGTCTGGCAGTTTCCATGCCATTTAAATCCTTCAGATAGATATCGAGAAACAAAAGATCGTAGCTTCCGCCACTGAAGGTGGTTAAAAACTCCTCTCCAGATGAAAAACATTCCGGCTGTGGTGCCAGAGGAATCTGCTGTTTCTCAGACCATTGTGCCAGAAAATGCAGAAGGATGGCTGCATCATCTGATTGATCTTCTATGATCGCAATGCGCATAGTTACGAAATCCTCCATGAAAATAGACATCAAGTGTCCGTGTAAGTCTATTATAAGGAAATAGAAGTGCAAAATCAATTTGTCAGATGTGGCAAAACCTTACATCTCATGACATATTTTGACATCTCGTGTCATCTGTGTTGTTCTCTGGATCAAAAATCGCTATCTTTATAAGAGAAGGAAAAATCAGGGAGGTATAGGCGATGCGAAAAGAATGGAGAAGATGGGGTGCACGTCTTATGGCAGGGATCATGATCGCGACCTCAGTTTGGATGCCAGTCCATGCGGATGTAGCGGTGGCAATACCCGCAGAGGGGAAATATACAACAGAGATCACGGAATATAAGAAACTGTCTGTGGCGACAGATACAGAAGCGGACAGAAACGATGAGATGATAGATGACGAGATCCCGGACGATGAGACCCCGCTGCCGACAGCGACACCAACAGAGGCGATTCCAGACGACGAGATTCCAGACGACGAGATCCCGGATGACGAGACCCCGCTGCCGACAGCGACACCGACAGAGGCGATTCCAGTGGAGACAGTTCTTCCAGTGGCAACACCGACGACGCTGATGATGGCTCCGATGATGCTGGCGTCTTCCCAGGTGATCAATCTGGGTGAGGCGACGACCGTGTTTACCATTGCGCAGGATGGGGAATATACATTTACCGGAGAGTGGCCTGACAAGGGCGATCTTTATTGGAACACCAATGGTCAGGTCATTACCGTGAAAACAGGAGTGACAGCAACGCTTAACTTTCAGAATGCGACGATCAAGAATGGAAATTCTGATGGAAGGTATAACGTACTGAATCTGGAGGCTGGAGCTCATGTTACATTAAATTTAAGAGGAACGAATCAGTTCCTTGCGACAACTTCCGTATCTGGTGCGGCAATCCATGTTCCGGCGGGTGCGTCTTTAACGATTGAAGGTGGAGAAGAGGACAGCCTTCTCGCCAGATCCAGAAGTTATGGAGCAGGAATTGGCGGCAACAGCGGTGAAGGTGCTGGAACGATCATCATAAACGGCGGAAATATTTACGCCACTTCCGGATACCGGGAAGATGATAGCGAGGTTTCGGGTCTGAGTAAAAGTGGCGCGGGAATCGGAGGCGGAGCTGATGGAGCCAGCGGAACGATCAAGATCCATGGTGGAGCGGTTCTTGCCAAAAGTTCCAAAGCCGCAGGAATTGGAGCCGGTGGAACCAGTCCTAAAAATAATTTTACCGTGTATGCATCTTCGGAACAGGCCAGAGTGGAATTAAGAGGTGCTGGGACGGCACAAAAGATTACGGTGCCAGCTAGAGAGAGTCAGTTGATTGATGAAAATGGCACTCTGGCACAGATTGAGTATGGGGAAGAAACATCATATGAGGTTTTCAAGGTAACGTCAAAGAAAGGCGCGAATGATGGGATTACGGTTCGTTCCAATGGATCTGTAGAGTTAAGCGGAACTGGTCCATACACCATTTCTATGATAAATCCCAATACGGAGGTCAGATCCAGGGTCATAGAAATCAAAAGTGCCTGTACGGTAACATTAGATGGAATCCGGATGGATGCCAGTTTCATGGATAAAAATCCTCCAATCGATATTGCCAGAGGATTGAGCGGCGTAACCTTAATTTTAGAAGGGAAAAATTACTTAAAAGGCGCACAACTCACTTCGGCCATTGACAATCATGAAACACCATTAACAATCCAAGGTGATGGAAGTCTGACTGCAATTGCCGGAGGCGGTTCAGCAGCCATTGGTGCAAGCTATAATGGAAATGGAAATAACATTACCATTGCAGGCGGCAATCTGACATTATATGGGGGATCAGATTCTGCATGTATCGGTGGAGGAGTTAATGCTCTTAGTACACCTCATAATTTTGAAATTTCTGGCGGAACCGTGCATTTGATCCAGGAACACGCATCCTATCTTCTTGGCAGTGCATATCGGAGCTATGGTGCATATGATAATATCTGTATTTCCGGCGGTGAAGTAACTGGAACTATCAATTACACGGGAGATTCCTACTACGCCTCTTTTGCAAGGATCTGCGACGGCCCAATCCAGATCAAGGCTCCAGATAGAAAAAGTGTCATCCTTTACGCAGGTGAGAAAAGTCCGGGACAAGTAGTGTTTGGAACCTCAACGGAGGGAGAACATACATTCCAGAAGAGTGACTGGTACATGCACGTGACGTATGGACAATCCCATAGCCTTACGGTGACAGACGGAACCATTACGAATCCTAAAACAGGATACGCCCAAGGCGAAAAAGTCCCTGTAACCGCAGAACCAAAGAAAAATGGCCAGTATTTCTACAAATGGGAAGTAACCTCCGGTTCTGGAACTTTCGAGGATCCAGACAGTGAGAATACGACATTTATCATGGGTGACGAGGATACAGAGATTACCGCACGATACAAAGGCGGCAGCACGGTTACTGTCAAAAATGGAACCAAATCTCCAGAACAGGAAACCTACGCACCAGGAACGAAAGTCACCATCACTGCATCACCAGCAGAGACCGGTCAATATTTTGACTCCTGGAAGATCACATCTGGAACGGGAAGTACGCTGGCAGATGCGAAGCAAAGTACGACTACATTAACCGTTGGGAAGGAAGCTGTTGAAGTAGAAGCGGTCTATAAAAGTGGCTATATATTGACCGTAAACCGGGGAAGTGGAAGTGGTACCTACGCACCGGGAGCTAAGATAACGATCAATGCAGATACGTATGATTACGATGTGCGTTGGTCAGAATTTGTCGGATGGGTCTTGGAGAGTGGATCTGGAACATTTGAAGATGCATCAAAGAAAGATACCACATTTACCATTGGTAATGAAGATTCTGTGATTGCCGCTCAATTTAATCGGGATACTGGTGATTTTGTAGTAACAGGTGGACGGTATGGTGTCGATTATACGTATTTAGAGGAAAGTGGCGGACTGTTAAAGATTATAGGAAGCGGAACGTATGGAATTTCCTTAAAAGAAGGAATTAGTGATTCTACACAGCAAATCCGGGTTGAACAGGGAACCCCAACGATGATTCTTCATAATGTGCGGCTTGTCAGCTATGGTACTTTGGAAATCCGTGGAACTAAGGCAAAATTAATTCTGGATGGCGAAAATTCCTTTGAATCTACTGGATATACCAATTCTTATTCAGCATTAAATGGAATTGCGGTAACCCAGAATGGTTCTGTGGAGATTACCAGTATCAATGGTGATGGCAGTACAGAAGGAAGTTTGTATGCAAAAGGAAACCGTCAATATAGTAATTTGGATCACGGTTATGCTGGAATTGGTGGATCTGCAGAGCAGATCGTGATCAAAGGTGGAACCATTTATGCGGAAGGAAGTAATGAAGGCCCAGGAATTGGCAATAATGGTGCTCTGGAAAATCAAAGCATCTCAGAATCCGTTCATGTCGTTGTTACAGGAGGTCAGATAACGGCAGTTGGAAAAAATGCGCCTGGTATCGGCAATGGTGCGAGAAATCTAGGCGCAGCAACGGTTCGTATCGCAGATGGACTGAAGATCCAGGAAGGCGATTCGGAGAGCAAGCTGACGGAAGTTTCCGCAGCAGATATGGAGAATGGAGCTTCTAAAGCATATGTAGAGATTTCATCGTCCGAGATCAGTGAACCATTAATTCGAATTATTTCTGTACCCAAAGCGGTGTACCGGGGCGAACAGATCCAATTCCGGGCAGAAGTTACTGGAGATTCGGCAGACCAGGTACAATGGTATGTGACTGGTGGATCAAGTGAAGATACCAGGATCAGTGCCGATGGACTTCTGTCTGTGGGAGCGCAGGAAGCCGTGGGGACATTGACAATTGAAGCTATTCTGAGAGGAAGCGGAAAGAATGCAATCATTACTGTACCGGTTCAGGATAGAATTGTCACATTGAGCCTGGATCAGATGGCAATTCCGGTTGGAGGAACCGTTACGGCAACTGCGACAGTATCCGGACCAGGTGCGGAAGAAATCGCAGGAAGAATTCGTTTTTACTTAGATGGCGCTCCGGTGGGAAGTATTCTTACATTAGAGGAAGGTAGGGCTTCTTATACAATTCCGGCCAAATTACTGACTGGTGGAAAACATCTGGTAAGTGCGGTATATACCAACAGCGGTGTGACATTGGAAAGCAATGCGGCAGAGGTTCTGGTAACGAAAAAAGCTGTGACGATAACAACGTGGCCAGAATATGAGGATTCCAAGTATATGGAAAAGCCATTGAAAGAGTTGACTGTAAAAACGCAAGGTACCGCTTCTGTCAATGGAACGTTCCGTTTTAAGGAGAATAATCAGTATCCGGGCCTTGGAACGAATTCGTATGAGATTTCCTTTGTACCTAAGGACTCAAGTCAGTATGAAACCGTGTCGGGATCGGTTCCGGTAACCGTTTTGAAGGCAGTTCCTATAGAATATAACCTATCAATATCAGGCAGCAATATTTGTTATGGCCAGACGCTTTCTGTTTCGCAGTTTAACATATCCAGAGGATATATGAGAAATGGACGTGGCCAGGAGGTGAAAGGAAGCTGGCGTTGGAAAGAGTCGGAGCGGATTTTTAATTATGGTTGGATGTGGCCCGAAGTCATTTATGAGGTGGCTGATCAGGAACACTATGAAAATTACTTAGGAAAAACCATTCGGATATATGTGAATCCGACAACCCCAACCGTTTCCCTAACTCTCAGCGCCAAAGAGGTAGTTGCCGGAAAGACCATTTCCGTATCAGCGAAAGCGGAAAATCCATATAATCAGGCATTAGACGATGTTCCGGAACCGGTGCTCACCTATCAAATCGGTCATGATGGACAACCACAGACCGTGACCAATGGCACCATCACCATACCAAAGGATACAGCGGTTGGGACCAGCATTGCGGTCATGGCATCTACGGCAACAAGTAAAAACTACAATGCTGCGAATAAGCAGACGAATGTTACGGTCATCCAGAAACGCGACATCAGTGACAACCTGTCAATCACCGTGAAAAATACCACCTACGGGGGGGTGATTTTACCACAGGGAAGTATCCGGAACGGTTCTTCTGACGGTACCGCAAACTGGACCTACCAGTACCGGATCGATGCAAGCCAGGAATGGAGTGATGACATTCCAAAGAAGGTGGGAACCTATGAGATCAAGGGAGTCTATGAGGATGAGTCTCAAGTTGGTGAAGTTACCAGAACATTCCAGATTGTTCCGAGAACTTTGACAGTAACGGACGCAGAGCTGAAGGAAAAGATTTATGACGGAACAACCAGTGCGGAAGTTCTTTCTGTGACATTTGCGGGAATGGCAGATGGAGATACGGTTCAGAAGACCGATTACACAGCGGAGGCTGTATTTGCGGATGCAAAGGCCGGAGCTGGAAAAACAGCCGTGCTTCAGGTGAAGCTGAATGAGACACCATCCATGGCCAACTATGTCCTGAAGGAAACCCAGGTAACCTTACATGGAAAGCAGATCCAGAAAGCGGAAGCGCCAGTTCTTGAGACACAGAAAGCGATTTATCTTACCTCGGCAAGAGGAGAGCAGAAGATCACCCTGACCGGACTTCCGGCTGACTGTGGAGAGATCAGCGGAGGACGGGCAGTGATCCAGAGTGATGAGGGCGGAATCTTGGAACGTACCGTCAGACTGGATGGAGGGCAGCTGGTCATCCGTTTCAATAAGAATAGCAGGGAGCAGGCAGGTAATCAGGCTCAGATCATGATTTATGATTTGGTTATGGAAAATTATAAATCAGCGGAAATTTCGCTGTGTGTGGAATTACAGGACGATCCGAACCAGAAACCAGACTCGGAACCGGCACCTGACACAGGCGGCAGTGGAAATACCGGAAGTGGCAGTGGAAACACCGGCAGTGGCGGTGGAAATAGCGGAGGCAGCAGCGGAAACACCGGCGGCGGAAGCGGAAACACCGGCGGCGGCAGTGGAAACACCGGCAGCAGAGGTCACAGCCACGATCATGATGAGAAACGCATCACCAACAGCGACCGTACCACCTGGATCTTCACAGGACGCAAATGGCGTCTTCGCCGTCCAAACGGTTCTTATGCGAGAGGCAGTATCGTAAGCCAGAGCTTCATAGATGGCATGAAGGTACGGCATCAGTGGGAACAGGTAAACGGCAGATGGTATGCCTTTGACGAACAAGGCTATCTAAAGACTGGATTCTTCTATGACGCAGGTTACGACGGCTGGTTTTATGTGGACGAAAATGCCGGAATGCACACTGGCTGGTTCCAGATAAACGGCAAATGGTATTATTTTAAGGATGTTTCTGATGGAACCAGGGGAATCATGCTGAGAAACCAGAAGACACCGGACGGATATTTCGTCGATGAAAATGGTGTGTGGAAGCCATAGACCATTGGATTTTAGAAGACACAGAACTATTGCAGACAATCAGATAGCAGCGTAGCCAGCAAGGCGGCGTGGTGGATATGGAAAATATCCAGCGCCGCCTTGCTTTTCCTTGTTCTTTCGTGTATTTTGCCCTTGCATTTTCCGATAGAACTTATATAATATACTGTATACAAAATAATTCGGAAAAACAATTTAGGAGAACATGATATGATAAAACACCTGAGTCTGAAGGCTTATGGAAAAATCAATCTGGGATTAGATGTCCTGCGAAGGCGGGACGATGGGTATCATGAGGTCCGCATGATCATGCAGACGGTAGGTATTTATGACCGGATCGATCTGATCTATAAAGAAACTCCGGGGATTACAGTTGAGACCAATCTCTATTATCTGCCGGATAATGAGAATAACCTGGTTTACAAGGCAGCCAAACTTCTGATGGATGAGTTTCATGTACAGAAGGGCGTCCATATCCGATTAAGAAAGTATATTCCTGTTGCAGCCGGTATGGCAGGAGGAAGCAGCGATGCGGCAGCAGTGCTGTTTGGCGTCAATAAGATGTTTTCCCTGGGACTGACCACAGAGCAGCTGATGGACAGGGGCGTGAAGATTGGTGCGGATGTTCCTTATTGCGTGATGAGGGGAACCGCTCTTTCTGAGGGGATCGGAGAGATTTTAACACCTCTTCCCGTGCCGCCGCAGTGTCAGGTGCTGATCGCCAAGCCTGGGATCAGTGTGTCCACGAAATTTGTTTATGAGAACCTTCATGCTAATGAACTAAGACCGGAGCAGCACCCGGATATTGATGGTATGATGGAAGCGATAAAACAGAAAGATCTGTACGGCATTGCAGACCGTTTCGGCAATGTATTAGAGAATGTGACCATTCCGGCTTATCCGGTGATCCAGGAGATCAAGGATCTGATGCTGGAGCAGGGGGCTATCGGCGCATTGATGAGTGGAAGCGGTCCGACCGTTTTTGGCTTATTTACGAATCCGAAGGCAGCGGCGAAAGCCCATGAGGAGATGCGCTTCGGCGCAGGTGCGGAACTGGCCAAACAGGTATATCTGACGAATTTTTATAATCCGAGAGGTTAACGCTACAGGCAGCTGGGGAGAAAGAAATCCAGGATTTCAACAGACCGTAAAAGATATGGGCTGACGGGCAAAATCGAACATGAGAATCGAATATGGGAATCGAACATGAGAATCGAACACAGGAGGAAAACCATGGAGTACAATTTAAAAGTAAATATGAACGAATATCTGCCGCTTCGAGATGTTGTTTTCAATACCTTAAGAGATGCCATTTTAAAAGGGGAGCTGGAGCCTGGCGAGCGGTTGATGGAGATCCAGTTAGCGGAGCGGCTTGGCGTCAGCCGTACCCCGATCCGTGAGGCGATCCGGAAGCTGGAGCTGGAGGGACTGGTTCTGATGATTCCGAGGAAAGGCGCAGAGGTAGCGAAAATCTCTGAGAAGAGTCTGCGGGATGTTCTGGAGGTGCGCCGTTCTCTGGAGGAGCTGGCTGCAGAGCTGGCCTGCCAGCGTATGGATGCGGAGGCGTTAAAGGATCTGGAGGACGCTCAGAAGGCATTTATCCAGGCGGTAGAATCCGGAGAGACCATGACCATGGCGGAAGCAGATGAACATTTTCATGATGTGATCTATATGGGAACCGACAATACCAGACTGGTGCAGATCTTAAATAACCTGCGGGAGCAGATGTACCGTTACCGTCTGGAGTATATCAAAGATGCAGAGAAGCGACAGATATTATTGGTCGAGCATGAAAGTATTTTAAGAGCCATCCGCAGCCGCCATGTGGCAGAGGCAAAGGAAGCTGTCCGTGCTCATATTGATAACCAGGAGATCACGGTTTCTAAGAATATTAAAGAGAGAGAATAATGGTTCGGCAAGGTTGTACATTCGCTGCGCTGACCGTAAAATGTTAAACATTTATAAACTAAAGAGGAATTCTTGACAAGGTGACAACCTGTCACTATAATGAGTGACAGGTTGTCACCTTTTTGTGCTGTCATAGGAAACTTCGCCCTATGACACAAAAAACGCTCCGCGGGATCGCACTGC
>ERZ773115.1079-NODE-1079-length-26719-cov-8.055131_pt1 | contig 26719 bp, 45 predicted proteins | sample MGYA00511116_ERZ773115 | MGnify/ENA primary metagenome ERZ773115 (study PRJEB29015, sample SAMEA2737869) | human gut metagenome | biome: human gut; feature: human-associated habitat; material: faeces | place: China | collected 2012 ... | reverse complement strand
CCTGATAACGATTAGAATATGTAACTAAATCATCATAAAGCCGCATATCCTTATTAATGTAATAAGCATAAAGTTTAGTTTTCTCTTTTTCAGTCATCAAAAATTATCCCCTTTTGAATTATTACTATTCATCAAAATATAACAAGAGTCCATAGCGTTCATAACATCACGCTCAACATCCTGCTTTCTTCTCCTGCTTAAATGCCTCTTGCCGGGGCGAAGTTGACCGCCGCCATTATACTCATTATACTCAGTCCAAGTGTCAGACTCAAATCCTGCAGCACTTAAATTTTTAACAACTCTTAAAGTATCATAAGCCTCATAAAGTTCCTGAGAATGGACAAAACAATAATAACCTAAAGTTTTCTTTTTCATAACGTCCCCATCAGAGTTCATAATAGGACGCCAACGCTTAACAACAGTAAAGCAACCAAGAAATGTATGACAGGCTCTGACTTCGGTACAATGCTTACGGATAGGCTTAGAAACGTCCATAAAGAAATGAGCCGACATAACAATTACACGCTTATTCTTACGATTTTGAGTTACGGTGGCAAGCATACGAGGCGGAAAGTTTTTCGACATCGACGAACTAAACCAATTTTGACACTCATCTATTGCACAGATAATACCTTTCTTACCGTTGTTATAATCAACCAAATCACGCCAAGACTCAATTGGAGCGTCTTCAAACTTATATCCATAATTAGTATTAACACGGCAAGACGGATAACGATACTGCATATCCATAAGATACTTAGTTTCGCCTATTGTCTTACCCTGACCCTGAGCACCGGTAAACATAATAATTCCGTGTTCACGAAATTCACCGACTTCCTTATTATAATAATTCTTCCAAAACTGACGAGGAAGCTGAACAAAAATTTTAGTAAACAAAGAATAATCAGCTTTAGGATTAGTATGTGCAATAACCTTTCTAACGGCTGTACCGCTCTTTTTCTTTTGATAATATGCAATACCAAAAGCAACAGAAAAAACAACAGCAACAGGAATAATAACAAACAAACAAGGCTTAATTAAAACCCACAAACAATTAAATATAGTCTTAAATAATATTTTTACCATTATATATACATCTCCTTTCAGGAGCTTCTCAAAGCCTTTTCGGGCTCGCACAGCGAGCCAACGAAAAGGCAAGAATTAGAGAAGCGGAATAACAGACCACAACATTTTGAAAAATGAAACAGCCAAACGCCATACATAAGTCAAACAAACAATACCAAAACAAGTTATAATAGGCTGCATAGGAATAAAAAAACTGATAAAACCAATAGCCTCTTTAAGAATATCAAAACCCTGATAAATATCAGTAAAGGTAATATTAGTACCCTCAAAAATTTGACATATATAATTAATCAACTGAATAATTAACATATTACACCTCACTAACTAAAATTATCAAAATCATCAATACCGCCGTTATTAACTAAATAATCATAATAATTATTAGCCATAGTATCATTAACCTGTTCATAAAGACGACTTTCATTGAAATTAACCTGACCGGTATATACAACACCTGCACCCTGAATAATCTCCGGTAAACGCTTAAAGAAAGCAATGGCAAAACCTAAATATATAAAAGCACTGATAACTACATCAGCAGTAGGCTTAAAAGGTTTATACCAACTGAAATCAATACTATAAGTCCTTGCCGGCAAACTAAAGTAACTGTTTTTAGTTCCGGCAGTAGTGAATTGTAATACAGAACGGCTGTCAGCATTGAGAGCCTCATTAAGTTTTTTAGGAAATGTCTCAACTACATCATAAGCAGAACCTACAAAAGTAGTTTTCTTAAGATTATCGACTGCAGCAGTATAACTTTCCTTATTGTCATCAGACAAAGGATTAACCTGATTATCAATTTCCTTTTGAACATCTAACAATGTATCTTTCAAAACAGTATCAAAAGACTTATCACGGAAAGTATCCCAAAAATGGTACCATTGTGTAGACTGAATAAAATTAGGACTAGGAGGGAAATAATCAGATACAATAGTATGCACATCATCAGCAATTCCCGATAAATATCGTTGCATATTAGAAAAATATGTTTGCCACTTCTTAAAGTACATATTACCCCAAGACTGAACTACAGTAGTATTTTTTTCAATTTTAGTTAAGAGGCTCTTAATGTCGCTAAGCAGAACGCTATTCCCTTCCTGATTGCTATAAATGTTATCAAGACGGGAAACAATATCGGTAAGAGTGCTATAACTTCGTCTAAGATACCCGTTAATTGAATTGAGGACAGTGTGGTATTCAGCGGAACCCGTTTCGATGTCCCCTGCGGAATCGAGTTCATTTGCTGAAAAAAAATTACTGAAGTATCTGTTGACTCTGCTTGCCATTTACCATAGACATTTTGATTAGCATATATAAACTTTGTAGGATAACCAAATTCAAACCAACGACCAACAACAGAATTACAATGCACTGTATCAAATGTAACGTCATAACAATTTAATTTAGGAAATGTATATTTTTGAAAATCAAACGAATTAGTGCCGGGACGAACACATTCAAAAACAGTACCATAACCAGCACAACGATATGTAACAACACGTGAAACAACAATAAGATAATAATTATTATCGTCCTCAAAAATAGCGGTACTGTGATTTGAGTCAATAGTATACATATCAGGATTACTATCCTTTGCAATTCTTATTAAATCACTTGCACTCACATTATCAGTTTTAGCAAAAACACTCATAGGCAAAAGCGAAAAAATCACAACAAAAATTGCACACACGGCAATTTTTAATTTATTTTTCATTTTGAAAAACTCCTTTCTAAAAAAATTAAGGGTACGGATTTCTCCGTACCCCCGCAAACAAATAACATAAAAATATACAAAAAAGATTAAATTATGCTGAACGAAGCATGCCGAGACAGAAGCTGATACCCTTACGAATAGCAATAAATGAAATTGCTACCGGGATAAGAGTAGGAATAATAGCTACTACCTCATCAAGAACACCCTGAACCATTGACGATGTGATTGTCTTGTCCAGAACTGTGTCCGCAAGAAATGTCTTGAACATTCTGTATTACCTCCTTTTTATTAGATTTTTTTATCTCATATGTAATTTTAATTATCTTCCGTGTTAAGTCCCTTAACGCAGCGATAACGCCATACATAAGAAATGCAACAGCTATACAAAAAATAACTAACTCTTTAATCATTTACCATTCCCCCAATCCTCGGGAAACATACTTGAAATCCAATTTTTAAGAGGTTTAACCACATAATCAATGGCAAACTCAAGTATTTGAATTACAAGTATACAACCGACTTGAACATAAATTGTCTGAAGAAGTTCATTATTTTCCATTTTGAACCACTCCGACCAATGTCTTTTTAATTTTGCCATAAGCCTCATTAAGCTCACAAACAAGCTCATACTCATCAAGAAGAGATAAATTGCTTACAACATTAAACAATGAAATATCTTCATTTGGAAGAGTTAATCTCTCTGCCTGATGTGTTTCATAATCATAAATCACAACAAAATGAGTTGTACCCTTTTTGCCGTCAAACTCCCAATCAGTTGAATACATATCAATAACCGGAGCTTTAATCTTGATTTGTGCTTTCATTTACAACAACCCCCTTCCCTGTTATATTTTCATAATACTCTATGAGTTTAGACTTATCTTTAAGTTCCAACTCATAGGCTTCAAGTTTATCCTTGCATTTAAGCAAGCCTGCATTTTGAATAAACAATACCACAACACAAATTATGGTAGAAACAAACATACTCCATTCGGTAGGACCGAATGCCTTAAAAGTTGTTATAAGTGAATCGAACATATTAATTACCTCCGTTATTCGATTATGTAAAAATCGCAGTCCTGAACATAATTATCAACTAACAACTGTTGCTTTTTATTTAATTTAATGTCTCTCTGACCCAGCTCATCAATTAAACTTTGCATGCTGTGAGTTTGCAAATATGTTAATATACTCGAACCGCATTGATTAAACAAATATTTTTCAAAACTTGACATATCATACTCAACGCCTACCTTAGAGAACACCGATATTTTATCGGTATGAGATAATAACTTTTTCCAATACGGCGCCGTTGGTAAACGAGCTTTATTACTATCATTTGAATTAACAACGAATCTAAGATAGTTATTAAGTATGCCGGCATAAAAAAACCAACATTCAAACCACTGTCATAAAGTTGTTGAGCAAAACCCTGAGCGTTCGGACCTCTTAATCTAATTTCACACCTAGTCCAATTAGGAAACTCCTCAGGCTTATATCCTCTTTCGGCTCTTTTATCGTAAATATTGATATAGATATTTGACTTTTGTTTACCAAAATACAAACTGGTACCCTTTATGCCGTCATCTATACTCTCCATAACATTAGAGAACTTAGAACGGCATGTATAATTACCTTTACGATAATTTTTTACCAAAGTCTGAATATCAAATTTATTATCAATTACATCCATTGCCAAATCGACACGAGATATACTAAAGCCGTCACGCTCAACGCATTTACAAATAATATCCGTTAAACTAAAGCAGGAAAAACTTTCCATAATCCTACAACCTCTACCTGATATATTAATACAAGCAGATGTTATACTGTCCTTTTGCTGGAGCATTAACGTAATTACATTATCATAAGTCAAAGCGTATTTATAGAACCAACGAGGACTCGTAACCTCAAACTGTTTTTCAAGACTTTTAAGCCCTAAAAAATCTATCATTTCATTGAATGTCTGAAAATGCCCCGAAAGCGTGATATAATCTAGGATTATCGGATATTCTGATGTATTTTCTACCCCCCTATTAGTGTAGGGGGTTTCCGACCGCTTTTCGTTCATTCCATCACCTCCGAAATATTAAAATTATTTATATCATCAACAGTAATAGAACCATCACGAATACCACGAATAAAACAAACTAAAAAAAGATAATCACCTAAATCAATGTCAAATTCTATATGAAATTTATTATTTCCTAAATAAGTTATAACAGATTTTTTCATGATAACCACACCTTCAATCTTAAAAAATTAAGTATTGTAGTAAGAATAAACAAAACACAACCCATTACTAAACAAATTAAACTTAACTCACTCATCTGTTTTCTCCTTGTTCTTTTTGTCTTTGCCATATTCTTTACTTAAAAAATCAACAGAATAATTACACCACCTTCTAGGAATTAAAACAGATAAAATAACTAGAATTGCATCTATAAGAGCAACAATAAATAAAATATCAAGCATTTTTTTACTCCTTTTCCTTTTCCTTTTTGTCTTTGCCTAATTTTTTAATTAAAAATTCAGTCAATAAATGAAGAAGTTTGAAAATTTTAGGAAAAATTAAGCCAAAACAAAAACCGGCAAACATACAATTTAAAATAAGTATATCTAACATAGCAGATACTTCAGCACTATCAATCATAAATAATCCTCCTCAACATCCCATAAAAAACTACAATAAGCGACCCAAAATAAAATAAAAATCAAAGCTATTAATACATCTCCTTTGCGTTTCTGTCCGCCGACAAAATTTAGTACGGTTTTGTACTAACCCAATAATACCCCAATATTGTACTAATGTCAATACCCCAAATTCGTACTATGATAAAATAATTTTGTAGGAGATGTAGTAATGTATTATCAAAGACTAAGAGATTTAAGAGAAGACAAAGATTTATCACAAAAGAAAATAGCAGAAATATTAGGAACGACACAAAAACAATACAGCAGATGGGAAACAGGAGAATATGAAATCCCTTTCCATTATGTAATTGAATTAGCAAAATTTTATGATGTAACAATAGATTACATAGCAAATCTAACAAATCTGCCAACAAAATTACCTAAAAAGTAAAGGAGCAAAAATGATATTATTAGATACAGTATTAGATAAAGTAATAACAGATGAAGTAATTTGGAATGCTATCTTTGAAATAGCACCGATAATATTACCAATAATACCAACAATAATAACATTAATAGTATGTAAAAGCGGTATAGGATTTTGTTATCATATATTACGCAATAGTTAACAAATAGTATAACAATATACAAAAAAGCACGCTGATGAGGAAATCGATTTTTTTCGAAATCTTCATCGGCGTGTTTTTCTTTATTTTTTATTACACTTTGTAAATTACTAAAGCATTTTCAAAACTTGCTATCTAAGTCATCACAAAGAGGCTTTACCATATCGTTGACGATAAAAAGGGTGTCAGCAAGCTGACACGGTTTTATTTTTTTGCCTTATACCTACAACACAACTTCCTTTGAATAAAGCTTTTGTTCCCGGCTGTCAGCACTTATTCCGCCTCAGGGAGTTAGCATATAACCTTGATTTCATCAAAACCATAAATAAAATAATTTTTTCTAAGCTATGACTAAAAATTTTTTTATTTATTACTCTGCGAGTTTTTGACAAAATCAAGAACATATGCTTTTGAAAAGACGTCGAAATAAGAGCCGACAGCCAGAGACTTCAAAAGCAATAATTCAAGAAAGGAAAGAAAAAGTATGCAGGAATATAAGAAAAATAAAAATTATATAAGAGCCTCTGCCAAGGTGCTTAAAAGCAATAATCTTAGACACCTTGAAGCAATAAAGACATCAGAGGAGAAAGGCGGTGAAGAAATGACCAGCAGCGAGATATATAGACTTATTAAGTGGCTAAAAAAAGAAGGCTACACACTCGAACAAGTCATTGACTTAATCGGATGCATAGCCGACAAAAAAGATGATGATTAGTGACCAAAAAGAAAACAAAACAAGCTAATCATCAGACAACGGAGTATCACAAGTACTCCGTTGTTTTTATTATAACAGACAAAAAGAAAAAATCAAGTACTAAAAAATAGGTATATTAATTTTGTGCAATTAGAACAAAAAATACAGGGCGGTGTTATCCGCCCTTTTTGCTTTGAAATGGTGGCAAGTCAAGAAGTCTAAACACTTCCAGCATAACCTCGTCAAATGTTTTTTTACGTACAATGGATATAATACTTTCTAGGTGGTCTATCTCGTCTGTATCCCTAACCTGATAACGATTAGAATATGTAACGCAGTCATCAGATAACCTTTGCGACTTATTACAATAGTAATGTAGCAACAACTCTTTTTCTTTGATTTTCATAATTACCTCATTAAATTCATAGCACTGTCAATTTGATTATTCACAACACTTTCAACTACCGCAGAGCGGCTCTTAAATCCCCTTTTAACAGGTTTACTAGGTGTATCATTACCGCCTTGTATAACAGTAAAATTATCATCTTTGAAGCCTGCAGCGGACAAATTCTCAATAACTTTATACGTATCATAAGCATTATATAACTCGTCTGAATGAACAAAAGAATAATAACCGATTTTACGCATTTTAATAACATTGCCGTCACCGTCCATTATAGGTTCCATACGCTTAACAACAGTAAAGCATTTAAGGAAAGTACGGCAAGCACGCACCTCGGTACAATGTAAGCGTATCGGCTTTGAAACGTTAGTAAAGAAGTGACTAGACATAATTATTACACGGCGGTTTTTACGATTTTGTGTGACCGTAGCGAGCATGCGAGGCGGGAAATTCTTAGACATCGAAGAACTAAACCAATTTTGACACTCATCGATTGCACATATAACACCGTGTTCACCGTTATTATAGTCCACTAACTTATGCCAATCATCAATACATTCGTCCTCTTTAAGATAACCATAATTAGTAGCGACCTTGACAGCAGGATATTTATATTGCATATCAAGTAAATATTTAGTTTCGGCAAGAGTCTTACCCTGTCCTTGCTTACCCGTGAACATAATAATTCCGTGTTCGGTAAAGGCTCCAATTTTACGGTTATAATAATTCTTCCAAAATTGCCTAGGCAACTGATAAAAAATCTTTTCAAAAAAAGTAACTTGACCGTCATAATTAATATGACCGATTTTCTCCCTCTTTGCTCCTCTAAAATACTTAACTTTAACAATTATAAAATCAAGAATGAGAATACAAACAAGAACAGCCAAAATAATCAAAGGAATTTTGAAAGCCTTCACAAAAGCCAAAAAGACACTAAAAAAAGATTTCAACAAAGTCAATCCCATATAAAAATACTCCTTTCTTTAATAATTCAATATCGGTATCCCATTCCGCAAGTTTGCGGAATGGGAACCCTCCGAAAATATTTGAATTAAGTCAGCGGCAAAATACTCCAAGTTGTCTTCAGCAATGCAACCAATAAACGTAATACATACAAACCAACAGTAAAAGCAATAATCTGTATAATAACGTCAAGAGGCAAAACATAAGCAATTAAATTAATAATTGACTTTAACATAGCGGGTATACTTCCGTCAAAATTAACATCAAAATGAGAACCGCCGAACAATTCAATCACCCATTGCAAAAGTTGATTTACAAGCATATAAATTACCTCCTCAGTTCAGTAGAATTACCGCTCACATCGTGCTTAACAGTAACCCGATTAGTCACATTACCATTTCTAACAGTTTTGCTCTCAATATCAGAAACAATAGCACCGTCATCATCAACAGTAATACTATGCAAGATACTTTCTGAACCGTCAGTCATATTACCATTAGTGGTAGTATCGGTAACCATTCCAGCTCCGCTGATAATATCGGGGAACCGCTTAAAGATAATAAACAGATAAGCGACCCAAAGGAAAAACCGCCAAAGCGACAAAGTAGTATCACGATACGGAGCAAACCAAGAAAAATCAATAGTAATAGTTTTAGCGGGAATAGAAGCACTATAAAACGTTACAGGCAACAATTTTACATCAAGCGTAGCAGTAGGACTAGCAGAAGCAAAATTATTATAAAATGTTTGCACACCGTCCTTTAATTCTAGAGCAGAGCCATAAGCAGTATCAGACTTTAATTTATCGATATTAGCATTAAACTGCTCTTTATTATCATCAGACAAAGGATTTACCTGATTATCAATTTCCTTTTGAACTTCTAACAAAGTATCTTTTAATACAGTATCAAATGACCTTTCACGGAATGTGTCCCAAAAATGAAACCATTGAGACGATTGCACAAATTTAGAACTAGGCGGGAAATAATCAGATACAATAGTATGCACATCATCAGCAATACCCGATAAATATCGTTGCATATTAGAAAAATATGTTTGCCATTTCATAAAGTACATATTACCCCAAGCCTGAACAATAGTAGTATTAGTCTTTATTTCAGTTAAGAGGTTCTTAACATCTGTAAGCAAAACGCTATACCCTTCCTGATTGCTATAAATGTTATTAATACCGGTAACAATATCGGTAATACTGCTATTAATTCGTCTAAGATATTCGTTAATCGAATTGAGGATATTGTGGTATTCAGTGGAACCCGACCCGCCGCTACCTGAGGTATCGAGTTCATTTTTATAAAAAAAACCGTTGACTGATTATCCTTTGTATAAGTAATATCTTTATTAGAATATAATATATTAGTGATATTCTTTAACTTAGTTAATTGATAATCGTAATAATAACCCTGCTTATTTTCATTGACTGAAACATCATAAAAATTAGACTTAGGATAAGTAAAAATAGTGGTAGAAATTTGAACAGAAGCACCACCACCGCTCATATTAATATTACACGGATAAGAATTAGTAGAAACTGAACAATTAATATTAGCAGACTCAACAGTCCATAAATAATAATTATTAGAGTCCTCACACATTACTTGATAACCCGAGTAAATACTCTTACCTGTACCCTGTGCAATATCATATAATAGTTTAGGACTAGGATTATCAGGATAAGCAAAAGCCGAAAACGGTATTAACAAAAATACACAAGTCATTACAACACATATTGCAATTTTTAATTTATTTTTCATATAAAAACTCCTTTCTTAAAAAAAAATAAGAAGTACGGATTTCTCCGTACTTCCGTAAACTTAATTATATTTAATTGCTCATTATGCCGAGCGAAGCATACCGATAACAAAACTGATACCCTTTCTGATACCGAGGAATGTAATAACAACAGGGAGAACCGTGGGAAGAAGTCCGATAATCTCATTAAGAACACCCTGAAGCATTGTACCCGTGATAACAGTATTAAGAATTGTATCAGCAGCGATACTATTCACTAGATTTGTGAACATCAGCATTTACTCCTTTCTTTTCCCTATACTTATGTATAGTTTTTAATATATCAACAGCTGTGGATTTTATGAAATGATAAAGACCATATAATGCCATTATCAGAACAAACAATAAAATAATAACTTCTTTCATATAAATTACCTCTTATCAAGTGAAGTAGGAAACATTGAACCTATCCAATTATAGAGCCATTTACAGACCGCCCAAGTCCAATCACATATACGCATAACTACAAGAGTAGAGAGCATAAACAGAATGTGTTGAAGCAGTTCAGAGTCTGTAAGCGTACTAAAGTAGTCGGGCATTATCATCACCGTACTTTTTTAATTTGGTTAGAAATTCGATTTGAGTTTGTCCACTATCCTCGCAATAGCCTTGAATGGCATCGGGTTCGTAAGTATTACAATAAGCGATAAATTCACTTGAAGCCTGATAGTAAGACTTATAATTGCGTTGCTCCTCAACATATGACTCAATAGTAGTCTTACAGTTCATCAAAGCCTTATAAAAGGCGTACAGTGTGAGTAACAGAAATACAACAAGTGCAATCAATACCCACTCTTTTGTAGTTTGTGGCTTAAAGCCTGAAAAAAATGTTTGTAACATATTAATTCTCCTTAAAAATTACTGTGCAAGTTTGAACTTGCTTTTTCCGTCATAAATTCTCATTTCTGCTTCAAGAGTGACAGTCTGACCGATTGACTCCTTAAAGGTCTTAACAGACTCTCTAGGAATAGATATACAGTACAGTTTGCCGTCCGAATACACGTCAAGAGAAAAATAAGTTTTATCCTCAAATGTGATTTTACGAACGTCACATATAAGGACATTATCAAAAACTACTTTCATGACTTTTTACTCCTTTCTACATAATCATATTTATTAGAGCATTTACGCTCATAAAATACCTCTTTGAAATAACTTTGATACCTCATAAAAAAACTAAAATAACCGTATGTACTAACATATTCACCTAAATCTTTATACTGAGCGTTCGGGTGTGAGATTATCCAATTTTGTATATTGAAAAACTTTTCCTCATTCGTTTCGGGAACTTCTAGAACTCTTAAAGCCCTATCAATTAAAGTACCTTTCAAGTCCTTTAACTCATATTGATATTTCATAGGTTCATCTCGATGCGTCATATATATAACATAACTATCGAAAGAATTACATTTTTGTATTAAATGTTCCTCAACGCCTAATTCCTTAGCAACACCGCTAATATAACGAGGATTTCTAAATTGAACAAGTACATGATAATGCGGTTTTTTTAACTCCCCTGCTGAATGAATAATATTACCGTCCTCGTCTGTTTCATCATATAGATAGGTATCTTTATCATGACATACAGTAAGGGTTTGATAATATTTATACAGAGTATCTAAAGCATTTTTATGTGCTTGATTATCACCGGGATAAAGTAACATACAAAGTAATCTACTCTTACTCGGTTGACCCTTTGCCTTTGAGTTTTTGCTCTTTTTCATACAGAACACATCCTAGCGAAAATATATAACAAAACTCATCAAAATCTTTATCAGTATAAGACGGTTTTAACTTCTTTAGCATTGCAATAATTCTCGCCTTATTGACTGCATTTACTTTCATAATAAACACACCTTTCTTAGAAATAAAAAACAAATGTAGGTTGTTTTTGAGAATTAACACGAGCATAAGAAGATAAATATTTAATTTTATCGCTTACATCGCTCCAATCAGTTAAATCATAAACAATGTCTTTTTTATGAAAAGACTTTTCAACAACACGATAACAATAATCGAGGTCATAAATTTCAACTTGCATTTTTAATTTCTCCTTTAGTATATTGATTATACTCAATATCTGAGTACACTACTATTATACTCAGCCTTTGAGTAATAGTCAATACTCAACTTTTGAGTATGATATAATATTGTGAAATCTATACAAAGGAGTACACAGTGTTTTATGAAATACGTACAAAGAATAATCGAACTAAGAGAAGATAATGACTTAAAACAAAGCGAATTAGCAAAAATTTTGAACAAAAGCCAACAAGGATATTCACATCTTGAAAATCAAAAAGCAAGATTTACAATTGACGATTTAATTAAACTATGCCAATTTTACAATGTTTCAGCAGATTATATACTAGGTTTTACGAACACTAAAAAAGAACTACCGAAAAAGTAATCAATAATTGCATACTAAGTCATCACATTTTATACCCTATTTTTGGAACATGGAACAATTTTTCACGCTTTAGTGTTCCAAAGTGCGGTGCATAATGGTGCGGGTTTGGAGTACTTTGGAACATGGAACAACGATTGCGTATTGTCGTAGTATACGCAATCGTTCTTTTATATTTTTAATAAGGGTGCTACGCACGATTTTTTGTTGCTCTCAGAGGGAAACTTTTTACTCAGGTGGATAATTTTTCGGTGTTCCTCGCTACGCTCGGCGGGCAAGCCGCCGCAAAATGACCCACCATCGCAAAAAGTCATAGCCGACTTAAAAAAGGCTCTAAACAGCGTATACGGCGCAAAGCAGGTTGATTTTTTTTGCAAATAAATTTGCATTTTTTTATTGTGATAGATACGTAAAGAAGCAAGGAGCGAAATACAAAAAGTAAGGCAATTCAAAGACGTACCCCGCCAACTACAACTCACTCGCTCACGCTCGTTCAGACAGAAAGGCACCCCTAGACGCTAAGGGATTTGCAATTAAAGGAATCGCTTTAGCACATTCAAGTCAAAAGCACAATTTGTAAAGACAACAACAAGTCGGTACAATTACACCGCAGTATTAATTTTGCGCAATTAGAACAAAAAATACAGGGCGGTTTTATCCGCCCTTTTTGCTTTGAAACGGTGGTAAATCGAGAAGTCTAAATACTTCTAACATTACCTCGTCAAATGTCTTTTTACGTACAATAGATATAATACTTTCTAAGTGGTCTATCTCGTCTGTATCCCTAACCTGATAACGATTAGAATATGTAACTAAATCATCATAAAGCCGCATATCCTTATTTACATAGTAAGCGTAAAATTTTGTTTTTTCTTTTTGTGTCATATCAATCTTCCCTTCATAAATAAATAAGTAGATTATAACAAATTACACAACTAAAAAACAGCCGCACCGTAATGCGACTGTTTTTTAACATTATATTGCATTTATCATTCCTCTGTTATTGCATCAAACGCTGTGCGTATCGTTCTTACCGGAACAATATCCATGGAAATTTTCGTTTCTTTTGAAAGCGATTTATAATTATGAAACGGAATTATACATTTTGTAAATCCCAATCTGCCTGCTTCGTTGATTCTTTGCTCACAGTTATTTACAGCTCTGATTTCCCCTGCAAGTCCTATTTCACCGAAAGCCAAGGTGTTTTCATTAAGCACTTTATCTCGCAAAGACGAAACAAGTGCCATTGCAACGCTCAAATCTGCTGCCGGCTCAAACAGTTTCAAACCGCCTATAACATTCAAGTAAGCGTCCATACCGCCGAACATATAACCCGCTCTTTTTTCAAGAACAGCAATTATCATACTCATTCTGTTATAATCAAAACCTGTGCACATTCGTCTCGGAGTACCGAATCCCGATGAAGTAACCAACCCCTGCACTTCGGCAAGAATAGGCCGAGAACCCTCCATAGTGCACGCTACACAGGTTCCGCTTGTGTTTTTCGGTCTGCCGGAAAGCATCATCAATGACGGATTTTCAACTTCTCTCATACCGTTTTGTGCCATTTCGAATACGCCGATTTCGTTAGTAGAGCCGAATCTGTTTTTAGCACTTCTTAAAATTCTGTATGAGTAATTGCGTTCACCTTCAAAATACAAAACGGTATCCACTATATGTTCAAGTACTTTTGGTCCGGCAATGGCTCCGTCCTTATTAACATGGCCCACTACAAAAATTGGAATGCCCAAAGATTTTGCAAGATGCATAAAAATATTAGTGCATTCTCTGACTTGTGTAATGCTGCCTGCCGATGAAGAAATTTCATCAATCATCATAGTTTGAATTGAGTCAATTATTACAATATTCGGTTTTTGCGTTTTGATTGTTTCAACAATAGAAGCAACATCAGTTTGTGCGAGAACAAAAAGATTATCTGTATCTACACCCAACCTGTTCGCTCTGAGTTTAATCTGCCTTGCCGATTCCTCGCCGCTTATATAAAGAACAGTTCTGCTTTTTCCTATGAATTGGCACATTTGAAGCAGTATGGTAGACTTGCCGATTCCCGGGTCGCCCGAAAGCAAAACAAGGCTCCCCTCGACAATTCCGCCGCCGAGAACTCTGTCAAATTCTTCCATGCCTGTTGAAATTCTTTTTTCTATTGTACTGTCAATTTCGTTAAGTTTAAGCGGAATCTGTATGCTTGCTCTGCTCTTAATTCCCGTTTTGCCTGAAACGACCGGAGCTTGTTCCTCCATAGTGTTCCATTCACCGCAATTAGGACACTTGCCGTACCATTTAACACTTTCATATCCGCACTCACTGCATACAAACAGCGATTTAACCTTAGATGCCATTATACTTCCTCACTTACTCCGAATAATATCGAATATGCCATATCCTTTTGATATTCCGGATTTTGCAGTTTTTTGTTTTCTTCTGTGTTACTCATAAAGCCGCACTCGATCATAAACGACGGATTTTTTGCTTTGTAAAGCAGATAATAACTGTCGTCAGATTGTTTATTTTCCCTTGTATTATCGGGTTGTAAATTTTTCTTTACGCTCGATAACACGCTGTTTGCAATATCTTTACTTTTGCTGTCATTAGGTGAATACCAAATTTGAGTTCCGTGTTCGCTCTCATTTTCAAAATGATTTTGATGAACGGAAATAAGAATGCACGGAGAAAAGGAATTTATATAATCCATTCTGTTATATAAATCGGATTTTGTTCTTTCTTCATTATCTGCAAAGACTTCATAGTCACCTGCCCTTGTAAGTTTACAATCGTATCCGCAAACGGACAGAAAATCATATAAATCAAGTGCAATAGAAAGATTAATTTCCTTTTCGGCGCAGCCGTCTATACCCACAGTTCCGACATCAACACCGCCGTGACCTGCATCTATCACTATAACAGGTCTGTTGTGGTTATATCCTACAACATATGAGATACTCTCATCGGCTTTGTCGCAAAGATAAAACGCACCTGCAAAAGCGAGTATAGAACATATAAATACTATCAGCAGTTTTTTCATAACATCACCACTAATAATATGATATAATTATACTATATATATCAGTTACTTTCAATAAACTGATTGATTTTATTTATTAATAGGGTTATAATTTGTACTGTACGGAGGTAATATATAATGAAAATAGTTAATTTAGACGCACATACAACAAATCCCGGTGATTTAAGTTGGGAGCCGTTTAAGAAATGCGGCGAAGTTACAATATACGAAAGAACCGAACAAAATCAAATTATAGAAAGAGCAAAAGATGCGGATATTCTTTTTATTAATAAATGTATAATAACAGCCGATATATTGGAGAAACTTCCAAAGTTAAAATATGTTGGCTTACAGTCAACAGGTTATAATGTAATTGATTGCGATGCGGCGAAAAAAAGAGGTATCGTAATATCAAATATTCCCGCTTATTCTACGGCTGCCGTTGCTCAACTTACATTTTCATTCATTCTTCAATTTACGAACAAAGTGTCGCTTCACAGTGATGCGGTTCACAACGGAGAATGGTGCGAATGCCCCGATTTTTGCTTTTGGAAAGCACCTTTGAGTGAACTTGACGGTAAGACGCTTGGCATCATCGGCTACGGCTCAATCGGACAAAGAGTATCAAATATAGCAAAAGCGTTCGGTATGAAAGTTTTGGTAAATACTCCTCATCCCAATCCTGATAAATTCAAAGGTGTTAACTTCGTTGATTTTGACACGCTGTGCAAAGAGAGCGATTTCATCACATGCCATTGTCCTTTAACCTCAAAAACAGAGGGAATAATCAACAAAGACGCTATATCAAAAATGAAAAGCAGTACCGTTATTATCAATACTTCGAGAGGCCCCGTTATTAACGAAACGGATTTAGCCGAGGCGTTGAACAGCGAAAGAATCGGCGGAGCAGGTGTTGATGTTTTAAGTGTAGAACCGCCTAAAAATGACAATCCGCTGCTTAGTGCAAAGAACTGTATTATAACTCCGCATATTGCTTGGGCAGCGTTAGAAACAAGAGAAAGACTCTTGAAAATACTCGAAGAAAATCTTAAAGCATTTATAGAGGGTCATCCTCAAAACGTGGTTAATAAATAAACAAAGCAAAAGACAGTAACGAAAATCGTTACTGTCTTTTTTGGTGCCGGCGGCGGGGGTCGAACCCGCACCCTGTTGCCAGGACTGGATTTTGAGTCCAGCACGTCTGCCAATTCCATCACGCCGGCAAATGTTTAATTATATGTATGTTGTGCAAATGGTGCTGGTGACCGGACTTGAACCGGTACGATATTTCTATCGAGGGATTTTAAGTCCCTTGCGTCTGCCTATTTCGCCACACCAGCACAACACAAATATTTTAATTGATTTTTTGCTTGTTGTCAAGATATATTTTAATATTATCTTTATAATATTAAGCTTCACTTATTTTATATTTTACATATTCATAAAATTCAACAATCTTAAATCGAGGTACAAATTTTGAAGAAGTGATAAAATCCTTTTCTTCATCGGTTAAAACAGAATCAAAATCATCGGTACAGCCCGAGAGACAAACACTGGGATACATAACACACCACCAATTATGACCCTTTCCCTCTCCTATAATAATTTTAAGACAGTTATATACGCCTGCCGGCATATAGAAATTATCGTATGTTCTTGTATCAAAATATTCTTTATCAACCTTTACGCTGACAGGATAATCATAACCCAACTTTTCTATCGCTTGCTTTGCGTATTTTTCAAATTCGTCTATATTGCTGTTTGCTTTTTCTATTGCCTGTTCCAAAGAATCCGCATCTTCAAATATAGAGGCGCTTTTTTGTAATACATAATCTCTTACACCCAGTTTCAGATTTTGGTCTTCTGCGGAATCGCTGTTTGCCAGTATATGAAGTCTGAACACCTTTTGGCTTATATTCTCACTCGTTACAATCATAGGCGATAAAAATGAAAATAAAATGCAGAAAACCAAAAAAATAGGTACAAATAAATAAATTCTTTTTGACATAAAAATACCTGCCTTTCATCAAAATGATTGACAGGTATTTAATGTTTTATTCAGAAATTTTCTTAAACTTACATCCTTTATTTACAGGAGCACAGACGCAAATATCTTTTGCGTATACTTTCAGCTCCTCGGCTGCTTTCTCTGCGTCGTTCTTGTTTTCAAATATACCAAAAACAGTCGGACCGGAGCCGCTCATACAAGTACCCAAAGCATTGTTATTTCTCATAATCTGCTTCATATCGATTCTGTTAGGCACTTCAATGAACTGTTCAAAAACATTTTCCATTTTAGAGCAAATTAAGGCTAAATCTCTTGATTGTATGGCACAGAGCATACCGAGTTTGTCCGGAGTGTGCACCTTGCCCTCATTATCAAACTGATTATAAGCATAGCCGGTATTAACTCCGAAATCCGGTTTTGCCAAAACGATAAAGCATCTTCTGAGAGGCTTAACAGGAGTGAGCACCTCGCCGATACCCTGCGATAGCAAAGTACCGCCCGTAATACAAAACGGAACATCTGCACCGACTTTAACACCGATTTTGCAAAGTTCTTTATCACTCAAATTTGTTTTATAAATTTCATTAAGAGCTTTTATAACGGCTGCTCCGTCGGCACTTCCGCCCGCAAGACCTGCGGCATGCGGAATTCTCTTAACTATATCTATATGAATTCCCGTGTTTTTAATTTTGCAGGCATCAAAAAAAGCAACTGCAGCCTTATATGCAATATTTTTCTCATCAACCGGAATAGAATCCAGATTACACGAAAGGGTTATTTTTCTTCCCTTTTGTTTTGACACGGTAACGGTATCATATATTCCGACGGACTGCATAATCATAAACAAGTCATGATAACCGTCTTTTCTGGTTGCAACAATATCGAGTAATAAATTTATTTTTGCGTACGCTTTAACCTCTGTTTTCATCTTTTAATTCCTTAACAAACTCACCTATTCTTGAAATTGCTTCTTTAATATTATCGATAGAGTAGCAATAGGATGCTCTGATATAGCCCTCTCCGCAATCACCGAAAGCACTTCCGGGAACAACCGCTACTCTTTTTTCTCTGATCAGTCTTTCGCAAAATTCCTCACTGTTTAAACCCGTAGACTTAATACACGGGAAGACATAGAACGCTCCCTTAGGTTCAAAGCAAGAAAGTCCGATTTTATTAAATGCATCAACCGTGAATCGTCTTCTCATATCATAATCGCTGACCATTTTTGATATATCAAAATCTCCGTTTTTAAGAGCCTCAACAGCTGCTCTTTGTGAAGTTGTGGGAGCAGACATAATGGCAAATTGATGGAGTTTTGTCATCTGTTTTATTACCGGGGCGGGACCGAGAGCATAGCCGAGTCTCCAACCGGTCATTGAATAAGATTTTGAAAAACCATTGATAACTATGGTTCTTTCTTGCATTCCGTCAATTGAAGCTATTGTTGTATGACCCTCGGGAATGTAAGTAAGTTCCGAATATATTTCATCCGAAATAACAAAAAGATTATTATCAATAACTATATCGGCAATTTCTTTAAGTTTTTCCCTTGTCATAATTGAGCCGGTGGGATTATTCGGATACGGAAAAACAAGAACCTTCGTTTTTTGAGTAATTGCGGCTTTAAGCACTTCGGGGTCAAGTGCAAAATCGTCCTTTTGATATGTCGGAAGCGGTACAGCCTTGCCTCCCGAAACCTCGATTATCGGCTTATAGCAAACAAAGGACGGCTCGATAACAAGCACTTCATCACCAGGACAAATAATTGAGCGAATAGCCATATCAATGCCTTCGCTTCCTCCGACTGTAACAAGTATCTCATCAGTCGGGTCATATTTAACAAGAAACTTTCTTGCATAATATCTTGAAATTTCTTCTCTTAATTCTGCAAGTCCCGCATTTGCCGTATATCTTGTTGCTCCTTTTGCAAGATTATCTATACCTGCCTGTCTGATATGCCACGGAGTTAAAAAATCAGGCTCACCGACACCGAGCGAGATAACATTTTGCATTTCCTCTGCAATGGCAAAGAATTTTCGTATTCCTGAAGGTTGAACATCAACAAGCGTCGGGTTCAAAAATTCATCATAATTAATCATAACGAATATGTCCCCCTGTCGTCAACATATTTATCAGAAAAGCTGACGCCCTGTTCCTTATACTTCTTCAAAATAAAGTTTGTAGTAGTAGAAACAACGCCCTCAAGAGGAGATAAACGCTTTACAACAAACATAGCAATTTCCTCAAAAGACTTGTTCTCAACGATGCAACATAGGTCATATCCGCCGCTGATAAGATAAATACTGTTTACTTCCTCGAGATTTGCTATTCTCTCTGCAACGTCGTCAAAACCGTTGCCGTATTTAGGTTGAACCTTAATTTCAATAAGAGCGGTACATTCGGGAGCCATAACTTTTTCTTTATCGATAATGGCACGATAGCCTTTAATAACTCCGCTCTGCTCATATAATCTGATTTGTTCTTCAACATCCTTTTCACTTACGCCGAGCATCACTGCAAGTTCTGCATTTGTAAGTCGAGGATTTGTTTCAAGCAAATATAATAATTTATCCATAATAATACACCTCAAATAATTTTTATACATTTTGGCTTTCTGTTTTCAAATACAGTAAAGGAGTCAAAGCCGCACTCCTTTAATATGTCATATCCCGTATCAATATTTACGGCTATTTTATCCTTATAATGAGAATCCGAACCGACTGTAACATATTTGCCGCCCATATCGTGATACATTTTAATATATCTTTTTGAGGGTAATGTATCATGCATAGTCATATTAAGACCCGATACATTAAGTTCTATTGCCTTACCGTTTTCGATAACAACGGCGAATATCTCTTTAATCACATCGTCACAGCACGAGATATTGTCGGGCATAAAACCTCTGTCGATTAAATATCTGAAAGGATATGTAATATGAGCGAGTGAATCCGTCATATTCCATTTAGCCGTTTCAAGCACTGCTTCAAAATATTTTTTCAGCAGTTCTTCAACATTATATTTTGAATAATCGAGGAAATAAAAGTCCTCTGTGTTTTTTAGATTATGAACCGAACCCAATACAAAATCAAAATCATATGACGATAAAAATTTTTCGGACAATTCTTTTTCATAGATACCCTGACCCAGTTCAACTCCGTGATAAATCTTAATCTTATCACCGTAAATGCTTCTCGCTCGTTCAACTTCCCTAAACTGTTTGTCCTGAAAATCAAAGCATGTATCGACCATACCGTCTATATCACAATGGTCTGTAAGTGCAATCCCTTTACACCCCAAATCAATAGCAGATTCAATCATTTCGTCTACTGCATGATTACCGTCAAAGGAATTAATCGAATGCGTATGAGTATCAAAAATTTGCGTATATTTCATGCTAATTCACCTATGCAATATATTTTAACATACATTTCGTTAAAATCAACCGAAAATAATAAGAAATAGCAATTTATACAAAAAAGTAAGGTTGACATAAAGAAGTATTAATTCTATAATATTATAAAACATTTGGAGGTATTATGTATGAGGTGTGTAATCACAGTAATCGGCAAGGATATGGTAGGCATTTTAGCCGATGTTTCAAATATTTGTAAAGAATACAATGTTAATATAGTTGATGTTACGCAGTCTATTTTGCAGGATATGTTCTGCATGATTATGATGGCTGATGTTACAAACTCAACGGTTGACTTCAGCACTCTCTCCGACAAACTCAGCGAATACGGAAAGGAAAACGCTCTTTCCGTACACGCAATGCATGAGGATATTTTTAACTCTATGCACAGAATATAGGAGGACGGCGCTTTGATTAATTCATATGATATATTAGAAACCATCAGAATGATACAGGACGAATGCCTTGATATCAGAACAACTACGATGGGTATTTCTCTTCTTGACTGCGGCGACAGTGATATAGAAAAATCCTGTGCCAAGGTCTATGACAAGATATGCAAAAAGGCAGAAAATCTGGTTAAAACCGGTGAGGATATCGAAAAAGAATACGGTATTCCGATTATAAACAAAAGAGTCAGCGTTACGCCTATATCTATTTTAGCAGGCATCAGCGGCGGTGATCCCGTAAAATATGCCCTAACGCTGGAAAGAGCGGCGCAGACAATAGGAGTAAACTTTATCGGCGGATATTCTGCACTCGTTCAAAAAGGCTTTGCAAGCGGTGATTTGGAACTTATTAATTCAATTCCGCAGGCACTTGCACAAACTGAACATCTCTGCTCATCGGTAAACATCGGTTCAACCAAAGCCGGAATTAATATGGACGCCGTAAAAATAATGGGCGAAAAGGTTAAAGAAGCGGCAGAACTTACAAAGGACAATGACTGTATCGGTGCCGGAAAACTTGTTGTATTTTGCAATGCACCGGAAGACAATCCGTTTATGGCAGGTGCTTTTCACGGAATTTCGGAACCCGACTGTGTAATTAATGTCGGCGTTTCGGGTCCGGGTGTTGTCAGAGCGGCTGTTGCAAAATATCCCGATTATTCAATCAATGAAATTGCAGAACTTATTAAGAAAACAGCATTTAAGATTACAAGAATGGGTCAACTTGTCGGCTCCCTTGCAAGCGAAAGACTCGGAGTACCGTTCGGTATCGTAGATTTATCCCTTGCACCAACACCGGCTGTTGGCGACTCCGTAGCTCACATTTTGGAAGAAATAGGACTTGAAAAATGCGGTGGCGCAGGAACGACAGCATGCCTTGCTATGCTTAATGACGCAGTAAAAAAAGGAGGCGTTATGGCTTCTTCAAGCGTCGGCGGTCTGTCGGGTGCTTTCATTCCGGTATCCGAGGACGCAGGTATGATTAATGCAGCAAGAAGCGGCGCATTAACTATTGAAAAACTTGAGGCAATGACGGCTGTTTGCTCGGTAGGTCTTGATATGATAGTTATCCCGGGTGAAACAACAGCAGAGGTTATAAGCGGAATTATAGCAGATGAAGCGGCAATCGGTATGGTAAACTGCAAAACTACTGCCGTAAGAGTAATTCCCGCAATCGGCAAAAAAGTCGGAGACGAACTTGAATTCGGCGGCCTTCTCGGTTCGGGTCCGGTAATGCCTGTTAATACAAATTCACCGCATAAATTTATCTCTCGTGGCGGCAAAATCCCGGCACCGATGCACTCTCTTAAAAACTAAAAAAGAAAGTCAAACTCCTCAATTCCAAAAAAGAATTGAGGAGTTTTTTAGATAAAAATATAAAAACACCGAGCAGAAACGCTCGGTGTTTAATAATATTTTTTGTAATCAGAACATCAAATATTCTGTCTCGTGGAAAGTAACGGGCTTATATCCGTCATTAGTCTTTTCGTAAACAGCCGACAAATTCATTGCAACAGCATATGACTTACCGCCTGCGGTAAAGCCGTAGCACTGTGCACCGTTAACTGTTGTATTGCCGGAAGTGTTAATTGACGATGATGACGGGTCTGATGAATAGCCCAATGTCTTCCAGTTATCATGAAGAACCTGCTTCAAAAGTGCTTTTGCTTCAGAAACCGAATAGGTCTTTGTTGTTGTAATTTCGTGAGGATTTGAATATCTTTCGTACTCTGTTGCAACAGTCTCCGTATTGTCTTCCTCTTCTCCTTTTGCGGGAGCAACATATGTAAACCACATAACCAAGAAATAAACTAAAAGCCAAATTATAAGAAGTAAGATTATCAACTTAACAATTTGCTTACCCTTTCTCTGTCCTACGGCAGCAAATGCTTCCTCTTGGGTAGGAATCGGTACCGGTACGAAAGGCTTACCTTTCTTAGCGGCTTTCTTTTCAGCCTTTGCGTTTTTCTTATTAATAGAAGCTACGAGTTTAGCGTAGTCCTTAGTCTGCTTTTTTTCAAGCTTAGCAGCTTTCTTCGCAGCTTTTTGTTCTTTTTTTGCGATTTTGGTTTCTTTACTCAAAGCAGTCCCCTCCTTACAAGTATAGATAGAGTATACCATTTATCGGAATAAAATTCAACAATAATTTTTAATTTTATAGTCACATTTTATGAATAATTTGTAAACAATATTAAAAACCGTCACCAAAATATCCATTATATTGTATAATTTTATAGAAAACTACACTGTTGTTACAAAAAACAATCTAGATTATAAATTAAAAAAGACCGTTTCAAGGAGTCAAAAAACCATGGACTTAAAAAATCTGGAAATATTTATTTATGTTGCGGAGCAAAGCAGTTTCACAAAAGCGGCGCAAAAACTCGGCTATACCCAGGCGGCAATTTCCTTTCAGATAAAACAACTTGAGCAATCGCTCGGAGTAATGCTTTTTGAGAGAATCAACCATTCCATCAAACTTACGCCCAAAGGCAAGGAACTGCTTATTTTGGCACACAAAATACTTGACTTGAGCGAGGATATGATTAAAACCGCAAAGAGCGAAGAAAACGAAATCAAGGGTAATGTTAACATAGCAATGGCTGACTCTCTGTGTCATTGGCTCTTTTGGGATAATTACAGCACATTTCACAATATGTTTCCAGATGTGTCGTTGAAAATAATATCGGGCAGCACAGAAGAAATGTTTCGTCTTGCAAAACAGAATGATGTTGATTTCATCTTCACTCTGGAAAAGCATCTTTACGATTCCGCATATATCACGGTAAAAGAACACCCCGTTGACATACACTTTGTCACTTCAAGCAAAAATAAAAAATATAATGATTCGACATATTCCCTTTCGGATATTATAAATGAAAATTTCATTTTAACGGAAAAAGGAATGAGCTACCGACAGCCGCTTGATGAAAAACTTGCAAAAGATTCGTGCGAAATAAATTCTATGTTTGAAATCGGCGACACGGATTTAATATGCAGGCTTGTTGAACAAAATATGGGTATATCATATCTACCCGATTTTGTAACCAAACCGTTTGTCGCTGAAGGCAAAATAAAGTATATAACTGTAAAAGATGTAAAATCAGACATTTGGATACAAATGCTTTATCACAGAAACAAGGTAATCACACCCACAATTCAGGCGGTTATGGATTATCTGTGTAAATGCTTATAAAAAATTAAAGGTGCAAAGATTAGATTCTTTGCACCTTTTTCTTTAGAACCATTTTGTAATATCGTCTACGTTCTTACGCTTCGGCATTATAGGCTGATCAGCCGAATAACCGACGGCAATGACCGATACGATAATTTCATTTTCGGGAACAGAAAGTAAATTTCTGAGAGCCTCACCGTCTCTGATACCCATAATTAAAGTACCGAGTCCCATTTCTTGTGCTTTGAGTACAAGGTTTTCAGTTGCGATGCCAAGGTCATAATATCCCCAGCCGTTGCCGCATTCGTTGTCGGGATTTCCCTTTCGGTCAAATCCGGAGCGATTTTTAACAAAGGTTGCAACGATTAAAGCGGCACCCTCTGTTTTGTCTTTATTTGTTCCCTGCAAACAGTTTGCAACAGCCTCCCTGCCCTTTCCGTCAAGTGCGCAGTAATAACGGGCTGTTTGCGAATTTTTCCAAGTAGGGGCATATATCGCATACCTGATAAGTTCCTCTACCTGTTCTTTGGTTACTTTTTTATCGGTATCGTATTTTCTGATGCTTCTTCTGTTTTTTACTACTTCGTTAAATTCCATTATTCCTTACCATCCCAGCAATATGTGCAAAGTTTATCGGAGTCAATTCCTACCGAAGCAATCATATCATCCAATCTGTGATACCTAAGAGTAGTAAAGTGAAGTTCTTTTCTGATTTCTTCAATCATTGCGGCATACTTCTCTCCGTCCGGGTCAACATATTCCTTGATTATTTCATCGGTCGGCTCGACACCCTCAAGTTTTTTAATTACTCTTCTTGTGATTAAATCCATTTCACTCGTTGAGCGAGAGAAGTTAAGATATTTACAGCCGTAGAAAAGCGGCGGACAAGCAGGTCTTATATGTACCTCTTTTGCTCCGGACTCAAAAAGATACTCCGTAGTTTCCCTGAGTTGTGTACCTCTTACTATCGAATCGTCAATCAAAAGCAAACTCTTTCCGTCAATTAAATCGTGAATAGGAATAAGTTTCATCTTTGCTATTAGATTTCTCTTTGTCTGATTAGTCGGCATAAAAGAACGTGGCCAAGTAGGAGTGTACTTTATAAACGGACGTGAATACGGAATACCTGCCTCGTTTGAATATCCTATTGCGTGCGCAATACCGCTGTCCGGTACGCCTGCAACAATATCCGGCTTAACATTATCTCTTTTAGCAAGAGCTTTGCCGCAATTATATCTCATTTTTTCTACGCTTATGCCCTCATATGATGCTGACGGATAGCCGTAATATATCCAAAGGAAGGTGCAAATACGCATCTTGTCTCCGGCGGGAATAAGCGTCTTTACTCCGTCAGGAGTGAGTACAACCGCCTCGCCGGGTCCGAGTTCTTTATACTCTTTATATCCAAGATTAAGATATGCAAAACTTTCAAAAGAAGCACAATATCCGTCCTCCTTTTGACCGATACTAATCGGCGTTCTGCCAAGTTTATCACGAACGGCATAAACACCCTTAGGTGTTAAGATTAAAATTGAAATTGAGCCGTCAACAATCTCTTGAACATATCTGATGCCCTCTATAAAATTTTCCTTTTGATTAATAATTGCGGCAACAAGTTCTGTTTGATTTATACCACCGCCGTGCATTTCAAAAAAGTGAGTATTTGTTTTAATAATTTCGTCTGCAATTTCATCAATGTTATTGATTTTGCCGACGGTTGAAATAGCATATGTGCCATGATGAGACCTGATTAAAATAGGCTGAGCCTCAAAATCACTGATACAACCTATACCCATCTGACCGTGCATAGAATTTGATTCCTTGGTAAACTTTGTACGAAACGGAGCATTTTCGATATTATGAATAGCCTTGTCAAAACCACTCTCGCTGTCGTAAACAGCCATACCCGCTCTTCTTGTTCCGAGGTGAGAATGATAGTCTACACCGAAAAACAAATCAAAAACACAATCTTCTTTTGATACTGCACCGAAAAATCCACCCATAATTTTACATAGCAAGCAATGCTTGCTCCTCCCCGATTAATTTGTGGGTTTATTATATCAAATGAAAAAAACAATTACAAGAGAATAGCATAACATTTTGAAAAAAGAAAACAAAAAAGACAGTCATATGACTGTCTTTTTATGGAGGCACCACCCAGACTTGAACTGGGGATAAAGGTGTTGCAGACCTCTGCCTTACCTCTTGGCTATGGTGCCATAAAATTAATAGAAAACACTGAGTGTGTTTTCTATTTTGTGGAGCGGATTACGAGACTCGAACTCGCTACCTTCACCTTGGCAAGGTGACGCTC